>Ga0209016_1001546_pt1 | contig 18029 bp, 17 predicted proteins | sample EPASupsiteSAE305_FD_187265 | JGI IMG/M metagenome (GOLD analysis project Ga0209016, IMG submission 187265) | Bioremediated contaminated groundwater microbial communities from EPA Superfund site, New Mexico - SAE3-05 (SPAdes) (version 2) | ecosystem: Environmental > Aquatic > Deep subsurface >...
CCCACCAGGACTCGAACCTGGGACCAACCGGTTATGAGCCGGTGGCTCTAGCCAACTGAGCTATAGGCCCGTGCAGCAAAGTGTATTAATACAGCTGTTTTTCTCTGTATGTCAAGGCATTTCAGGTCAGGCGCGGCTGACAAACCTGCCTTCACGGGTATCGACCTTGATCTTTACGCCATTTTCAAGGTAGGGGGGGACCTTCAGTTTAAGGCCTGTTTCAAGGATTGCATCCTTTGTCTCAGCCGTTGCGGTTGCATTTTTGATAACCGGCGCTGTTTCTGTGACGGTCAGTTCAACCACCATTGGTGGCTCTGCCATGACCATACGGCCTTGAAAAAGTCCCAGAGTTACTTCGGTTCCCTCCAGCAGGTAGGGTGAAATGGCAGAAAAGGCAGCCTCTTCCATCTCAAACTGCTCATAATTTTCCATATCCATGAAAACACCGCGATCACCATCGGCATAGAGAAACTGCCCTTTGTGACGCTCGTAATCTGCCTCATCCACCTTGTCGCCGGAACGGAAGGTGCGATCAAGTACCTGGGCGGTTAACAGGTTGCGATAGCGGGTCTTGACCATGGTGTTGGCACCACGGGCAGAGGGGGATTGGACAGTGATATCCAGCAGCAGGCAGGGGGCGCCATCCAGTTGGATCACCAGCCCCTTTTTGAAGTCAGAGGTGGTAAGCATTGCTACAACTCCTTGGTGAAAATAAAATGAAGAGGCATCATAGCTGGTTGGATAAAAAAACACCAGCCCTTCAACTGTGTCAAGGGGCTGGTGTTTGAGATGTGCGGTACTTACGGCAATCGATCAGGCGTTACCGGCTTTGCTCCGCTCCGCTTTTTTCAGAAGGGTTGCGGCAACCGGGTGGCTGTTATTTTCAGCATACAGTACAGCGGTATTGCCGCACTTGGTTTTTGCACGGGGATCTGCTCCCCCTTCCAGCAGTGCCTGCACCGTCAGGTTGCAGCCGTAAATGGCGGCCAGCATCAGCGGGGTGTGGCCGTCACGATCACGTGCATCAACCTCGGCACCGCTTTCAATCAGCATTTTAACGATTTCGGTTTTGCCGTTGGCAGCAGCGTAGTGCAGGGCGGTCTTGCCTTTATCGCTGGAGGCGGTGATATCGGCACCGCGGTGCAGCAGGTCTTTAACGCTATCAATCTGTCCCTGCTTGGAGGCGCAGATCAGTTGGGTGTGGCCGTTACGGTCCTTGGCATTTACGTTCTCCATTGTTTTTTCCTCCCTTTGCATGAAATGGTTTTGCTGGCTACTTCGGGTCAGGTAATGACAACAGGCCGGGATGTAAAATAGTTCGCCATGCTGGTGGCGGATGCTCTGCAACTACACTTTTTCACTGACAGAGTGGTTCCGGTTGGGGAGAGGCGCCAGAAACAAAAAGAGAAAATGAGATGCTTTGCTACTGATATTTGTCCAGATTGGAAACCATGAGGGTGTTTGGGGCAACACAAGACAAGCCGTCATGATAAACAGTGTGGGGGAGACTGTTGTCATAACGGTTACAATCGCAATATCTGCGGCCTGATCCACCATGGACACCTGCCGTGACAACAAAAGTAATAGAAAGGAAGAGTGGTTTTTATAGCACATGTTCAGTGCTGCTGAAACTAAAAATACTGCACCCAGGAACTACTTTTTGTTGCCGGTCACTTGCTCCTGAAGCTATCTCAGGGTATAGAGGATAGCATAGATTTTATACTTTTAAACTCACCGGGAGGTGTCAACATGAAAAAGCTGTTCTGTGCCTTGGCTCTGCTGCTGGCTTGGGCGGTGTCTGCCCAGGCTGCAACGGTCTATCTGAAGGATGGTAGCACAATTAAGGCCAAGCGGGTCTGGCGTGAAAAGGGTAAGGTTGTGGTGTTGGTCAACCACGAATCCATCGCCAGCTTTGCGTTTAGTGAAATTAACCTGAAAAAGACCTTTCCCCACCGTAAGAAACGGGTAAAACGGATTGTTACTGCTCCGACAGTCTCCACGGCAGCGCCTGCTGCGCCTGCACCGGGGACAGCTCCTGTGGCACAGCCAACCAAGGCAGATAAGAAGATCTCACTTCCCAGTCTGCCCAAACTGCCGGAACGGGAAATCCCCAAAGGTGCAGAAGAGGGGGCAATCCGCAAGCAAAAACGTGAGATGGCAGAGCGGCTGAAGGAGTAGTTGTTAGTGGGAGATCAACAGCGGCACCGGTGCCTTGATCAGCAGTTCCTGCGTCAGGGGACTTAACACCGGTGCCCGGTTTGATTTGTAGGCAAACCCGCCCAGAACAATCAGATCAATTTCCCCTTTGGCAGTCTGTTCCAGTAGCATTTCAGCCACAGTGCCTTTTTGCCTGAACACTGTTTCGATGCGGACTGTGATCCGGTACCGTTCAAGGTGCTGCCGTAATCTGGACATGGCCTGCTCTTCCATGACCTGTTCAGTCGGGTTGGTGACGATTGCAACAATGGAAACATCAGACGCTGTCTGAAGAAGCGGCAGGGCATCGTTAACGGCCCTGACAGATTCTCGGCCGCCTTTCCAGGCCACCAGGATCCGCTCGCCAAACCTGAAAACTTCGCCGTTGGCAGGGAAGACGATAATCGGACGTCCTGCCCCGAGAATCAGGCTTTCGTGGAAATCAAGGTTGGTCTTGCGGCTGTGCAGTTGGATCGGTTGTCCGACCAGAATAGTGTCGGCATAGTAGCAGTGGCTGGTAACAACTTTGGAGAGTGGCGTGCCGACGGTGGCCCAGTCAACCAGCAGCCATTCTGCTTCAATACCGGCTTTTGAGGTGGCATTGATGAAGAATTCCCGCACCTGGGCAAAGTCAGTCAGATAATCAGAGTTTGAGGCGTAGTGTGGGTGGGTAATAACGTAAAGCCCCTTAAGCCGTGCGCCATGACGGAGCGCCAGATTGATGGCTGCCATCAACCTGGCCGTGCATCCGGCACCCCTGTCCATATGAACGATGATGTCGGTCAGCATCCGTTACCCCCTGATTGCAATTCAGTACATAGATGACACTGACATCAGGCTGCGCCTTTCAGCCAGCGCGCCACATCTTTGGCATGGTAGGTAATGATCAGATCAGCTCCGGCCCGCTTGAAGGCCAACATGGTTTCCATTACCACCCGTTCTTCATCAATCCAGCCGTTTGCAGCAGCACCTTTGATCATGCTGTATTCGCCGGAGACGTTATAGACTGCCAGGGGCATGGTGTATTCATTGCGCAGATCACGCAGGATATCCAGGTAGGGCAACCCCGGCTTGACCATGATGATATCGGCCCCTTCGTCAATATCCTGTTGTGCCTCACGTAGTGCTTCGCGTCGGTTGGCCGGGTCCATCTGGTAGGAACGGCGGTCCCCGAACTGCGGTGTGGATTCGGCTGCTTCACGGAACGGGCCGTAGTAGCCTGAGGCATATTTTACGGCATAGCTCATGACCGGGATATGGCTGAACCCATTTTCATCCAGGATCTGGCGAATGGCACCAACCCGGCCATCCATCATATCTGAGGGAGCCACCATATCGGCCCCTGCCCGGGCGTGGGAGAGGGCTTCTCTGGCCAGCAGATCAACGGTGGCGTCGTTATCCACATCACCATCTCTGATGATGCCGCAATGGCCATGATCAGTGTATTCACACAGGCAGACATCGGTGATTACAGCCAGATCGGGAACTTCCTTTTTGATGGCCCGGATCGTTTCCTGAATGATGCCATGTTCAGCATAGGCATCACTGCCCACAGCGTCCTTTGCTTCTGGAATACCGAACAGAATAACTGCTGGTATGCCCAGACCATACACCTCTTTGGCTTCTGCAACGATATGTTCAATGGATTGCTGGTAGATGCCCGGCATGGAGGAAACTTCTTTTTTTATGCCACTGCCAAAGGCAGAAAACATAGGGTAGATAAGGTCACTAGTAGAGATAGTTGTTTCTCTGACCATACGGCGAAAAACTTCTTTGCCGCGGATTCGACGAGCCCTGAAACGGGATGAAAACATGCGCTGAAACCTCCGATTTTACACTTTTATACAACGGCAACATCATACAACGTCTGTTTTGACGAATGCAAGGCCAGCAGAGCAATTGACAATAAAAAAAATGGTGGTAAACATTGAACATACTATGCTTTAAAAAGATATAAATAGTCTCTAATAGTTTTTTACACCCGCGAAAGGAGGAGTATCGAATGCGTAAAACAGGAATCGTGGCAGCACTGCTGCTGATGGGGTTAAGTCAGGCTGCATTTGCTGAAAACAGGGGGGAGACGGTTACCTTTGCTCCTTATGTGGGGGGATATACCTTCCAGGGGGACCAGCATCTGGAGACGTCACCAGTGCTAGGCTTCCGCTTAGGGTACAATTTTACTGATAACTGGGCACTTGAAGGCGTAATCGACTACCTGAAAACAGAAGGCACTAGAACGAATAATAAGGCTGAAATGGTTCGCTACGGTGGTGATCTGCTTTATAATTTTATGCCCAAGAACAGCTTTGTTCCCTACTTGGCAATAGGTGCCGGGGGGCTGAAGTTTACTTCTGGCGGCCATCCCGATCAGCGCTTTGTTGGAAATTATGGTGGTGGTGCAAAGTGGTTCATGACTGAAAACGTTGCCTTGAGGGGTGACGTGCGAGGCCTCAACTATCAATATGAGAAAAAGTGGAAAACCAATGTTGAGTATACTCTGGGCCTGCACATCGCTGTAGGTGCTCCCAAACCTGCACCTGCCCCGGTTGTTGTGGCAGAGCCGGTGGTAGAAGCAGTAGCTCCCAAGGCTGCACCGGTAGTCGTTACTCCTCCACCTGCACCTGCCCCAACCAGCAAGCTGACTGCAGAACCGGCAACCCTTGAAAAAGGTAAAACCACAACCCTGACCTGGTCTTCCGCTCATACCAGCGGTTGTGAAATCCAACCTGGTATTGGTCCCGTGCCAGCTTCCGGTTCCAAGGTGATTACACCTGCAGCAAATACCAGCTACACTCTGACCTGTAACGGTGACGGTGGTAAAACAACTACCAGTGTTGCCGGCATAGAGGTGACTGAACCGGTGGTAGAAGCTGCTGCTGCAAAGGCTTCAGCAGTTGCCGCCGGTACCCGTCTGGCATTGAAGGTTAACTTTGATACCGGCAAGTCGATCATCAAGAAGCAGTACTATGATGAGTTAAAGCAGGTTGGTGACGGTCTGAATGAGCAGAAGAACCTGAAAGGTGTGATCGAAGGCCATACTGATAATGTTGGCAATGCCAAGTCAAATCAGCTGCTTTCCCAGCGTCGTGCCAACGCGGTCCGTGACTACATTGTCAAGAACTTCAAGATTGACAAGAAGCGTCTTGCTGCCAAGGGCTATGGCCAGACCAAGCCGGTTGCTGATAACGCCACAGCTGAAGGCCGTGCCCATAACCGTCGTATAGAGGCGACTTTTGAGGAAAATCCTGACTTTAAGGCCGATGCTGACCAGCAGCCTGCCAAGCCGGTTAAGAAGGCAGTTAAGAAAAAAGTAGCCAAGAAGAAGGCCGCTGCAAAGAAATAGACAAAGTCGGTGTATGGTAAAAAGAAGGCCCTGTCTCGCAAGAGGCAGGGCCTTTTCTGTGTATATAGAAGGTGTCGTTGCGGCTACTGCTGTTGGCTCTCGAACCGGTTAAATCCAGGCATCGCCACCATCGTACTGCAGGTCTTCACCTTTACCTTTACACCAGCCACCCATCTTGTGGCGGGTCTCTTTACTGTAGTTTTTGATCCGTTTGCCAGCATCATCTGTCAGGTCTACCAGTTTGCGGCGGGTCTCTTTTCCCGGTGCAGGAGCAAGCAGGAGCGCGGCAGCAGCACCCAGCAGGGCGCCGGAGGCCAGGGCCAGAAGGGTGGTGGTGATAGCATGATCATTGGAACGGGACATGGTTATTCTCCTTCTATGAGATAGAGTGGCTAGTTCAATTCATCCGATAAATTGCTGCAATAGTAATTATCTTTGTAGCACAGGTCGCCTTTTCAGAGAAAGAAGAAAAACAGCTGATTCTCAAGCGCTAACCCGTGCCAGATGGCGTCGGATCATCTCCTCAAAGTCTTCATCGCGGTTACTGGTGTAGACCAGCGATGCCCCTATTTCAGCTGCCAGAATAGCTGCCAGATATTTGGTTGGCAGCCTGTTGACCCGGTGACGAAAGCGTGGCTCTGTCTGCAAAAGCTGCGGCAGATGTCGTAACAGTGCCGATTTATAGGGTGGTTTAAGGCATACCTCCGGGTGGGCTGTAAAGAACTGGAACAGGCGATGATAAAAACTGTTGATGTTCTGGCTGATCAGGTCAGATATCTCGGTATAACTCTGGCTGCCTGCAGCTTCATGCCAACGTCGCAGGATCAGACGTGCCTCGTCGGAGGCCCGTTTTTTAAGTATCTCCAACACATCGTGGACATAGCGCTCTTTGTTGGTCAGAAACTCCTTTTCAGTCAAGAGCAGGTTGGCGATGATCTCGTAGGATGAAGAGATTACCCCGCACTTGTTGGCTGAAGCATCCCGCATCAGGATAACGCCCGCTTTTTGCAGCTGTTGGCGGGCCTGGGGAGTAATAAACGAGTTAGCCCCTTCAATAATTACCGGTGCTGTCGGGGTTCCATCAGGTTTCAGGAACTCCTGCCAATTCTGTGCATCAATGGTTTCAGGCCTTCCGCCGGCAGGGATGAAAAGATCTGCCTCAACCGTGAAGATCAGGCTGGCGTATTCCCGGTAAAAGTCATCCAGGGGTACCCAGCTTTCCTGCAAGGTGCCATCTGTCAGTCGTTCTACCCGGCGATGCAACTCACGCAAGCCCTCCATCCGTTTGCCGGTGCGGAAGATCATCATGCCACCCGGGCTAAGCCGGGCTGGATCAAACCCATCCAGATCCTGCTGCAGGGTAATCCGTTTGAGTTCATTCCGGTCAAGTCCGTTGGGATCAAAGGCCGCTGCCGTACCATCCAGCACCAGTACAACCCTGGCTTTGGGGCAGTGGTCAAGCAGAATGCGCAGGCAGTTGCCTGCCACGTCACCACCAGGTCCGCCGGTCAGCTTGATGCTGAACGGGTCTTGACGGATCTTGATCCCCTGTTCCGCCATGACCACCTCGGCAAAGGTCATCACCCCGGTGGAGGTGACGCCGTATTCCTTGTGGTTAATCCCGAACCGCTTGCTGGAGATGATACCGACCCCCAGCAGATAGCCCCGCTTGCGGGAGAGTGATGCAATCGCCTCAATCATGCCATCGTGCATGTTTTCGTCCGGACCGATTTCAATCGGTTCATCATCACCATAGTAGTCCACTACACGCAGGTCCCTGACCTTGCCGTTGTCAGTGGTGAAGATATCAAGAAAGGCGTTGGTGATGCCGTACTGCAGTTTATAGAGACGGCTGTTTTCGTGCCCCTGGCCGTTTTGCTCAAGTCCCGAAGCATCCATGACCAGCACCATTTTGGAGCCGCCTTCGTAGATGTCCTTGTTCTTCAGATGCTGGGTGTGGGCCAGGACATAGACTTCACGGAAAAGCGCGTTGGCAGCAGTAATGGTGTCATCCTGGTTGCGGGCTATGACGGTGCGCCAGCCGCCACGGGCAATGTCTGAGAAGCCGATATGGTAGCCGTGTCCAAAACGGCTGAAGAAAAAGGTGACCCTGAAAGGAAGGGTTTCTGGCAGATCCGAAGTGAATTCAGCCCCGAGCTGACGCAGGTAGGTCGGGGCTAGGCGGAAGGCAAGGGCCTGTTTTTCAATCACAAAAAAATTGGTCTTCAGGGTGTGGCTGATAAACAGCAGGCAGCAGCGATAGACGGTTTGTCTGATCTCATCCAGCCAGCGGTGGCCGGTGTTGTAGTCCTGGATCAGGTGGGTTACTTCTTTAAGTCGGGTCTGATAAGCGGTGTCCCGATCTTTTAAGGACGGATCAAAGCGAGACCTGAAAAGCTGCAACAGCTGCATTGCCATTTCCGGGTGGGCATGGAAGGCACTTTGTACATCCTCCAGTCCAAAACGATCTGGCTGGTTGTGGGCCAGATTGGTGTGGCAAAACGCCACAAAGGCGTTGACCAGTGCCGCATCATCACCTGGCATGACATCTTCAGTCACCCATTCACGATAGGTGTGACAACGATTGTCAAGAATCTGTGTATTGCATAGTTCCTGCTGGAGCTGTCTGGCCAGTGCCGTGTCAGGCAGCAGACCATGACCACCGCGGTGCCGGATAAAGAAAGTACCCAGGAAGTAGGGGTGAATGCCGTTGGTGATGGTCAGACAGTAGGCCCGGCGGATGCCAATATTCAGGCGGTTGAACACCTCAACCAGCTGTAGCAGAAAATCGTCCTGCGGCGGGTTGCCTACGGCAAACAGGAGCCTTGTTTCTGCAATACCGGTATGTTCAACGTTACGCAGGTCCAGAAACAGGCCACCGCTGGCGTTACCCCGTTCAAAGAGCCAGATCAGCCAGGCTGTCCGCTGTGGTGGCGACATCCTGACCTGTTCAGGGTTGTTCCGCCAGAGAATGGTCAGCAGTTTGTCCGAAGTCTGGCGCGGCAGGTCAGGAGCAATATGTGCCAATTTGCTGAGGATGCTACGTTTCAGGCTGGCCGGTACAGGTGGTGACGTCTGATCGGTAATGGCTGCATTGGGTTTGCAGTCAAATTCAAAACGTTGTACCTCCAGCTCCTGAGACATGCCCGGCATCGGGCTGCGGGAGTGGGAAAACATGGCATAGGACAGGTCTCTGTCGCCCACCCGCTGCAGGCTGTCAAAGAGTGAGCCAGGCTCGTCCACACAGGCCATGATCAGGCTCTTGTTCCGGTCTGCCAGAATCAGGTGACGGTTATGCTGCAATAACGTCATCTCACGGATAAGGGTTCCCAATGCCTCTGGCTCATCAGCAAGGGCCTGGAAAAAATAAGGGGACATCTGCTCCTGCAGCCAGCAGGCGTTTTGACGCGCAACTGCGCTTGCGGTGCGGCAAGCGGTGCGCATGGCTTGTGAGAGCTGCATCGTGCCTCCGGTAGACGTGAATTGGAGGTAAGTATACCTTCAATTTATGATAGGGCAAGACGGGAACTGCGGTCTTGACGCTGTTTGGATGCCAAGCGTATACTTTATCACCTTGTTGTAAACGAGCAGTTACGGTGTAGGAGATAGAAATATGAAGGAGCAACAGCACAAAGGTCTGGAGCGAGGCTGCGTTCAGGTCTACACGGGTGATGGAAAAGGCAAAACAACTGCTGCCCTTGGCTTGTCATTACGAGCGCTGGGCAGAGGGTTAAAGGTCTGTTTTTTTCAGTTTATCAAGGGGGGCGGGCCCTATGGCGAACAGCTGATTGCCGATAGGTTGTCGCCAGACTTTACTATTATCCAGACCGGACGTCCCGGCTGGGTTAATACGAAGGATATTGCTGAAGATCGCCGTCTGGCCCAGGAAGCATTGCAGCAGGCGAGGGGGGCTCTGGCTTCCGGTGCCTATGACCTGTTTGTCTGTGATGAGATTAACGGAGCAGTCGGGTTTGGGCTGATTGATGTGGAGCAGGTGCTGGAGCTGATAGCAAGTAAACCTGAGCGGGTTGAGCTGGTGCTGACCGGTCGTAATGCTGATGAACGGGTGGTGCAGGCCGTTGATCTGGTAACGGAGATGCGAGAGGTAAAACATTACTATCAGTCCGGCGTGCCAGCCCGTACTGGTATTGAAATGTGAATCTGGCATCTGAAAACGGCTAAGCTGTACTGGTATGCTTGCGTAACAGGATAGATCAGGTATACTAGGTTAACACCTGTGAGCTGAAAGGAGTAATCAAGATGTCTCTTGGTATTGTTGCAGCCCTGATAGCTGCCATTTCTGTTGCTGTACTGGTATTGTTTCTTATTCCTGCCATCCTGAGTGTCAGGCAGACGGCTCAGTCGGTCTCAGCATTGGCAGACCTGTTGACCAATGAGCTCAAGCCTACGATTAAGGAGCTGAACGAGGTCCTGGTAGAGTTGAAAACAGTGGGTGGCGGCGTAGCCGAGCATACCAACGATGTCAAAAAATTTATGTCTGCCCTGGGGGAAACCGGTACCCAAATATCAACTATCAACCGTTCCGTAGGAGTGGTAGCCGGCTTGCTGAATCAGGCTGGCGCAGTGGCAACCGGTGTCAAGGTTGCTGGTACGTACCTGCTTGAAAACTATCTTAAACGTAAGATGAAAGGAGTATGATCATGGCACAAGATGACAACGGAGTATCCGCAAGCACTGTATTGGTTTCGTTTCTGGCAGGTGCAGCACTTGGAGCTGGTTTGGCGCTTCTGTATGCACCCAAGAGCGGGCGTGAAGTACGGGATCAGATTGGTGATCTGGCAGACGACGCTGTAGATAAGATCAAGGAATACGCCAAGGAGGCCCAGGATAAAATTAAGGCCACCCTGGAAGAGGGCAAGGAGACCATCATGGAGAAGAAGTCAATTCTGTCTTCTGCCATTGATGCCGGTCGGGAAGCAATTCAGAAGGAAAAGGAAAAGCTTGGCGCCTGATTTCATGCTGTTGAATATGCCGGTGTATGCGGGTCTGTCTCTGGGCAGGCCCGTTTTTATTTGCAAAGTCAGGTAGTTGTGTGTGTTTGACATTGGGTTGAGGAACGTCTATAATGCCGCATCTTTTGCTCTGTTATGGAAGAGGTGTCTCCAGTCTATGAAACCATGGTTACTTGCCATAGCGCTGCTTACTGCGATGATTAGTGCCGCAACAGCAGCTGAGCCGACTCAGTCGTTACTAAATGAGCTGGTGCAGCCGCACCTTTCCGTTTCTGATAAGGCTTCAGAAGGGTTGCCGCAACGTCAGGCCGGCACACTGTATGACGATGGTTCAGCACTGTTTACCCTTGAAGAGTTGAAGGATGGTAGTCAGGCACTTGCAGACCTTACGCTGCCGGATGATGAACCGGCAGCTGATGTGCCGCTTGCCCTGAATGACAAGGTAAACCACTTCATAACATTTTTTCAGACCAGAGGGCGTGGTACCTATGCCCTCTGGCTTTCCCGCTCAACCCGTTATCTGCCGATGATGAAGGAGATCCTCCGCAAAGAGGGGCTGCCGGACGAGCTGGTCTATATGGCAATGATTGAAAGCGGTTTTCAGCTGCATGCCCGTTCGTGGGCCAATGCAGTCGGTCCCTGGCAGTTTATGTCTGCAACCGGACGCCGCTATTCGCTGCGGATAGATCAATGGGTTGATGAACGCAAGGACCCGGTCAAGGCTACCATGGCTGCTGCCATGTATCTTAAGGATCTCTACGGCATGTTTAATAATGACTGGTATCTGGCCGCAGCTGGCTACAATGCCGGTGAGAACAAGATCTTTCGTGCCATTGACAAATATGATACCAGCGATTTTTGGGAGCTGTCCAAGGGGTCATACCTGAAGCGTGAAACCAAGGAGTATGTCCCCAAGCTGCTGGCTGCCGCCATTATTGCCAAAGATCCGGCCCGTTATGGTTTTACTGAAATAGCCACGGTGCCGGTGGTTGAATATGATACCGTGACAGTGAAGGGACGCACCGACCTTGAACTGGTAGCACGTCTGACCGGTACCACCTATCAGAGCATTAAAGAGTTGAATCCTGCTTTACGCCACTGGTGCACCCCTCCCAACTACCCTGATTACGAACTGAAGATCCCCAAGGGGACCAAGGCGCGATTTGAACAGGGGCTGGCCAGCATACCGGCTGAACAGCACTTTAGTGAAAAGAACCTCTACAGCCGGTATACTGCAACCCGCAAGGATAGTCTTAAACAGCTTGCCCGCCGGTTTGGCAGCTCTGCCGGGGAGCTTGCCGAGTTGAACGGTCTGGGAACAAAGGACCGTATAGCAGGGCGTACCCTGATCATTCCGGTAAAACAATCAGTCAACTTTGCTCAGGAGGGCCGGCGTGAGCCGGCAAAAATGGAGGCAGCTGCAGCTCAGTATTACACGGTACGCAAGGGTGATACGCTCCATTCCCTGTCTCGCCGTTTTAAGGTCCCGGTAAAGGTGCTTGCTGCCTGGAATAATCTGAAACATGCTGTTGCGCTTAAGCCGGGCAAACGTCTGGTTGTTGCCAAAACAGAAAAGAACGCGAGCACCAAAGGGTGACCATCACCCCATCTTCTATCCTACAAAGAGGTTTCCCCGCATGTATTCGATTTTGATCTGTGCTGCCCTTGGGGTGGTTGTTTTACTTGTAGCTATGCTGGGATTCAAGCTGGCCTGGTGGGGCTCGCTGCTGATCGGCCTGGTGGTTTTCTGTGTCGCCTTCTTTTTCCTTTCCCGCTACATCAGCACAAAGCTGATGACTATCCTTGAGCAGGCTGGCAAGGATCTGCAAGGGCAGCGCTTTGAAAAGGCGATCCGCGAGATGAAAGAGGCGTTACGCTTTGGCTCCTGGCAACTGTATGTGACGGATCAGATCAACTCCCAGATCGGTATGGCCTACTATATCCGTCGCGACTTTTCCAATGCCTTCCCCTACCTGGAGAAATCATTCTTTAAAAACTGGGCGGCCATGGGAATGCTGGCCATCTGCTACATGAAACGTCAGAAGCGGGATAAGATGGAAAAGACCTTTGAAAAGGCGGTCCAGTGGAACGGCAAGGAATCCTTGCTCTGGAACCTGTATGCCTACTGCCTAGCAGAGGAGTGCGGCGAGAAGTCAAAAGCGATCAGCGTGCTTGAAAAGGGTCTAAAAAAACTGCCCGGTGATACGTATCTGGTGGAGAATCTGGAGCACCTGCAGGCCGGGCGTAAGATGAAAATGCGTGCCTTTGGTGATCCTTGGTATCAGTTTCATCTGGAGAGCCTTGGCCAGCTGCAGAAACACCAGATGGCTGCCATGGGTGGTCGGATGCAGAAGCGGATGACGGTACGGCGATGAGCAGCGTCAGGCCTCAGACAGAGCAGGTTCCTGAACTCTGGATTATGGGGGTCGCTCCTGATCAGGGGCGTGACGAGATCATTCGGGACTATCTGGCCGCAGCCGGATACCGGTCCCGTCTGGCGGACGTTGCACAGATAGGTTCAGAGCGACCACTGGGCATTGTGCTGGATATTTCACCCCACTCTCTGGATGGCTGGGGACTTCTCTTGCAGATCAAGGGTGACCCTGCCTGTCGGAACATTCCGGTGCTTCCGGTGTTTCTCAGCGAAAAAGGGAAAGTGGGTGGCGTGTTTCCGGTTGCCGGCTTTTTTACCCTTCCTGTGGATGAGCAGTACCTGTCAGAGCGTCTTGCGGTGTATGGCTTGACAGAAGAGGCAGAGACCTGGGATCTGCAAGCCCTTGTGGTATCCCGCTCCGGTGAGGAAAAGCTCTCCAAGTTGCTTGAGTCGGTTGGTTTTGAGGTGGTTAAGGGATATACCGGCAAAGAGGCCTTGGCGCTGGTTTCGCTGCATCCCAAGTATCTGGCGTTCAGTAATCTGATGCTGCCGGACATGTCGGCCTTTGAACTGTTGGAAAAATTCCGCCTGTTTCCCTATAGCCACAATATGCCGTTTTTTGTGCTACTCAAGGATGAGCTGAAAGAGGGGGAAAAGAAGGCCATGAGTCGTGAAATGGCCCACCTGGTCAGTAAAAAACAGCTGAGTCAGGAAGAGTTTCTTAAATACTTGCGAAAGCGGGCTTAGCGCCACTTTTCCTTATCAGTACAACAAAACTGCCCCGGCAGCCGTATGGTTGCCGGGGCAGTTTTGTCTGTGAACAGTTGGTACGGCAACAGTGTAACGGTGTCAGATGATTCCGCTGCCATTCTTCAACACAATACTCGCTTTTGCTCGCAACTCCTTCATCCATGAGCTGAAACGTTCATCCTGTTTCTGGCGGTACAGCAGCTCTTTAATCTCGGTTTTAACGGTTTCAAACGGTTTTGCTTTTCCGGCCGAACGTTCGTCCAGCTTAACAATGTGAAGGCCGGACGGGGTGTTAACCAGCTCACCAACCTCGCCGGGTTTAAGGGGCAGAATAGCCTTTTCAAGGTCGGCCAGCATCTCTCCCCGCTTAAAAGTACCCAGATCACCGCCATCCTTCTTGGCTGCAGGGTCGTCGGAATACTCCTTGGCCAGTGCAATAAAGTCTTTACCTTGACGTGCCTCAAACAAAACTTTCAAGGCTTTATTCATCGCCTGTTGAATCTGGTCTGCAGGAGCCTTTTCATCTACCTTGATAAAGATGTGACGGGCCTTGAAGGTCTCCTCTTCCGCATACTTGTCCTGGTGGGCAGCGTAGTATTGCTCTGCTTCCTTTTCGCCCACATAGACCTTTGCGCGGACCTCCATGCTTACCAGCCGCAGTCGCTCAAGCTGTTCGCGGATCTGGGCTTCATACTGGGCAAAGGTGTAGCCCTGCGCCTTGAGTGCAACTTCCAGCTGGCTCTGGGACATGTTGTTATTCTGACGTTTGACATCATCAATGGCTTGACGGATCTCATCATCACCAATCCTGATCCCCAGCTCCTTGACCTTCTGTTCGGTCAACAGCTTTTCAATCAAACGATCAAGTACCATGAGCCGCAGATCATGACGTGCTTTGTCATCAACCAGCCCTTTTTTCTGGGCATCCTGAATTACCGGTTGTGATTCACGCAACACATCACGGAAGGTGATGACATCATCGTTAACAATGGCAGCAATGCCGTTAACCCGTTTGGCTCCGGCTGGCAGTGGCGGCAGCTCAGGGGTGATCAGGGTTGGTGGCGTCTGCTTGTTGGCAGCATCAGATACAACATCAGGCGTAGATGCGCAACCGGCCAGAAGAAGAGTGGCCAATAGCGAGGCTGGAACGAATAGGCGAAGGCGGTTCATGGATACCTCAGAAAATGAACCGGACAACCATCAGGATGTCCGGTTCAGATCAGGTTGATAGCTGATTATTTCTTGTCAGAAGCTGGAGCCGGAGCAGCTGGTTTGGCAGCCGGAGCTGGTGTTTCAGTCTCTGTCATTTCAATTTTTGCGCCTTTTTTAAGGTCTTCTTTCAACTTCATGAATACCTGCTGTTGTTTCTGGGGCATAATGGCCCCTTTGATCTGCTCTTTTACCTCATCAAAGGGGCGGGTACCTGCCGGGCGTTTGCCGGTCAGCTTGATAATATGGTAGCCAAAGTCACTCTTGACGATGCCGGACAGCTGCCCTTCCTTCAGAGCCATGGCTGCCTTTTCAAAGGCGGGAACCATGTTGCCTTTACCGAACCAGCCCAGGTCACCGCCTTTGGCAGCGGATGAATCAGCTGATTTGGTCTTTGCCAGTTCCTCAAAATTGCCACCTTTTTTCAGCTGATCAAGGATAGCCTGCGCTTCCTGCTCGTTTTTAACCAGGATATGGCTGGCGCGAATCTGTTCGCCGGACTTGAATTTGTCCAGATTCTGCTCGTAAAACTTCTTCAGTTCTTCGTCACTGATCTTGGATTCCGTTTCCACCTTTTTCTTAAGATAGGTGTCAACAACGATCCGCTTCTTCAGTTCAGCAAGTTTCTCTTCAATATCTTTACCCTTGTCAACGCCATCTTTAGCAGCTTGCTGCAGGATCAGTTCCCTCATCACCAGGGTGTCAATCATCTCTTTCTTACCCTGTGGTGTGTCTGCCATGGCCCGGATATATTCCGGCAGTGCCTGGACTTCACGATTAAAATCTTCGCTGGTGATTTTTGCGCCGTTGACGGTTGCAATTACCTTGGCATCCTTGCTGGCTGTTGAATTACTGCTGGAACCGCCTCCCTGACAGGCAACCAGACCTGCAGTGGCAACGACGGCAACGGTTACACTAAGAAAAGTACGGATGTTCACGATGAGGACTCCTTTTTGATATGAGAAAGGGTTGATGAAACTTTAAGAATCTACCATAGCTTGCCAACCGGTTGCAAGGTCCTGTTCAGCAGAGTACTTCAGGTTTATACGCCAAGCAGCGTGAGTGTGGAGGCCAGGGTGTCCAGGGTGTCTGTGTTAGTGCTGTTAGACGGCAGATTCACCAGCAGACGGTGATCAGGGGTAAACTGATAGGTTGCCGGTGCCGTGCGGATCAGATTGATCAGGATTTCCGGGCTGATGGTTGTTCTGGGGTGGAAGCCCAGACAGAGCCGTTTGGTGTCGGCATCAACCTTCAGCACCTTCAGCTGCTTGAGTCTGATGCGAAGTTCCATGATCCGTGCCAGTGTCTGGGCAGCCAGAGGCGGACGGCCATAGCGGTCGTGCATCTCACTGACCACCTCAGCCACATCCTCGTTTGAATCTGCCTGTACCAGACGTTTGTACAGGACCAGCCGCTGGTTGGTGTCCGGGATGTAGGTCTCAGGGATAAAGGCGGCAATGGCCAGATTGATCTCCGGTTCGCACCGTTCTTCAAGCTCCTCGCCCTTTAGGCCGGCAATTGCCTCTTCCAGCATCTGGGTGTACAGCTCAAAGCCGATGTCAGCCACGGTGCCGGACTGACGTGGTCCTAACATATCTCCGGCACCGCGCAGTTCAAGGTCATGGGTAGCGATACGGAAACCAGCCCCCAGCTCAGAGATGTCCTGAATGATCTTTAACCGTTCCCGTGCATCTTGGGTAATGCTGCCGGCGCCGGGGATCAGCAGGTAGGCATAGCTCTTGACCGTGGAACGGCCGATCCGGCCCCGCAGCTGGTATAGCTGTGAAAGACCAAAGGTGTCGGCCCGATCCACCAGCATGGTATTTGCCCGTGGGATATCAAGCCCGGATTCAATGATGGTAGTGGTCAGCAGCAGATCACTTTCACCATGCATGAAGCTCAGCATCACTTTTTCCAGAGCTTTTTCCTCCATCTGGCCGTGGGCTACACTGATCCGGGCCTGGGGTACCAGCTGTCGTAACCGCTCTGCCACAATACCGATGGAGTGGACCCGGTTGTGGACATAAAATACCTGACCACCCCGCTCCAGTTCCCGCGTGATGGCATCCCGCAGCAGGTCATCGGTATCCCTGGCCACCACGGTCTTGATCGCCTGGCGGTCAACCGGCGGTGTGTCGATAATGGAAAGGTCGCGGATACCCAGCATGGAGAGGTGCAGGGTGCGGGGGATCGGCGTGGCAGTCAGGGTCATGATATCAACACTGGCCCGGTATGATTTAAGCCGTTCCTTGTCTTTGACCCCGAAGCGCTGTTCCTCATCCACAATCAACAGTCCCAGATCCTTAAAGGCCACATCTTTCTGCAGCAGGCGGTGGGTGCCGATGATGATGTCCAGCTTGCCGTTTTTCAGCCGCTCCAGCGATTCCTTCTGTTCCTTGGTGGTGCGGAAGCGGGAAAGTACCTCTATGGAAACCGGATAGTCCTTCAAACGGTTGCTGAAGGTCTCGAAATGTTGCGATGCCAGGATGGTGGTGGGAACCAGTAACGCCACCTGTTTACCATCCAGGACCGCCTTGAAGGCTGCCCGCAGTGCCACTTCTGTCTTGCCGTAACCAACATCACCACAGACCAGTCGGTCCATGGGACGGGAATGCTGCATATCCCCCAGCACATCCTGAATGGCTGAAAGCTGGTCCGGGGTCTCCTCCCAGGGGAAGGTGGCCTCAAATTCCCGGAACATCTCATCCGGAGGTGAAAAGCTGTAGCCTTGGCTGGCTTGGCGCTTGGCGTAGACTTCCAAGAGTTCCGCGGCCAGCTCTTCAATGTTTTTACGCGCCTTACTGCGGGTCTTTTCCCAGCCAGGCCCTCCCAGTTTTGCCGGTGATGGTGTGGCCCCTTCGCCGCCAGCATAGCGTTGCACCAGCCCCAGCCGGTCAATCGGCAGATAGAGCTTGTCGTTGCCAGCATACTCCAACAGCAGGAAATCACCTTCCACTGCACCGGTTTTCAGGTGCTGCAGGCCACGGTAGATGCCGATGCCGTGCTCAATATGCACCATGGCATCACCCGGCTTCAGCTCTGCCAGCGAAGCCAGAATCTGCTTGGTACGCAGGGCCGTGACACCGCTCTTGCGGCGGGTCCGTTTGCCAAACAGCTCTTCTTCTGCAATCACCGCCAGTTTTGAGTCCGGCAGCCTGAAACCACGTGATAGATCGCCGATTGT
>Ga0209016_1001547_pt1 | contig 18027 bp, 13 predicted proteins | sample EPASupsiteSAE305_FD_187265 | JGI IMG/M metagenome (GOLD analysis project Ga0209016, IMG submission 187265) | Bioremediated contaminated groundwater microbial communities from EPA Superfund site, New Mexico - SAE3-05 (SPAdes) (version 2) | ecosystem: Environmental > Aquatic > Deep subsurface >...
CATCATTATTTTTGCCATTGGTTTTGTTGGTTATTGCACTTACAGACAAACAAAGGACAATTGATATGAGCATTGCTACAACAGCAAATAATGGTCCATTTGCAGCTAAACTGTTTACAGTTGCATTTGAAGTATATCCAAATATTATCATTAGCTTACAAAATGCAGGAATTATCGCTATAACAAATCCACCTATCATGCTACTCCATGCACCAGCACGATTAATCCATTTAAAATAAAGTGCTAAGAAATATGGTGCAAGAAATGAACCAGAAATAATTCCCCAAGAGTAACTCATCATATCAAGTATTGGCGTGTCCGTATTTGCTACTATATAAGACATAAGTACGAATAAAACACAAAGCACTTTTATAATAATTGATGTGTTTTTCTCATTAAGTTTTTGTTTAAGCATAATTTTAAGTAAATCAATTGTGAATGTTGAGCTTGCCGTGAGCGTTATTGAACACAATGTTGAAACTGATGCAGCGAGAAGCAAAACAATTACAATACCAAGTAAAACATTAGGGATATTTGCAGCCTTAAGCATCGTTGGTACTATGTAATCTTGCTCTGGCATATCCACGCCAACTGTGAAAAATCTATGGCATAATGAGCCAATGAAATATCCACCACCTGCAACAAGGAACCCAAATAAAGTAGAGATGACTATACCCTTCTTCGCCTGCTCATCATCTTTTATACCAAAATATTTTTGAACCATTTGTGGCAATCCCCAAGTGCCAAAGCTTGTCATAAGAACAACAGATACAAGTGATATTGCCTGCATTGCAGTTAGTTTTGGAAGACCAGAGTCAGAATGAGCGTACTCAACAATTCCTGCAACACCTCCGACAGTATCGCAACGAATTACTACAATTATTAACAACGCTACGCCAAACATCATAATAATACCCTGTACAAAATCGGCTCTTGCCTGAACAAAGTATCCGCCAAATAATAACATTGCAATTGAAAGTACAGCAATTATAATCATACATATTGTATCATCTATTCCGAGCAAAACATCCGCAACACTTGCAAGTCCTTTATATACCGATGCAGAATATGGAATAAGGAAAAAGAAAATAACGATTGATGAAAAAAGTTTCATTGCACCGCTATTGTAACGAACTTCAAAAAACTGTGGCATAGTTTTTATTTTAAGTCTTGCTGAAGCATCACGGGTTTTTCGTGCCAAAACCTTCCACGCAAGCCACGAGCCAAACACAGCGTTGCCTATACCCGCAAGCACGCCCCACAAGCCATATTTGAGACCTGTGCCCCCTGCATATCCAACAAACATAACAGCAGAAAAATATGCCGTTCCATAAGACATTGCTGATATCCACGCACCTGCGTTACGACCACCAACCGTTAAATCTGCAACACTCTTTGACCTCTTGCCAGAAACTATTCCAATAACTATCATAATAATTATGTAAACGGCAATGGTAATCCACACTGCAATATTATCCAACAATCCCACTCCTGTGCTTATTTATATTATACAGCTTTCGCACTATGACGCTTTAAAGCTTTCTCGCATTAAAGCAACGGGAATATCATACACCATTTATAGCAAAAAGTCAATCGATTTTACTCTTAATTATTTTATTTGAAAAACGCCTCTACTCCACCTTTTTTCTTATTCCTGCTGTAAATCTGTGGTGGGGTATAAGAAACTAAAATAGTATCGTCACCAATAACCTCAATATCATGCCACAAAACACGAATATCTTCTGATGCCGCACCAAATAACTTACTACGTCCAAAAATTACGAGAGCAACCATTTGACCTGTAATTGTGTCAAACTCTATATCACATACACAACCAAGTCTACCTCCGTCCTGCTTATTTATTACTTCTTTGTTTCTTAAATCACTAAAACAACAATTCATATTATAATCCTCCTTTTTTAAATACTATTCAAGAGAATTATAATTTTGAACATATTTATAAAAATTTTATAAATATGTATGCATAGCACAAATCATATTAATAATGATTGTGTTATGCATTTTATAGTGATATTATTATAATTACATAATAAATTTAGTTTAAGGAGTTTTAAAAATGATTGATTTTCAAAACGCAAACCTTGTTAAACTTAAGGAATCAAACGGATCATTTGATAAGTTACTTTCTCCAATGCTCGCTGATGGCGAACAAATAATTGCTACATATCAATCAATTAGAGATGGTGTAGTTTTTACAAACAAACGAATTTTTGCAATTAATACTCAAGGAATAACAGGAAAGAAAAAAGACATTACCTCTTTGCCTTATTCAAAGATTCAAGCTTTTTCGATTGAGAGTGCAGGTGTATTTGACCTTGACTCAGAACTTGAACTTTGGTTCAGCAGCATTGGAAAAATAAAACTTGAATTTTCAGGTAGTACTAACATAACTGATATTTGCAAAATCATAAGCCAGTATACTCTTTAAGATTTAGAATAATATTTATTGTGATAGATATAAAAAAACAAAATAAAAAAGCTTGTAACAATTATGTTACAAGCTTTTTTTTGGTGATCCATCGGAGATTCGAACTCCGGACACCTTGATTAAAAGTCAAGTGCTCTGCCAACTGAGCTAATGGATCATATTCCCTAAGGCACTTGAATATAATATATGATTTAATTGATAAAGTCAAGATGTTTTTTAAAAAAATATGCTCCGCAATTTTTAGCGGAGCAACACCATATATTTTTAGTGGTTTATTTTAGACAAAAAGAATAATAGCAGTTGTTGCAATTGCTATTATAAAAAATAAAACAGCTAAAATCTTTGTGCCTTTTTCTAATACTGCTTCCTTATGCTTTCCTTTGGTTTTATCAAAGAAACCGCCTGAAGAATCACCGCCTGAAATTGCACCAGAAAGATTGGACTGCCTGTCCTTTTGCATAAGAACTATAGCAATAATAGCAATGGACAATATTATCATAATTATTGAACCTGCAATTTGTAATCCTGTCATAAAAAAACCTCCGTCTAACTCTATGTGTCTAAACATTTTAACATAAAAATTTATTAAATGCAAGAATAAAAAAAGGTAAATATTTTCAATGATTATTTTTTTATTGCTACACATAATATATTCAGGATGATAATTTCATCCTAGATTGTCTTTATTTTAATAAAGCGTTTGCTAAAGGCAATTGAAAATGTGGCATCATATTTTATAAATATGATGCCACGATTTTTTATTTAAACAGCTTTTTCTAAATCATCTTCTAAATCATCAAAATCAAAATTTAAATTTGCACTTTCTGCAGATTCCAAATTGCATACTCTTGTGAGAATATCATACATAAAATTATTGTATTTATATCCATTTTCTCCAATACCCATATAAGACATATGATCTTTATCCTCTATAGGCATCTTATACCAGACTCCAGGAACGCACTTTTCTGTGCACTCAAAATCAGCTTGTGATTCATTAAAAGGAGCAAGAGCAGAAATAACAGGAACACAACAATCATTTGGTAGCCACTCATCCGTTACAATTGGCTTTGATACATCTGTATGATTTGTATAAATCGAGGAAATAATTCCAGCAGGCCAAACTAGTGGCCACATTTTAAGAGTTGGACGTTTAATATTTGTATGAGCTACATTTTTTGTCCTACATCCTGCATATGAAAAATAATAGATTGAATCATACGTGTGCATATCTTTAGTTAATTTTTGTGCACCTTCTATGCTAATTTCATACAGTTGGTTATCAGTCTTATTTGCAATATATTTATTAATTGCTTTCATATTGACACCAAAATTTAACCCGTTCTTATTTGAATTAGTTATACCAAATTGATCAAGTCCGAAATCATAGATTTTACTCATAGGTGAATTCCCAACCGTTCCAGCAGCTAGTAAAATTAATTTCCAAATTCTAGTAGCCATATTTCCTAAGGCTTGAATACCAGGAATACCTTCATTAGTTGAAGCTAAGTTTGTTAAGCTATGAATCCAGTTCGTATGACCGCCTTTGAATAACTCTGAAAGTTCTCCTTCAGGAGTGCCTTCAATCTCTTCTACACTACCATCGTTCATTAGTTGTATGAACAACCTTGCTGTAGGACCGCCGAAACTGTGTGCAATTAAATTAATTTTTTTTATTTTTCCGCTACTGTCTAACTGCCCCCAGTCTGGAATTAATGCATCATAAGTTCTTCCGAAACGCTTATGACCATTTTTTTCAGAATGGACTTTACCATAATCAACTGTTCCACCAACGATATGTGTATAAAGCTCACACGCTCTATCCCATGCACTCGAAAACGGTCCAAGTGATGGAATACAGCAATCAAGGTTAAGGTTCCTTGATACTTTCCTTACATCTCCGTTCCATAATCCAAAATACGGAAACATTTTTGAAATTAATTCATCCTCGCCAAATCCCGCAAAGCCATGAACGCAGACAACTGGGTACGAATTTTGTTTGTTTGCCATACTAAAAACTCCTTGTCATTTTGCTAATATAAAATATAGATAACATTAATTATTTAACCTGTCACCTATTTTGTTACAAATAAAAATGTTTGTCAAAATCCGTACAACAAACAAGCTATTTACTTTTAAAAGCTTTTATACAATTATTTAAAATTTATGATACAAACTATTAAAAGACTAACAAAGTTACTTTTTAGTAATAAAATTTACTTATGTTTATCTAGCATTAAGCCACTCAAGTACATCATTGTATACTTGCTCTTTATTATTATCGTTTAAAATTTCATGTCTACGCTGAGGATATATAATAAGCTTTGGCATATGTCCTGCTTCTAAAAGTTGTTTATATGTAGATTTAACGCCAACAGTAAACATTCCTACAGGGTCTTTATCGCCTGATATCATAAGGATAGGCAATTCAGTAGGAACTCTATACTGCCAATACTTTCGATTACAATCAACAGCAAGCTTAAATGTATCTCTGCAAAAACTAAGAGAATACAAATCAAAACAATATGGGTCATTTATAAAGTTTTGGACATTTTCCTCATTAAAGCTTACCCAATCGCTTAATGTTTTTGGATTTTTTATGCCTATATTTGCAGCTTTTCCCGAAAGGACATAAAGTAATGGATATTTTTTATAAGGTCCCCATGCGTTAATAGCTTTTTCCATAGGCGGAACAAGCAACGATAACATATTAGGAACACCTGCTGTTCCACAATAAATTACACCAGCAAGTTCATCACCAAAAACACTTGAGTAAATTCTTGCACAAAAAGAACCCATGCTATGACCGAGCAAATAATATGGCAACTGAGGATATCTCTTATGCATTATATTATAAAGTTTATGCATATCATCAATAATTCTAACTGATGCATCTTCTGGCATTTCACTAAGTTGCTCAATTGAACCAGCTGTTTTACCATGACCTAAATGGTCGTTTGCACAAACTACAAAACCGTTTCTTGCAAGAAAGCTAGCAAAGTCATCGTATCTTTCGCTATAATCACATACGCCGTGTGCAATTTGGAAAATCCCCCTATTCTCTACTGAATCGTCTTCCCAAATCATGCATCTAACCTTGTGCTCTCCAGTTGTAGAAACAAAATATGCTTCCTTTCTGATAATAGACATTGTCAAAAGCCTCCAATAATATATAATATTTTAATTCTGTCTCCTCACAGAATTTTTTACCAAAATATATACTAACGTTTTTTACCTCTAAGCAATTACACTTTATAAACACGATCAATTTATATTGTTAATATCACAACAATATAATTTTATATTATTTTTCAAGAGAAATCCAGTATAAAATTTACTTTTTTTACAAAAATAGAAGTTGACAAACAAATATTAGGATAATTATTACAGTATCAATTACAATAAATTATGCAACTTGCCGATGTTGTCTTGATTATAATATAAAAATAATACAACCAATTTTTCATATTTATATACTTAATTTTTATTAGATATGCTTATATTTTTAATATAAAAAAATGATAGCATTTCAAAATTTGAAATGCTATCAAAATCAAATATATTTTTTAAAGAGAAAGTTGTTCTCCTTGTGAATCTTCTGGAGCTAAAAAAGCACCTAATGCAGGAAGATTTTTTGTTCTATATCGCTGAGGCTTTAAAAAGTTACCTTCATTATATGGTTTAACATTAAAAAGTTTATGTCCCTTTTTCAATGTCATTACGCCAACGCCGATTGTGTCTTTTGTCGTTTTTGGTGCTATTGAGCCTGTATTAAGTATAAGTAATCTGCCTGCACTGGATTCAAGCACAAATTCGCAATCCTCTGTAATATAAGCCATGTCTGCTATAGGACTTTTGTCTGAATATGCTTTTATAAGTTTTTTTCGGTTCGTTTTTGTTTCGTATACACTCATGTCAAGCTTTGCTACTTTTCCATTTTCAAAGAAAAATACCATATACCCAGAATAGTCACTTGTGATTGTCATATTGATTACATTCTCACCTTCGTCCATTTGCAATTTGGTTGGAATATAATCACCCAAAACACTTGCTTTTGTATCATCAAAATCACTAGCTTTTGCCTTGTAAACTTGACATTTATCCGTAAAGAATAGCAAATCTTTTGCATTAGATGTTTCTATAACATCTTTTATCTCATCACCATCTTTTAGCTTTTGCTCTCCACTCATACGCAATGATTGGGGAGTGATTTTTTTAAAATATCCAGCCTTTGTAAAGAACAATGTAACAGGATAATCTGGTATTTCTTCCTCTATTTCTTCCTGCTCAAGTTCAACAGCATAAATAATTTCACTTTTTCTCTCCTGCGAATATTTTTTAATAACATCATTAAGCTCTGCAATGATAATCTTCTTTATTCTGCTTTTACTATTAAGGATATCTTCCATATCCGATATTTCAGCTTCAAGCTTTTCAATATCAGCCAAGCGTTTTAAGATATATTCTTTGTTAAGATGACGCAACTTAATTTCTGCAACATATTCGGCCTGTATTTCATCAACTCCAAATCCGATCATAAGATTTGGAACAACTTCTGACTCTTCTTGTGTTTCTCTTACTATTTTTATTGCTTTATCAATATCAAGCAATATTTTTGATAGTCCACGAAGAAGATGGAGTTTCTCCTTACTCTTAGTATAATCAAAGAAAACTCTGCGTCTAACACATTCTGTTCTGAATGCTATCCATTCATTAAGAAGTACACGAACACCCAAGACCTGTGGAATTCCTCCGACAAGCACATTGAAGTTGCATGAAAAAGTATCCTCAAGTGGTGTCATTTTGAAAAGTTTTTGCATAAGTTTTTCAGCATCCACACCACGTTTAAGGTCGATTGTAATTTTAAGACCAGACTTATCTGTCTCGTCTCTTATATCGCTTATTTCTTTTATTGAGCCTGTTTTTGCTCGCTCAATTATTTTGTCAATTATCGCCTCTGCCGTTGTTGTTGATGGAATCTCAGTAACATCTATGCAATTGTTAGCTTTGTCATATGCATATTTTGACCTTACTTTAATTCCGCCTCTGCCTGTTGCATAAATACTTTCCATATCATCATAATTGTAAAGTATCTGACCGCCGCCAGTAAAATCAGGTGCTTTTAATGTGTCTGAAATAACATGTTCAGGATTTTTTATAAGTTCTATTGTGGTTTCGCAAACCTCTTTTAAGTTAAATGAGCAAATTGAGCTTGCCATTCCTACTGCAATTCCTGAATTAGAATTAACAAGAATTGATGGAAAAGTCACAGGCAATAATGTTGGTTCTTTCATTGTGCTGTCATAGTTATCAACAAAATCTACAGTATCCTTATCAATATCTCTAAACAGCTCTGATGCAATTGTAGATAACTTAGCCTCTGTATATCTTGATGCTGCCCACTGCATGTCTCTTGAATATGATTTACCAAAATTACCCTTTGAATCAACATAAGGGTGCAATAATGCCTCGTATCCTTTTGAAAGCCTTACCATTGTATCATATATGGCCTGATCACCATGTGGGTTTAGTTGCATAGTACGTCCAACAATGTTTGCAGACTTTATTCTACCAGAGTTTAAAAGTCCCATCTTATACATTGTGTATAAAAGCTTTCTGTGCGATGGTTTAAATCCGTCAATCTCTGGAATAGCACGCGACATTATAACGCTCATGGCATAAGGCATATAGTTAACCTCAAGCGTTTCCGTTATAAGCTGATTTACAACCTCACCCGCACCAAGAATATGTGCATTTGGATCAATCGGCTCACTTGTATTCTTTTGTTTAATCTTCCTTGTTGCCATCTACTCTCATCCTCATTCATCGTAATATAACAGATTTCATTATATCTTGTACGCAAAGCGAAATGATATAATTTGCCCATTGCCGCAGGCGGGCAAATAAATAAAGCATAACAACCGTTTTACGGTTGTTACTACATTAGCTTACATCCGTCATATCAACATAAAGGTGTCCATTTTGTGCTATGTGCTCTTTTCTTCCTGCCAGATTATCTCCAAGCAAAAGGTCAAAAACATCTGCAGTGTTCTTTGCATCGTCTGGCTCAATTTTAATAAGCCTGCGTGTACCTGGATTCATTGTTGTAAGCGACATCATATCAGCATCATTTTCACCAAGTCCTTTTGAACGCTGAATAGTGTGTTTTGCATTACCTATTTCTTCAAGAGCCTTAGTTTTTTCACGCTCTGTATATGCAAACCAAGTTTCGTCCTTGCAAGCGATTTCATAAAGAGGTGATTCGGCTATATATACCTTACCCGCCTCAATAAGAGTTGGCATTAATCTGTAAATCATTGTTAATATCAATGTGCGAATCTGAAAGCCATCAACATCAGCATCAGTGCAGATTATAACCTTATCCCACCTAAGGGACTCAAGATTAAACGAAGATAAATCTTTGTTTGCCTTGCTCTTTACTTCTACTCCACATCCAAGAACTTTAATAAGGTCTGTTATTATATCATTTTTAAATATCTTATCATACTCAGATTTAAGACAGTTAAGGATTTTACCACGCACAGGTATAATTGCCTGGAACTCAGAATTTCTGGCCTGTTTACAAGCACCAAGAGCAGAGTCGCCCTCCACTATAAACAACTCTCTTTGATTTACATCCTTACTTCTACAATCCACGAATTTTTGAACTCTGTTTGCCATGTCATTAGAGCTTTGAAGAGTCTTTTTAAGATTTTGTCTAGTAGATTCTGCTCTTATACGGCTACGCATGTTAATAATCACTTGCTCTGCTATTTTATCAGCCTCAATTGGATTTTCTATAAAATAAACTTCAAGCTGATGACGTAAGAACTCTGTAATAGTTTCTTGAATAAACTTATTATTTATAGCTTTTTTTGTTTGATTCTCATATGATGTTTGAGTTGAAAGCGAAGATATTACAAGAACCAAACAGTCCTCAATATCCTGAAAACTTATTTTACTATCGCTCTTCAAATATTTATTATTCTGCTTTAAATAAGAATCAATTTGTGATACGAAGGCACTCCTTGAAGCTTTTTCTGGAGCTCCGCCATATTCAAGCCAGCTTGAATTGTGGTAGTATTCCTTTAACTGCTTCTTGTTTGAAAAACAAAGTGAAACATTTATTTTAACTTTATAATCGGGCTTGTCCTCTCTATCTCTTCCCATTCTTTCTGCTTGCCAGAATTGAACAGAAGAAAAAGCATCCTCGCCAACAAATTCTTTTACATAGTCTGTTATACCATTTTCGTACATATATTCATATGTTTCAAATCTGCCACCGACCTGATTGCGAAGTATAAATTTTACACCTGCATTAACTATTGACTGGCGTTTTATAGTCTCCTGAAAATATTCAATCGGTATATCAATTTCTGTAAATACATCTGTATCAGGACGCCATTTTATAATTGAACCTGTATCTTTTTTACTATATTCCTCTTTTACTAATTCAGAGTATGGCTCGCCTTTTTTAAAGTGCATTGTGTATTTATAGCCATCTCTGTGAACCTCTGCATCCATATACTCTGATGAATATTGTGTGGCACAAAGACCAAGTCCGTTAAGTCCGAGTGAGAATTCATAACTTCCACCTGTGTTTGTATTGTACTTACCACCTGCATACATCTCACAGAATACAAGTTCCCAGTTATACTTTTCTTCATTTAAGTTATAGTCCATAGGAATTCCACGACCAAAGTCCTGAATCTCAATAGAGTTATCCTCATATCTAGTTACTACGACTTTATCGCCATAGCCCTCTCTTGCCTCATCTATTGCGTTTGAAAGAATCTCAAACATGGAGTGCTGACATCCCTCTAAGCCATCCGAACCGAATATAACGGCTGGACGCTTCCTAACTCTGTCTGCACCCTTTAGTTGTGATATATTGTCGTTACCATAGCTTACTTTTTTTGACATAATTTCCTCCCTGATAATTTCTGTAAGAACAGATATTTCAGAAGCTTAAAAGTTTACATAATAATCCAGTTTACACTAATACTTTACACTATATGTTGCGATTGTGTCAAGAAATATACCGAATAGATGTTTGCTCAATCAAGTTCAAGCTAATAAAATTCTAATTTCATATAAAAAAGCTGCCGAACTATCGACAGCTTTTGCTTAAAATATTTTTTATCATTTAATTACATTTACAATATCTACTCCACCACAAAACGTGAAATACTTAATTGTAAATATTGGAAGTCCATCAATTCCAGAATCATTAACCTTATTATCGCATCCGCCAAGCAATGCAACTCCTGTTGTCTCTACCTTGAATCCTTTTGGTGGCACTATATCAATTCCACCGAAAATTGCATTTACAGTAAAGGTTACATTGCCACTTGGAACAGCGTCTGAAAGATCCAATTCTATTCCACCAAATATGGCTGTAGCTTCTCCTCCACAAAGGTTTTTGCTTGAGCACCTGCTTGTATTACCTCCAAAAGCAGCAAAGAAAGATGGCTTTTCTGAATTGCTTTCTGTTGCTCTTCTGTTAAAATTTGATTCATGAACAATATCTGTTTGTTGCTCATTCGTCCTTGATTTATTTCTAAATTCGCCAAATATTAATACTATTCCTAAAAGTACAAGTGCCAAAGAAATTGTAATTCCATTAAGCTTTTGTCTGTCAAACCAATTCTGTTCGCTGATAAGTAACCATACACCAAAAAGCAAGAAAGCTACATTACCAATATTAATTCTTGAAGAAAGCATACTGCCGATTGCAGGAATGATGATTATAAGTGTCCACCATCCTTCAAAACTTCCCATACTCCAAAAATTAAATGCATCACCAAAATAAATTATTCCAAAAGCTATCGCAACTACACCAAATAATATTTTTGTTGCATTTTTCATTATACACACCTCTTATAACTGCTATTTATTTTCTTGTTCTCCTTTTCCATCCTTACCACTAACATTCTCTTTTTTATCAAGTAAGTCCAAAGGTTTTGCACTAAAATCACGAGTTGCTTTTAAAAGCTCATATAGCTCATAAATCTCGTCATTTTCTGATAGTTCGACGTTCTCATTACTATCAAAATTATCATTGTTTAACGCATCAATCATATTTTCTATTTCAACATCAGAAGTTACATTTGATCTATCTGCGTCAATAACACCAGACATATCTTCGATTTTCGCGTTACCTGTTGCAAATCTTCTTTCGTCATATCCACCTGCTGAGGCAAAAAATGCGTCCATCGAAAGATCTTTGAGTTCATCAGCAACATCCAAATACGGGTTCTCATACTCATCATCTGCACTATTACCTTTTGCATTTTTTGAGTCATATATTAATTCTTCCGTTTCATTTTTTTCAGTGCTTGATGTTTCAACCGATTCTTGAGTTTTGTCTTCTCCCAATTCTTGTACCAAATCTAATTCATTTTGCTTTGATTCTTGTGGTATTTGAACTGTCTCATAGCCTGAAAATTCAAAGTCATATACAGTATCATCCGTATTTACTGGATCTTCATGTACAATTTCTTTTTTTGCAATTTCGATGACTTTTTTTTCATCAATTATATTGTCAAAAAAATCTGTTTCCTCAAGTTTTTTAATCTTAGTTGTCTTTTGTGTTGAAGTGTTACTGTTAACAACATCTTCGTGTTTAGAATGCTGTTCACGCTCTTGTGTTGTCTTCTCCGTATTTTGAATTGCGTCTGTACACGAGAGCGTTAAATTAAAAGGGTGGGGGGTATTTTCAACCTCGCTTGAATCCACTGAATTTTCTAAATCTGTTGCTTCATCAGTATCTGTTTTATTTTCTTTATCTGTATTATTATCTGTGATTTCTGAATCAAAACTATCATTATCCGAGTTGTCTTTATTTTTTTCAGTTAAATCATAATCTTCATCAGTTGTCATAAGCTTTTTGAACAATTCGCCATCAATTTTTTCATACTCAATAAGATATTTTGCAACTCTGTGCAACTTATCAATATTAGAACGCATAATATCTTCTGCTCTCTCATAAGCGTTCGTGACAATCTTATTAATCTCATTATCAATTTCTGCTGCTGTATTCTCAGAATAGTTGCGAACATGATTATAATCTTTACCGAGGAAAACTTCCTGATTATTTGAGCCATAAGAAATTGGTCCAAGAATATCACTCATACCATATCTGGTAATCATCTTTCTTGCAATTTCTGTTGCTCTTTCAATGTCATTTGAAGCACCTGTTGAAATATCTCCAAGTACAACAGATTCAGCAACACGACCACCGAGCAAGGTTACAACCTCATTAAGCATATCGCTTTTTGCAGTATAACTCTTATCCTCAGTTGGAATAGACATTGTATATCCGCCTGCCATTCCGCGAGGAATGATAGATATTTGATGTACTGGGTCAAGTCCCTCAATATAGAAATTAGTGAGAGCGTGACCTGCCTCATGATATGCTGTTAGCTTCTTTTCCTTGTCGCTAATTTTCTTTGACTTCTTTTCAGTTCCAACCACAACTTTTATAGTAGCCTCGTCAATTTCTGACATCGTTATTGCATGCAAACCTCTGCGTGCTGCAAGAAGTGCTGCTTCATTAAGAAGATTTTCAAGGTCTGCACCTGTAAATCCGGCGGTTGAACGAGCAATTTTTTCAAGTTCAACATCTGGAGCAAGAGGTTTGCCTTTTGCATGAACCTTTAGTATTTCTTCTCTACCCTTAATATCAGGATAGTTAACTGTTACCTGGCGGTCAAAACGGCCTGGTCTTAAAAGTGCTGGATCGAGTATATCTGGCCTATTGGTTGCTGCAATAATTATTACACCTTCGTTTGTGCCAAATCCGTCCATCTCAACAAGTAACTGGTTAAGTGTTTGCTCACGTTCGTCGTGTCCACCACCCATACCAGCTCCACGGTGACGACCAACAGCATCAATTTCGTCTATGAAAATAATTGCTGGTGAGTTTTTCTTTGCTGCTCCAAAGAGATCTCTAACTCTTGATGCACCAACACCAACATACATTTCAACAAAATCGGAACCTGAAATTGAAAGGAAAGGAACTCCTGCCTCACCAGCTACTGCTCTTGCAAGCAATGTTTTTCCCGTTCCGGGAGGACCAACAAGCAAAACGCCCTTTGGAATTCTTGCTCCTAAATTGCTAAACTTTTTAGGGTCTTTCAAGAATTCAACTATTTCACTAAGTTCTTCTTTCTCTTCTTCAACACCTGCAACATCAGCAAAAGTTGTTTTACGATTTTCATCAACTCCTGCTTTTATTCTTGCCTTGCCAAAGCTCATTGTTCTGTTATTTTCGCTATTCATTGTTTGATTCATCTTCTTAGTAACAAAGACAAGTGCGGCAACAACAAGAGCCATCATGAAAACAGTTGGCAATACAGACATCCATACAGATGATTCTGCACCTTTAAAATAATCCATTTTTATTGGCTTATCAGCGTGCTGTATATTGTATTCCCTTACCTTTTCATGAACATCGGTTATAAACAAGTTAACATTAGGAACAGCATAAACTCTCTTTTCCTTTTCTCCCTTTAATACATATGTCAACTTGCCACTACCAATGTTAAGGCTATATTCTGTAATTTTACCTTCATCAAAGTAATTTATTATTTCGTAATATTCTGTCTTCTCTGTTGTGCTTGTAGAAAGATACCAAAAGATTCCTGAAATAATCAGGATTGGAATGAATATCCATGACAGTGCCGCACCCCAGCTGCTTTTTTTACTTTCCAATCAAAATCCCTCCTAAAATAGAGCATGTGCAAAACAATACAATTATTTGCTATAAACTTCCCTTTTTAAAATTCCTAAATACGGGAGGTTGCGGTATTTCTCGTCATAGTCAAGTCCATAACCAACCACAAACTCATCTGGAATCTGTGTTCCCATATAGTCAGCCGACAGAGAAACAGCGCGTCTGTCAGGTTTATCAAGAAAAGTGCATATCTTAACGCTGTTTGGATTTCTTGTTTTCAAAATTTCCATTAGCGATTTAAGCGTTCTACCTGTGTCTAAAATATCTTCAACTATCAAAAGGTCATAGCCAGAAAGATTAATATCAAGGTCTTTAATGATTTTCACTGTGCCTGAGCTAACTGCCTTATCACCATAGCTTGAAACAACCATAAAATCGATTTTGCATGGAATTGTTATAGCTCTCATAAGATCTGCCATAAATACTACAGAACCTTTAAGCACACTGATTAGTAAAAGATTTTTTCCCTCATAATCCTTGCTGATTTGTGTTCCAATTTTTTTTACTACTTCATAAATTTGTTCCTCGTCGAGCAAAACCTCTTTTATATCCTCTTCCACGGATTTACCTCCTGATTGTTATCTCCATAATTTTTTTTGTGTCCGCTGTTACAGCAACTTTTTCACTCGATCCAAAACCCTCAATCCAAAAGATTTCATCCTCGTTACCAAGAATTATAATGCTGTTTCTCTTCTCTGTTGGTATCTTAGACTCATTAAAAAGTTTTTTGAGCGACTTTGTAATTTTTCTACCGTGAGGAGAAAAATTGTCGCCCTGCTTTCTGCTTCTAAAAACACAGCACTTATCTATTTTATCATAATCAACGCAAATTTCCAATATGTCTTTATTAATTTTTTGTATACATTTATACTCAAAATTGTTAATTATCCTTATTTCAACTATTCCTGACGGGGTTTTTGTCATATTTTGTTGAAAGGGCACGCTCCAAAAATCAAGTTCTCCTCCATAATCGGGAAAGTCAAGAATGCCATTTTTAACTCTTAGGAAACAACCTGTACACACTTGAATTTGTCCTCCAACAGACAATATTTCATCTGCCGCATCAATATGCTTCTGCTCTGGATGAACACCGCAATTTTCAAAAATCAATTTTGCTAAGATTCTTTTTCTAATTGCTATATGCTCTTGGCTTATAAGCTTTGCATTAACTCCATTTTCAAGCTCTGCATTTTGCCTTGCAACATCTGCAAGTGAAGTGAGCAATTCATTATCCTGCTTTATACTTGAAACGCATCTACCTACTGCGTCTGTAAACAATGGATTTATTTGTTTCAGCTCAGATATAACATTGTGCCTTATGCGATTTCTTGAATACTGAGTTTCACTATTTGTACTATCTGTAACAAAATCAAGTTCATTACGTTCGCAATAATCTTCAATATCCTGCCTGCTACATTCAATAAGAGGACGAATTATATTTCCACGCTTAGCAGGAATACCACATAGTCCTTTGAGTGCTGTTCCTCGTGTCAAGTTAAACAATACGGTTTCAGCATTGTCACTTTGAGTGTGTGCTGTTGCAATAAGTGCGTTTTTATCAATACTTTCAAAAAACTCATACCTAATACGCCTCCCACATTCTTCCTCACTCTCACCAGTTTGCTCTGAAATAGCTGGAATATTGGCATGAAGGACTTTTAAATCTACTGAAATTTTTTCGCAATACTGCTTTACAAAATTCTCATCTTCATCTGCCTCTTTGCCACGGATACCATGATTAACATGTGCAGCAATGACATTAATATTATAATCATTTTTTTTTGAATTTAAAAAGTAAAGAAGCGCAATCGAATCTGCGCCTCCGGAAAAAGCAACAACCACCGTTGCTCCTGGAGCGAGCATTTGATAGCGCTCAATAACAGCTAAAGCTTTAGATTCCATCTCTGTTCCTTTCCAAGGTTGAGAACATTGTAAAATCCGGGTTCCATGCAAGCTCAACAGTCTCTGTTGGACCGTGTCTATTTTTTCCTATTATAAGTTCTACCTTGTTAACCTGTTGTTCTGCATCTGGATTATCTTCTTGGTCACCATAATAATCTTCACGATAAAGCATCATTACTATATCTGCATCCTGCTCGATAGAGCCTGATTCTCGAAGGTCCGCAAGCTGTGGCTTGTGGCTTTTCCCTCTGCCCTCTGTTCCTCTAGAAAGCTGTGCAAGAACAATAACAGGTATATTAAGATCTTTTGCCATAAGCTTAAGGTTTCTTGTTATTTCTGAAACTTCTTGAACTCTGTTCTCTGTTCTACCACCAGATTTCATAAGCTGTAAATAGTCAATTATTACACAGTCTATATCCTTCATTCTGCGAACTCTTGCCTTCATTTCTGGCACTGTTATGCTTGATGTATCATCAAAATATAATGGGCAGTCATAAAGAGCAGAAGTAGCCGTGCTTATTCTCATCCAGTCCTGTTCGTTAAGCAGACCTGTACGCATCTTTGTGCTTAAAACTCTTGCCTCTGTTGATAAAACCCTTTGTGCAATCTGCTCCTTTGTCATTTCCAGTGAGAAGAAAAGAACTTTCTTTTTAGCAATTACTGACACATTCCTTGCAAGGTTAAGAGCAAAGCTTGTTTTACCCATTGCAGGACGAGCACCAATAATTATAAGGTCTGACTTATTGAGACCTGAAGTAACCTTGTCAAGATCTGAAAAACCTGTTGAAAAACCAAGGTACTGCTCTCTCTCAGGTGAATTAAGTTTAGTTAGCCTATCATAAACACTGTCAGTTAATATTTCACCAACTCTGGAAGCATATGATGAACTCTTGCCCTGACGAATGTCATATATCCTTTGCTCTGCACTATCAAGCAAAGTATCCGCACTTTCTTCTTGGTTTGATGCACTATCAATTATGTCTTTTGAAACTCCAATAAGTGTGCGTATGTAAAATTTCTCTCTGATTATCTTGGCATATGCTTCAACATTAGCAGTTGACGGAACAGCCTGTGCAAGCTGAAAAAGGTATGTTTTTCCTGCTGCATCGTCATACACATTCTCTGCCTTAAGCTTTTCAAGCACAAGAAGCGGGTCAATCCTGCCCCCCATACCTTCAATGCTCAGCATAGCAGCGTAAATTGCCCTGTGTTGCGGAAGATTAAAATATTCTGTTTTAAATCCGCATTCACTTGCTTGAATCTGGTTAATGCAAGGTGGGTCAATAAGGATCGAACCCAAAACCGCTTGTTCCGCCTCAAGGCTGTACGGAATATTCATATCCATAGTTAAATTCACATTTTGCACGGATTTATTTCTCCTTATAATAAATATGGATTACAGGAAATTATGATTCGCTAACCTGCACTTTTACCTTTGCAACTATTCCATTATAAAGCTTTATTTCAGCCTCATAAGTTCCGAATGCTTTTATATCATCAACTGTTATTTTTCGTTTGTCAACATCAATACTGTATTCTTTTTTTATTTGCTCTGCAATTTCTTTTGCTGTAACAGAACCAAACAATTTGCCACCCTGACCTGCCTTTGCAGTAATCTTTATTACTTTACCTGAAATTTTATCTGCTGATGCCTGAGCTGCTGCTGTTTCAGTTTCTAACTTGTGCTGTTTTGCCTGCTCTGCATTCTTAAGTTCTGTTATATTCTGAGCATCTGCGGGAGTTGCAAGATTTTTTGGAAACAAAAAGTTTCGTGCATATCCATCACTTACTTCAACCATCTGCCCCTTCTTCCCTTGTCCCTTTACATCTTGCTGTAATATTACTTTCATAAAATAACCCCCCAATATTAGTTGCTCGCTGGTCTCTGTTCATTTGATTCTTCAAGGTATTCGAAAATATTCTTTTTTAGAATCTCCTT
>Ga0209016_1001548_pt1 | contig 18000 bp, 12 predicted proteins | sample EPASupsiteSAE305_FD_187265 | JGI IMG/M metagenome (GOLD analysis project Ga0209016, IMG submission 187265) | Bioremediated contaminated groundwater microbial communities from EPA Superfund site, New Mexico - SAE3-05 (SPAdes) (version 2) | ecosystem: Environmental > Aquatic > Deep subsurface >...
ATGAACTTCTTGAAGGAGAGTTTGTGCTCCTTCCGGAAGAGACAGATTGCGAATTACCTCCACGGTATGATTCTACCGAAGTAGAACTTCTCCTGTATGAGCTTTCAGTTCTGGATACGTTGTTGTTACTCCTGTTCTCCATATTTCCGGTTGAATTTACCCTTGCTTCTGAAGAAGGACGGCGGTATGTTGTTCCGGTTCTTTCTGATTGTCCTGTTGAGCGGTTTGGATTAACAACACCTGTATTGTGTATGACGCCGGAAGTTCCTGTCTTGTTTTCTCTCCTGTATACGCTTCCTTCCCTGTTAGGAGTGTTATCAACTCTTGTCCCTCCGATTTGTTCGATGCGGGGGTTGTTTTTTACAGTACCTCTTGATGGCCGGCTGTCGTTAATTCCCGGAGATCTGTAATTATCAACTCGTTTTCCAACGTAGCGGGAACGATCGGAAGAATATCCGCCTGAGTGTCCGCCTGAATGTCCGCCTCCGCTATACCAGTCGCCGTATTTGTCTCCGTGGTGGTTTCCGTACCAGCCGTAATAGCCGTAATAGTTATTGTATCTGTAAAACGGATATCCATAATAGCCATAGCCGTAGTAGCCATACCAGTTATTGTAACCGTAATTCCACGGGTCGTAGTAACCCCATCTGTTGAAAGGGCTGCTCCACCAGTCATAATAGTAGAAACTTGATCCGTAGTAACGAGCCATTCTGTTTCTGTAAAACCATGGATTACTGCTCATATACCACCATGGGCTGTAATAGTCACTATTATCCCAGCCCCAACGGTCGGAAATGTAAATGTTTATATTATAATTGGGAGATCTGAATTTAGTGAGCCTCTCTTCAAATGACATTGTTGAGTCGAGAATGAGATATGAGTTCTCTCCGTCAACCACAATATCGGCCGTTCCCTCATCATTGACATAGATAACCTTGGCGTCGTAACCATTAACGGTTGTCCTTCCAAGCTCTTTTGTCTTTTGTTTGAGGTTGGCCATGCCCTCGTCAGTAGCAGTGCTGAGAGCAATTATTTTTTCCGGAGAATTGTTGTAGATAGCGTCTCCGTATTCCGAAGATGTGTATTGTTTAGATGTGCCACAAGAACTAATAACGAACCCTAAGATTAGCAGGATATAAAAACTGTTTTTCATTTCACACCTCCTGTGTTTTAATATTATTTTGTACTTTTGTGCCTTGTTACAAATATAGGCAAAAATCGTACCGAAAACAAATAAAATCAACATAAACAGCACATAAATACAACGTAAATGGCAAAAGATATAATTAACAGGGAGGAAAACTATTCACTTTGGTATAATAATCTGGTAACCAAGGCAGATTTGGCTGAGAATTCGGCTGTTAGAGGGTGTATGGTTATCAAACCCTATGGTTATGCTATCTGGGAAAAGATGCAGGCTCAGCTGGATAAAATGTTCAAAGAGACAGGACACGTGAATGCCTACTTTCCTCTTTTTATTCCAAAATCGTTTCTTAGCAAGGAAGCGGAACATGTTGAAGGATTTGCCAAGGAGTGCGCAGTTGTCACTCACCACAGACTCATGGCCAATCCCAACGGCCCCGGAGTTGTTGTGGATCCCGATGCAAAACTGGAAGAAGAACTTATAGTAAGACCTACTTCGGAAACTATCATATGGAGTACATACAAGAACTGGATAAAATCATACAGGGATTTGCCTATTCTTATTAATCAATGGGCAAATGTAGTAAGATGGGAGATGCGCACGCGTTTGTTTTTACGCACTGCGGAATTCCTTTGGCAGGAAGGCCACACGGCTCATGCTACAAGGCAGGAGGCAATTGAAGAGGCAGAAAAAATGATTCAGGTTTATGCACAATTTGCCAGAGAGTTCATGGCAATGCCAGTAATTGTAGGAAGCAAAAGCGAGAGCGAAAGATTTGCCGGCGCACTTGATACACTTTGTATTGAGGCTCTTATGCAGGACGGGAAAGCTCTGCAGGCAGGTACATCACACTTTCTTGGACAGAACTTTGCAAAAGCATTTGACGTTCAGTATCAGAGTAAAGACGGAAGCCTTGAATATGTATGGGCTACTTCATGGGGAGTTTCCACAAGGCTGATGGGAGCACTTGTAATGGCACACAGCGATAACAACGGGCTTGTTCTTCCTCCGAAACTTGCACCTATACATGTAGTAATGGTACCTATTTTTAAGACCGATGAGGAGAATGAGAAGATAATCGAAAGGATGAAGGACATTCAGGCAGGTCTGGCAAAAATGAATATTACTTCAAAAATTGACAACCGCGACAACCTTCGCTCCGGATTTAAATTTGCCGAATGGGAGCTTAAAGGCGTTCCTGTCCGGATTGCAATAGGACCAAGGGATCTTGAAAATGGAACAGTCGAACTGGCAAGAAGAGACACTCTTTCGAAGAGCTCAATGCCAAGAGAAGGTATTGAGGAGTATATTAAAAACCTGCTTGACGAAATTCAGGAGAACATTTACAAAAAAGCTTTTGAATTCCGCAAGAACAGTACATATATAGTAAATGACTGGGAAACCTTCAAAACTAAAATTGAAGAGGGTGGTTTTCTTATGTGTCACTGGGATGGAACATCCGAAACAGAGGAGAAAATCAAGAACGAGACAAAGGCTACAATCCGCTGTATACCTCTTGAAGATGTGATTGAAGAAGAGGGAACCTGTGTGTACTCTGGAAAACCGTCAAAAAGAAGAGTGATTTTTGCCCGGTCATACTAGATTGGATTTTATTTGTATTTTTATAAAAAATTTTAATTCACTTATATTTTAAAATAGAGAAGATGTCATCAGATTTACCGTCCAGGCAGCAGGATATTTTAAAGGGGTTAAATTCCAAATCCCGCACAAAAGTTCAGGTTTTCAACCATACAATGGAGATTTTCAATCAGCTTAAGGATGTGCTCAACGAAATGAGCAACGACCTTAATGACCTTCTGGATAATGTTAACGACAGGAGAGTGAGGCTTGAATACAGAGACAGAGGGAAATTCGAGGCCGAACTTAAATTTGCAGATGATGTCCTCATCTTTAGCATGCATTCCGACATTTTTCAGTTTGACAGGGATCACGCCATCTGGAAAACTGATTTTGTTAAGAATAATGTAGATAATGCCTATTGCGGAGTAATAAATGTATATAACTTTCTGTCGGATTCCCTGAAATATAACAGGATTGAAGACCTTGGCTATCTTGTCGCCCGTATTTTTGTAAATAAGGATAAATACTTCCTTGTTGAGGGAAAAAGGCAGAAAAGATCGGTCAGAAGTTTTGGCAAAAGCCAGCTGACAAAAGAGGAGCTGGTATCGGTTATTGAAACAGCAATATTGTATACGCTCTCTTTTGACCTTCTCGTACCTCCGTTTGATTTGGTTAAGGTTGCAAGTGTGGAGCAGATTAATGACAAGATTGAAAGCGCAAAACTGCAGACAGGCAAAAGAATGGGATACAAGTACAATTCCGACGACGTACTTGATGCTTAATTTTTAATATATAGGAGAGGTTCCATGAAAAGATTTTCACTATTTTTTACAGCTATTTTATTTTTATCAATTTCTCTTTCTGCTCAGGACGCAAAAACACAGATACAGGACAGGCATTCAGTACCGGGTTTGTCTAAATCCCATCAGATAATATTAAACTTAACGTCACAGTTCTCTATCCCGGACCTGAAAAAACCTGAGGAGGCGAAAAAAAGTAACTGGAAAAGCGGTGCTCTTCTTCAAATGGGCTTTTCTCAAATGTCTCTCACAAACTGGGCCGCAGGGGGATATTCATCTGTGGCACTTAATGCCTATGTGAATACCTTCAAGACATACGAAGCAGGGGATATGTTCTGGGAAAACAGGCTGCAACTTGCATGGGGGTTTATCAACTCGTTTGGGGAGAATTTTAAAAAGAGCGATGACAAAATAATTTTCGATAGCAAATACGGTTACCGCGCTTGGAAGAAGGTCTTCTTTTCTACTGCATTTAACTTCCGCTCTCAGTTTTCCAATAGTTTTAACTATCCGGTTAGCACAGGAAAAACACTGGTGTCCGGCCCGTTCTCTCCGGCCTATTTCTCTCTTGGTATAGGTCTTGACTATAAGCCTGTAAGAGCTGTCTCTGTCAACTTTTCACCTCTGACAAGCAACCTGGTTGTTGTTACAAAAGAAACTCTAAGGACAAAATACGGAAACAGAATTGATCAGCCGGCGAAGCTGGAGCTTGGTGCCCAGCTCAAAGTAGATTATAAGCAGCAGCTTTCGAAAGATGTTGCAGTTGCTTCTACCTTAATCCTTTTCTCCGATTTCCTTGGCAAACCGCAAAATATTAAGGTCAACTGGGATTTGTTTGTTGATACAAAAATAAATAAGTATTTTTCCGCAAATATCAGAACAAACCTTATTTACGACGACAACATCCTCATCCCGGACAAGAATAGTGTTCTTGGCAAGAGGGTTCAGTTTAAAGAAATTTTATCCATAGGATTTTCTCATACATTTGGCCAATATAAAAAATAATGCAGGAACGGTTTAAAGAGAAGTTCCTCTTTTTAACAGGGGCAGACTCTGCTCAAAACACTCAAAAGTATCCGGGGGTACTTGTTGCTGTGAGCGGGGGTATAGACTCAATGTCTATGGCCAATCTTATTCTTAAATGTCAATATCCCAATTTTGCCGTTGCAACTGTAAATTTCAACCTCAGGGGAGAAGAAAGCGACAGAGACGAAGCTCTTGTCCGCAACTGGGCCGGGAAAAATAACATAAAGTTCTATTCGAAATCTTTCGATACAGAGGGATATGCCACGTCAAAAGGAATTTCTATCCAGATGGCAGCAAGAGAGCTCCGTTACGGGTGGTTTTATGAGATTATGGACAAAGAAGGTTTTGATTGTCTTGCAATAGCCCATAATCTCAATGATACAGTTGAGACACTGTTTATAAATATTCTCAGAGGTACAGGTGTTGACGGGCTTGCTGCAATAAGAGAAGTTGTAGAGATTCCTTTGAAAGGCAAAAAAATTATCAGGCCTTTACTTGGATTTACCCGAAAAGAGATTGAAGAGTATGCAGCAAAAGAGGAAGTTAAGTACTATCACGATCATACTAATTTCGAAAATCACTACTCAAGAAATAAAATTAGAAATCTGATATTCCCTCTTGTTGAAGAGATAAACAGCTCTTTTTTACATACGGCGGAAAAAAGCATCAGACATTTCACCACAGCCGGGAACATCCTCAGGGATTTATATCTGCAAAAGAGAGAGAAAATAGTGGTGCCCGAAAGCACTCCGGAAAAAACTGAATTTCTTCTTGAACCGCTTTTATCTGAGAAATATCCCGAGTACTGGCTTTTCATGCTTCTTGAGGAGTACGGTTTTAATTCCGATCAGGTACGTCAGGTATCTGCATCGCTAAACGGGAACCCCGGCAAACTATTTTACTCTTCTACCCATCGCGTATTGAAGGACAGGGACAAACTCATTATTACTCCCGTTACCCTTCCGGAAAACGCAGGGCTCATCACTACTTCTATTCCTCTTCCTGAAAATGCCGGTGACCATTTGACCATTAGCGATATTGTAGAAATTTCCGTTTACGAGAAAACCGCTCAGTTCACGCCTGCTCCTTCAAATAAGATTTTCTTTATGGATGCCGATAAAATTGAGTTTCCGCTTTCGGTAAGGAAATGGAAAGACGGAGACAAGTTCCGCCCTCTTGGAATGTTCGGCAACAAAAAAGTGAGTGACTATCTTACCGATGTAAAGAGGGATATGTTCACAAAAGAAAACCGGTATGTACTCATTTCGGCAAAAGGGCAGATTCTTTGTCTGCTTGGCGAACGAATAGACGACCGGTTCAAGATATCTGCCTCTACAGCCAGAATACTCGAGGCTCATCTTCTGAGGTAGAGTCGCCACCCTGCAATAAATTTTTTGTATAAAATTCCTTTACACGTTGTAAAATAATTTCTTTTACACCGGCCCCGGTTTGCCATCAAATTGGCTCCATATTCATAGCCCGGAGAGAAATTTTGAAAATTTATTGTTTTGGATATCTGCATTTTATAAAAATGTATGAGCGATTTTTATGCTTTTTTTCAAATTATTTTAAAAATCATGGCACACATTGTGACTTATAGTAAGGCAAGAACGAACAATTCAAAAAAAACAGAATAAATAATAAAGAAAAAATATAAAAAAAGTTATGAAAACAACAATCAAAATTTTCTCTCTCGCAATCGCCATTATCGGTTTCTCTGCAACTTCATTCGCTCAGGTTTCTGCAACAGCTACTGCAACCAGTACAATTGTAACTCCAATCGCTATTTCAAAAACCGTTGATATGAATTTTGGTAATGTTGCGGTTAGTTCTTCTGCCGGAACAGTTGTTCTTGCAACTGCAGGCACACGTACTGCTACAGGCGGTGTTACTCTTCCTGCTACTTCAGGAACAATCGCAGCAGCAGAATTTACAGTAACAGGACAGGCCGGTTATACTTACTCTATCACATTGCCAAGCACTCCAACAACAGTTGCATCGGGAAGCAATACAATGTCGGTAAATGCATTTACAAGCAACCCCGACGGAACAGGTACCCTCACAGGCGGAACACAGACTCTTAAAGTAGGTGCCACTCTGAATGTAGGTGCAAGCCAGGCTGCCGGAACTTATACTTCTGCAACCCCTTTCACAGTAACAGTTAACTATAACTAAGAGATAACTCTGGAAATACGAATAGGCGGGCCCGCAAGGCCCGCCTATTTTGTTGTTCCCCCGCTGTCCGAATCTCCGTCGGCGAGTTGTCTTTATCTCCTGGTTATTTTCACACTGCCAACTAACCTCTTCGGGCTTGTGCGTCCTCCTTCGCTGCGTTCCGTCCGGCCGAATCGCCCTCATCAATTAGTTGGCAATGCAAAGAGGCTGCTCAAAGATTTACAACTCGCCGCCGAAGACGATCGCACCACTCTACTTGGGTAATTATATAATAATTAGGCAGTTACTAAAAACAAACAGACATTATGTCTGTTTGTTTTTAGCATATTGCACTCAGCCAGGTATTTATCAGGATATTATACGGGGTGGCGCACCAATATTCTCCGGAACGAAACTCGTTGTGCATCAGAGTAAAGTGGGTGAAAGCTACTGTCCAATATGTTTTAGTAAAAGATTCTTGGCGAATAAATACAAAGTGGGCTGCATTTTAAACCTGCCCTGTATTTTTTTGTATATTTGCGTCTAAATCTTAAACTATGGGACTCCGGAAAAAAATTTCGCTGGGCTTTGTTGTCATTGGAGCCATTCTGTTCCTGTCCAGTATTATTGCCATTTTTGAGTTTAACAGAATCCGTCATTCCGTGACAGATTTGATGAAAGACAACATAAACAGTATCAACACATCAAGGATGCTGCTCGAACTCACCGACGAATATAACTTTATGTTGCTCAGTAGTGTCATAACGGATTCTACTCTAAATTCGGCAGAAGTAGTTTACGACGACAGGTTTGAAAAATATATTGGAAATATAAAAAGCCAATTTACATCAGAAACAGAAATTGCTACAGCAGACTCACTTTCGGTTGCATACAAAAGATATCTGGCAGAAATCAGTTTAGCTTCAAACATCATGACACTTTCTGTCAGTGAAAGAAAGGAGTGGTACAACAATAAGCTCATGCCGGTTTATAAGAACCTTAGAAATTATAAACGCCAGCTGGGGCTTCTTACTCAGGGAGCTCTTGCAAAAAACACCGCAGGTCTTCAGGAAGGATTCTACAGAAGTATTATGCCGGGAATTATAGCAGTTGCAGCGGGAATTATTTTGGTTCTTCTCTTTAATTATTTTATTAATCTTTACTTTATTTCGCCAATTCTCCTCATTTCCAGAGGGCTTAAAAGTTACAAGGAATTTAACAAGAGCTATACAGTACAGTTTGATAACGATGATGAACTGCAGGATTTGAACGAAGAGGTAAGGTCTCTTATTGAAGAACATAAAACTTTAAAAAAGCACAGAGAGTGAAATGAATCTCAAAACTGTATCGAGAAATATTGGAATAGCCCTTCTGCTGAATGCAATTTTTATGTTTATTTCGGCAGGAGTTTCTGTAATATATGGTGTTGACGACTCATTTTCTCCTTTACTCCTGAGCGGTATAGTTACTGCTATTGTGGCTTCGTTTCCAATGATTTTTGTACACCGTTCAAGTGATATTAATGACAGGGAAGGTCTGGTAATAGGGGTGCTTTCCTGGATATTATCCTGCCTGTTTGGGATGTTGCCTTATATTTTATACGGCGGAGAATTTTCAATAATTAATGCCTGGTATGAGAGTGTATCCGGATATACAACTACCGGCTCGACAATTCTCACAAATGTGGAAGCATTGCCAAAAGGATTGATTTTCTGGCGTTCGTCCACACACTTTCTTGGTGGTGTAGGTGTTGTTTTGTTTATGTTGCTCATTCTTCCTACGATGTCTTCTTTCAGAATGAAACTAAGCAAAGTTGAGATATCTTCTCTGTCAAAGGATAATTTTAAATTCCGGGCACGCCAGACAATAAGAGTTATTTCTACAGTATATCTGGGTCTAACAATTACCGAGGTAATTTTACTGATGTTTGCAGGGATGGATATGTTTGATGCAGTAAATCATTCTTTTGCAACGGTAGCAACAGGAGGGTTCAGCACAAAAAACCTTTCAATTGCATATTATGATTCTGCGTTGATTGAGGTAATAATTATGGTTTTTATGCTGCTTTCTGGTATGCACTTCGGACTCTTATACAATGCAGCTGTCGGGCGTCCGGTAAGTCTGTTCAGATCTCCAGTTATCAGATATTATTTAGGAGCAATTTTGGTTGGAGGACTCATTGTAACACTAAATATTAAGTTTACTGGTATTGTGCCGGACTGGGGCAGAGCATTCAGAGATGGATATTTTCAAGTAATTTCGGTGGGAACAACAACGGGGTTGGCAAGTTGTGATTCATCTGTATGGCCTGGATTTTCAATTCTTGTTATGACATTCTTTACAATTCAGTGTGCCTGCTCCGGCTCTACATCCGGTGGTATGAAAGTCGATAGGGTCTGGATTTTCTTTAAAGCATTTAAAACGCAAATTTTAAAACAGATACATCCAAATGCTATTATCCCTGTAAAAGTGGGAGATAATGCTGTAGACAAAGATATTGTATACTCGGTGAGTATTTTTATTGTGGTATATCTGTTGATTATTTTTATTGTAGGAGTTCTTCTGACTTTAATGGGAGTAAATATGTTAGATGCACTCACCGGCTCTGCTGCTAATATGGGTAATGTTGGCCCGGGCTTCGGTGCCGTTGGCTCTTTAGGCAACTATTCTTCAATCCCTGCACTTGGAAAATTCATTCTTGCATTTGAGATGCTTCTGGGACGTGTGGAAATATATTCACTTCTCCTTCTCTTCATGGTCTTCAGGAGACGATAAGAAGATTAGTATGGCTCTATCAGAATTTTTATTCGAAAAAATGACAGGCAAGCTTGGGTTTGAACCTACAGTTTGTCAGCAATCTCTTTTCAGGGATTTGTCGGAATTTGTTCTTATCGGAGAATCATCGTCTTCACACATAAAGAGACTGATGGTAATTAACGGATATGCAGGAACGGGAAAGACTTCCTCTATAGCGGCACTGGTTTCCGTATTAAAGGAGTTTGGGCGGAATGTGATTTTAATGGCTCCTACAGGCAGGGCTGCCAAGGTTCTTTCGGGATATACAGGTGCAAATGCATTCACAATACATAAACAAATATACCGGCAACGCTCCATGCGGGATGGCCTCGGACTTTTTACCCTTAATGTAAACCTCAATAAGGAGACAATTTACATAGTAGACGAAGCTTCTCTCATTTCAAACTCGGGAATTGATTCAACATTCGGTTCCGGACATCTACTTGATGACCTGGTTGAATACGTCTATTCGAACGACAGTAACAAACTTATTCTTGTTGGCGACTCGGCTCAGCTGCCTCCGGTAGGGCTGGCTGTTTCTGATGCACTTGATCCGCAATTTATGGGCAGCTACGGCAATGTTGTTTATTCTCAGCTGCGAAGTGTTGTAAGACAGGCGAAGACATCCGGAATTCTTCATAATGCAACTATTCTTAGGGAGATGATTGAAAAAGGCGAGGTAAATTTTCCAAAATTTGAACTCGGCAATTTTGATGACATTTTCAGGATAGGCGGTGCGGACCTCATTGAAGAGCTCAATTCGGCATTCGAAAAAGAGGGCGCTGACAATACGCTTGTTTTATGCCGTTCGAACAAGAGGGCAAACAGATATAACAAAGGAATAAGAGCAAGCATTTTATTCAGGGAAGAGCGGTTGTGCCGCGGAGACAAAGTTATGGTAGTAAAGAACTGCTATCAGTTTCTTGATGATGTGGAGGAGATTGGGTTTATTGCCAATGGTGATGTTGCCGAGCTTCTGAAAATATCCAATTACGAAGACCGTTACGGACTCACATTTGCCGATGCAGTACTCAGGTTCATGGACTATAATGACATCGAAATTAAGGCTAAGATTATTCTGGATACTCTTGAAAGTGAGAGCGCATCGCTTGGTTCCGAACAGCAAAAGAAACTGTTCGCCGATATAATGGAAGATTACAGCCATATCAAAACAAAAAGGAAGAGAATTGCAGCTGTTCGTGAAGACAAGTATTTCAACGCTCTTCAGATTAAATTTGCATCGGCAATCACTTGCCACAAATCTCAGGGCGGCCAGTGGAACACCATATTTATAGATAACCCTTTCTGGGGGCAGGACATTTCGGCCGATGATTTAAAATGGCTCTATACGGCGATAACCCGGGCAACCGGAAAGATATTTTTTGTTAATTTTGACAATAAGTTTTTTAGTAATAATTAATTATAAACAACCCGACCCGAATCATGAAAAAACTTCCTCTGTTTTTAAATTGCGTTATGGCTCTTGTTGCGCAACTTTTCATTTTTACACCTGCGGATGCTCAGGAATTAAAACCCATTAAGCTGCCTCTCTCCTGGAAAAATGAAACTACTGTTATTCTTGTACAAATGGCCAAGGACAGCAGAAATTATTTTGAGTATGACATTAAGAGCGGAACTATGGCTGCTGTCAATATGCCTGCTCCTCCGGACGCAACACCGTCAGTCGCTGTAAAAAACGGTGATATTTTCTATTATGATATTAACAAAAATGAAAAACGGATAACTGAAACAAAAGCAGAAGAGAAGAATCCTGTTTTGTCTCCTGATTTTACACGTATAGCCTTTACAAGGGATAACAACCTTTTTTCAATAGAACTTGCAACCGGAAAAGAGATTCAATATACAAAAGACGGCTCGGATCTTATTTTAAACGGATGGGCCTCATGGGTATATTATGAGGAGATATTTGGCCGTCCATCGAGATACAGAGCATTCTGGTGGTCGCCTGACAGCAGGAAAATTGCCTTTTACAGGTTTGACGATTCAAAAGTGCCCATGTTTCCCATTTACAGTTCGGAAGGGCAGCACGGCTTTATTACAGAAACCCGCTATCCTATGGCAGGGGACCCGAATCCAAGCGTAAAAATCGGAGTTACCGGAGTTGAAGGAGGAAACATTACCTGGGCCGATTTTGACGAAAATGCCGATCAGTATTTTGGCCCTCCGCAATGGGCCTCAGACAGCAGGAACCTTTTGATTCAGTGGATGAACAGAGATCAGAACAATCTGATTGTTTATGCAATAAATTCTGCCGACGGAACAAAAAAAGAGATTTACAAAGAGTTCCAGAAAACCTGGATTGACTGGATTGAAGATATCCAGTTTGGCGAACAGGGCTTTTATTTCGTAAGAGACTTTGATCTTTGGGAACAATTGTATTACCAGTCGTATGACGGCAAAACCCTTGTAAAGCTAACCGAAGGAAAGAACTGGGGAATAAAGGTTGTGAATTTTGATGAAATAAACCGCACAGTTTACTTTACCGCAAGGAGAGAGATATCTACAAGAAACGACTTCTATCGACTTAGCTGGGATAAGAAAATGGATAAAAAGCAAATTGTAAGACTCTCTTCGGGAGAATATAACTTTGCTTCGCCTGTTTTATCTCCGGATAAAAAGCATTTTGTGGCAATCGCTTCAAATATTTCAACTCCGTCAAAACTCATTCTTGCATCCTGCGCAAAAGGAGGAGTTGTTAAACCTGGTGAGTTGAAGGTAATAGAAGATTCAAAAGGAGATAAATTCAATCCGGAACAGTTCCCGGTTGCAGAGATGATTTTCATCACTACTCCGGACGGTTACCGCTTGCCGGCTTCAATCATCTGGCCTAAAAACATGGACAGAAGCAAAAAATATCCGGTACTTGTTAATATGTATGGCGGGCCAAACTCCGGAACTGTAATGGATACCTGGAGATCGTCAATGGGTATGGGAGATGCAAAACTATGGTTCGAAGAGGGAATCATCCAGGTTAACATAGACAACAGGGCTTCCGGCCACTGCGGCAAAGAAGGAATGAATTTTGTTCACAGGAATCTGGGTAAATATGAAATTCAGGATTACATTGAGTGGGCTAAATATCTTATTTCTCTTCCGTTTGTAAATGCGCAGAAAATTGGCATTACAGGTTTCAGTTACGGAGGAACAATGACCGTTCTTGCACTCACAGACGGTGCCGAATATTACAGATACGGCATTGCAGGAGGCGGAGTATATGACTGGCGGCTTTATGACTCGCATTATGTCGAGAGGTATATGGACGAACCAAAAGATAATCCGGACGGATACAAATCATCTGCAGTTCTTGGGAAAGTGGGGCAGTACAAAAGTGATAAAGGCTCCCGTCTGTACCTTACACATGGTACTTCCGACGACAATGTCCATATGCAAAATACTATTCAACTCATTGATGCACTTCAGAAGGCCGGCAAGCAGTTTGACCTTATGCTTTATCCCGGAGGTATGCACGGATACAGAGGCGCTCAGGCATTGCACGACAGAGAGGCTGAAATTAGTTTCTGGAGAAAAAATCTGCTGGACAAGCAGTGAGGCAGATATATTAAATAGAAGCAGGCTGACCCTTGGGCCAGCCTGCTTCATTATATATAGAGAAGGTTAGAGTAATGCAAGTAACATAAGTTCGTCATAGAGTTCCCAGATTAAACTGTCATCGCCGCCTTGTACCCTATCGGCAAGGATATCTGTGGATCTCATAAGGTTGTTTTTGTCAATTTTAACTCCAGGAGTGTTAACCTTTGTTACCACCATTTTAGAGCTAATAAGATATTCGTTGAAGATGCCTCTTTTCTTGTTTTTAGCTTCAAATTTGACATCGGATCTTGAATATTCGAATAACCACTTGTTGTTGAATTCCTTGTAACCTACTGTGTAGTTTGCGTATTTTACATCAATATTCAGGTAAGAAGGTTTGTCTTTTACAAAGTTCAGATATGCGTCACCGCGTTTTTCTACATTCATTGCAAACTCAACTTTGCCAATGGCATGTGAAATTGCTTCAATGTACAATTTGCCGCGGAACAGGATGTCTTCTCCCAGATATTTCTGATCAAATCTTACTACATAGAATAGTTTGTTGTCAATGTTAACAGGGGTTTCGTACTCAAATGTGTAATAGTCGTTTATTTTAGAAGGTTCGCAGCCAAGGAACGGGTACTTCGCCAAATCGAGGATGAGAGAAGTATTAGGTCCTCCCTGAAGTTTTACCAGGAAAGGATCGGTCATTTTTGGTCTGCTGCTTAAGCGAACATTTTTAACGGCAATCTTATCCGGTTTGGATGTGAGATACGATGCTTTGTCGATGTCGAGAATAGCTTCATTAAGAGAAAATGCTTTGTCGTTTTTTGTTATGACCTCTTTATAATATGCAGAGATAAAGCAGTCTTCCTTAGTGTAGTTTTTTGAAATGTTTCTGAATGCAGAACTTACAAGTACAGATGCGTTAAAATCCGGATTGGAAAGCGGGGCGGTTTTTGTTTGGGCCGATGCTGTCAGAGTTGAGGCAGCAATTGTAAAGGCGATTGCGAGGGTAGAGATTGTTGTTTTCATGATGCAGAGAAAAAAGAGATTAAAAGTTTTTTTGTTTTCTGCATTATAGACGAAGCCTCACCCAAAAAAGTTGCAAAAAAAATGCAAATTTTTTACAGTATGTTGAGAGACTGTTCTTTAATCTTCTCTAATTCGTCCTTCATCTTTACAACCCACCTCTGAATTTCGGCATGATTGGCTTTTGAACCCAATGTATTTATCTCCCGACCCATCTCCTGAGCGATGAATCCAAGTTTCTTACCGGGGAATTCTTCCTTATCGAGTGTTTCTGTAAAATATTTGCAATGCTGGCTAAGACGTACCTTCTCTTCGGTAATGTCCAGCTTTTCGAGATAATATATAATCTCCTGTTCAAGGCGGTTTTTATCAATTTCTCCTTTCAACTCTTCCATGCGCGAGTTAATTCTCTGCCGTACAGATTCTGTTCTCTGGCTTTCGTAACCTTCAACTTGTGAGAGATTTTCAAGAATGAGGGCAACTCTGCTTCTGATCTCTTCGTCAAGTTTCTTTCCCTCTGTTTTGCGGAATTCAATCAGCGATGCAATAGCATCCTGAATGCATTTCTTTAGCGGCTCCCATATATCTGTCTCTTCTGTCTGCTTTTGCGACTCAAGTACATCCGGCATCTTAAGGATGGTGCCAAGAATAGCAGGGTCGTTTATCTTCTGAGGCAGAGAGTTGTTTATTTCCATTATCTGATTGTAGTACGACAGAAACACATCTCTGTTTATTGTGCGTGTGCTGTTGCTTCCTGCATGTTCAACTGTTGCAAAAAGGTCAATGCTTCCTCTCATAAGAGCAGATGAGACTAGCTGACGGACTTCATACTCCTTTTCCCTTGGGATAGCCTGTGTCTTAAGTCCTACATCGGAACTCTTTCCGTTTACAGACCGAATTTCCACTACTATTTTAATGTCATTGTAAAGGCACTCAGCCTTTCCGTAGCCGGTCATTGATTGAACCATTTTATTGCAGTTTTTTTGTTAGTTATTCAGTGGCAAAGTTATACATTTAGATGCAAGATAATCCATATTTCCATCAAGAAATCGTATATTTGCAAGTTAAATATTGAATTCACATGGAAGAGATCAAAATAGAGCCGGCAGAAGAGAAACAACTGAATTTTCTTGAAGAAATTGTAGAGAGAGATCTTGCCGAAGGCAGGCATAAATCTATTCTTACCCGTTTTCCTCCGGAACCTAACGGCTATTTGCATATAGGCCACGCTAAGAGCATTTGTCTGAATTTTGGACTTGCAAAAAAATACGGCGGAAAGACGAATCTCAGGTTTGACGATACAAATCCTGCTAAAGAAGATGTTGAATATGTAGACTCAATCAAGGAAGATGTAAAATGGCTCGGTTTTGACTGGGCAAATGAATTTTATGCATCGGACTATTTTGAGCAGCTCTATATATGGGCACAGGAACTTATTAAAAAAGGCCTTGCATATGTAGATGATCAATCCCAGGAAGAAATAAGACTAAACAGAGGAAGCGTTACGCAGGCCGGGAAACCGAGCCCTTTCAGAAACAGAAGCGTAGAGGAAAATCTTCTTCTTTTCGCTGGAATGAGGGAGGGAAAATATGCCGAAGGAGAGAGGGTGTTAAGAGCCAAAATTGACATGGGCCATTCCAATATGCTCATGCGCGACCCTATTCTGTACCGTATCATTTATGCACATCATCACAGGACAGGGGACAAGTGGTGCATTTACCCGATGTACGATTATGCACACGGGCAGAGCGACTCTCTGGAAAACATAACTCATTCAATTTGTACACTGGAATTTGATGTACACCGTCCACTTTATGACTGGTTCATAGAGAAACTGGAAATATTCCAGTCGAGACAATTTGAGTTTGCCCGCCTCAACCTCACCTACACGGTAATGAGCAAGAGGAAGTTGCTGGAACTTGTAAAAAATAATTTTGTAACAGGTTGGGATGATGCAAGAATGCCAACAATCTGCGGCTTGAGAAGAAGAGGATTCACACCCGAAAGCATAAGACTTTTTGCCGATAAGGTGGGAGTTGCAAAACGGGATAATATAATTGACCTTTCTTTGCTGGAATGGTGCGTAAGAGAAGATTTGAACAAGCGTTCAAATAGGTATATGGCCGTTTTAAATCCGGTGAAACTTACAATTTCTAATTTTCCTGAGGGAGAAACAGAGTATTTCAATGCTCCTGTTAATCCGGAGAACCAGGAGGCCGGTTCAAGAAAAATTCCTTTTTCAAAAGATTTGTTAATTGAGAAGGAAGACTTTATGGAGGAACCTTCAAAAAAATACTTCAGGCTCAAACCGGGTGGAGAGGTTCGTCTAAAATACTCATATATTATTAAATGTGAGGAAATTGTGAAAGACAGTAATGGCGAAATCGTTGAAATTATTTGCACTTACGACCCTTCAACTAAACCGGGAGTGGGAGAGTGGCGCTCTGTAAAAGGAACCATTCACTGGGTATCTGCAAGCCATTCAAAAGAGACTGAAGTAAGGCTTTTTGACAGACTCTTCACAGAACCGGACATGGATTCCATTCCTGAAGACAAGGATTACAAAGATTTCCTAAATCCAAAATCGCTTGAAATAGTTACAGCTCATGTTGAACCTGATTTGTTTGCAGATAAATCAATTGTTCCGGTCCAGTTTGAAAGGCTTGGCTATTTTATTAAGGATTCGGACAGCACTGGAGACAAGTTTATTTACAACAGAACAGTCGGATTGAAATCAAACTTCAGCGCTTAGGCTCCTAATTTAGTATTGTTTTTATTCTGTGTTTTTTCCAGAGCCCGGAGTTGTAATATATTATTGCTCCTATACATCCGGCGGTCCACCCTATAGGAATTGACCACCATATTCCTCTTTCTCCGAATATATCCGAAAGGAGGTAAGCAAGAGGAATTCTTATTATCCACAGAGATAGCGTTGTAATTAACATTGGTACCAGAGTTGCTCCTGCACCACGGGTTACTCCGTTAACAACAAACATTGTGGAAAACACTATATAGAAAGATGTTACAATAAGAAGATACTCCTTTCCGACCCGGATTATCTCCTCGTGGTTGGGGGCATTTGCCTGAACGAAGAGTTCCATAATATTCTCTCCGAAGAAAACGACAACCAGAGTAAGAAGAATACAAATTGATGTAGAATATTTCAATGTCTCCCAAAGACCTTTCCTTATTCTGTCGAACCTGTCTGCCCCGAGGTTTTGCCCTACGAATGAGGATAGTGCAGCTGCAAGGTTCATTGCTGGCATGGACACGAACATGTCTACTCTCCCTGCAGCAGTATATGCAGCGAGAACCGAAACTCCATAAGGAGATACGATTGACAGAAGTGCCATACTGCCAATTCCTACAAGAACCTGCTGAATACCCGAAGGTAAACCGATTTTAAGGGATATTCGAAAATTTTCCCAGTCAAACTGCCATTTTTTATAGTTGAGATTAAACCGTATCATGTTGTCTTCTGCCCGGTTTAGGTAGTACCACAATGCCACCCATCCGGCAAAAGTTGCAATGGCTGTGGCCCAGGCGACTCCGGCAATTCCCCATCCGAAAACAAGCACAAAAACAAGGTCCAGTATTGTATTTAAAAGTATTGATGCCACTGTAAAGTAGATGGGCGTCTTTGAGTTCCCCACACCACGCATGATTGCCGAAATTCCAAACAGCGAAAACGTAGGAATGGTTGTTGTGAGAATCACGATGTCGAAATACTTAACTGCATCAGGAATTACCTCTTCGGGAATAGACAGCATCCGGAACATGGGGCGGCTAAGCAAAAAGAACAGAATGCTCATTATAGCCGAACTGATAAGAAGAAATATCTGAAGAGTATCGGAAGTGACCTTTACTTTGTGATAGTTCTTTGCTCCAAAGTACTGAGAAATAAGAACCGATGCG
>Ga0209016_1001559_pt1 | contig 17913 bp, 6 predicted proteins | sample EPASupsiteSAE305_FD_187265 | JGI IMG/M metagenome (GOLD analysis project Ga0209016, IMG submission 187265) | Bioremediated contaminated groundwater microbial communities from EPA Superfund site, New Mexico - SAE3-05 (SPAdes) (version 2) | ecosystem: Environmental > Aquatic > Deep subsurface >...
CTTCTCCTGGATCGATGCCGACAATGCCGCACAAAGCGTCATCTCCTTTCTTCGTCGCGGCCGCAATCAGGACGAGGTCGTGGTCTGCGCCTGCAACTTCACCCCGGTTCCCCGGCACGACCATCGGTTGGGGGTACCGGCGGACGGCTTCTGGGAAGAGATTTTAAACAGCGACGCCGCCCTCTATGGTGGTTCCGGCCAGGGGAATTTCGGGGGTGCCGAGGCAAGTCCGACACCAATATGCGGCCAGAGTTTTTCCCTTTCGGTAACCCTGCCGCCGCTGGCAATGGTGGTCTTTCGAAAAAAAACGCCGTCGCTCTCCGAACGATTCGTCCCCAGTCAACCTGAAAGGGCGTATGTGGGTATAACGGCGGGCACCGTACCCCCTGCGATCCAAGAGGCACTGAAGGTGCTCGGCATCCATCGCCTTCTCCTGGGCATTCATGATCCGGCCTTCCCTTGCACCCCGGAGGAAGATATTGGCCGAGGCTCCCCGTATACTGCTGGCGCACGGGACTTTCTCGGCTTTGTGCGCTCCCTGGGTTTCAACGGGATCCAGTTGGGCCCACAGGGCGAAACTTCGCGGACCAATGCCTCGCCCTATGACAGCGCCCTGTTTTCGCGCAACCACCTGTCACTAGCGCTGCTGCCACTGACTAAAGAGGCCTGGGGTGCACTGCTGCAAGAAAAAACGTTGGCGCAGTTGGTGGCAGGAAGACCGAAGGAAAATCCTTCGCGTACTGCCCATGCCTATGCCTGGCAGGCCCAGGCCCGTGTCCTTGAGGAGGTATGGACGCGATTAAAGACGAAACGCGCTCAAGGGATGTTAACCGAGCTTGCCGAGAACTTTGCGCTGTTTCGGCAGGACAATGAAAAATGGCTCATGCGGGACGGTCTCTACGAGGTCCTCTTCCGCCGTTATGGTGAGCACAGCTGGCGGAACTGGGAGGGGGACAGCCAAGCCCAACTGGACCGGCAACTCTGGCAGTTAAGCGGAGTGAATGCTAAGAACGCCGAAAGACGGCGCAGGTTTCTCTTGGCGCACTACAGTGAGACGCTTGCATCTTACGCATTCATTCAATTTTTGCTGGACAGGCAACATCGGGAGTTACGCGAGTATGCACATGATTTAGGGATGAAACTTTTCGGTGACCTCCAGATAGGCTTCTCCGATCGTGACGCCTGGTTTGCCCAGCCCTTCTTGCTGCCAGGTTATGTGATGGGCGCTCCCCCGAGCCGCACGAATCCCGACGGACAGCCCTGGAACTACCCCCTTCTTGATCCGAATCATTATTTCACGAATTCGACCGATGGTCAACCCGGCCCGGCGCTCCGTTTTCTTCAACAGCGGCTTTTTAAGATGCTGCGCGAATTCGATGGACTGCGTATCGATCACCCGCATGGCCTTATCTGTCCCTGGGTCTACCAAGCCGATCAAGTCGACCCGTTGGCCGCGGTGCAGGGTGGAGCGCGGCTTTTTGCGGCCCCGGATCTTCCGGACCATAAAGGACTTGCCGGCTTCGCCATTCCCCGCCCGGAGCAGATCAATCGAGATCGCCCGCGATATGACGATGCCTGGGTGCACGACCTCGATGCAGAGCAGGTACGCCGCTATAGCCTCCTTATCGACGTCATCATGCAAGCGGCCCGGGATAATAATCGTGACGCCAATACGATAGCATGCGAGATTCTTTCCACTCAACCCTACCCCGTTAGGAGGGTCTTGGAACAATATGGCCTCGGTCGCTTTCGGGTGACCCAGAAAGCGGACCTGAGCAATCCGGCGGATGTCTACAGAAGCGAGAACGCCCGTTCTGAAGACTGGATTATGCTGGGCAATCACGACACCCCTTCTGTCTGGCTTTTAGCCGAACAGTGGCAAACCTCGGGGGCGGCACGACAACAAGCCGAATACCTGGCTTGGCGTTTGCGTCTGGAAGACGGCAGTCGGGGATCCTGGATCGATCGAGTCGCTGCCGACCCAGGGGAACTCGTCCAGGCCAAGACTGCGGACCTCTTTGCCGGACCGGCCGGCAATGTCATGATTTTCTTCACCGATCTGTTGGGCCTAAAAGATGAGTACAATCGCCCCGGTATTGTCAGTGAAAAAAATTGGTCGCTGAGGATATCCAGCGATGTTGCCCAGGAGTATAGAAAACGGCTGGCCTGCAATCGTGCGATCAACATCCCCAGAGCATTGGCTATGGCTATCCGTTCTCGAGGCAGGGCTATTTGCGACACAAATAAAGCTTTGCTGGAACAGTTGCACTGGCTTGCCGAAAATTTAACGGCAACAAATCAACCCTAAAATACAAGCCGGTGCACCATCGCCTACCAAACAGGAGTTCCAGCTACACCCCCGTTATGAAAATTCTTGATGCACCGGTAAAATTCCTTACCGCCGGAGAACGATAGCCAATCGCTCCGTCAGCCGTGAATCGTGGAGGCTGCTCCCTAAAACAGGCGGTGGTGCTCGAGCAATGCGCCTATCCCGTGTCGGAGGTCGGTCAGCAGATCCGCATAAGGGAGATCCCGGTCCTTTTTGGTACCGTCATACACCTCCTGCGCTTTTTCAGCCCAGCCGGCAAGCCCGCATTGCGCCAGGGTTCCCTTGAGCGTATGGGCGGCAACCCCCAGACCCGTAAAATTTTTCATCTCCAGTGCCTCATCCGCTTTTTCCAGATTGTCAACCAGGCTACGGCGGCAAAGTGCTAACAGGTTTGCAATCCGTTCATCGCCCAGACGCGTGGTTTTTTTGAAATACAAGACAACGTCTTCGACAGTTGCCGGCAACGGACAATCCGCAAGGGGCTCGTCGCCGGCCGGACGGACGGCTCCGGTAACGCCGGACGGGGAGCCGGCGACACACAGGGACCGCAGCGTCGCGGTCAGCGATTCCGGTTGAAAGGGCTTGGTGATATAGGCATCCATCCCCGCGTCCAGGCATTTGGCATAATCCTCGCCCATGGCATGGGCGGTCATGGCGATGATCGGGATATGCCCCTTTGCGAGTCTTTCGGCCAGAGCCGGACCAAGCGCGCCCGGTACTTCCCTGATTGCGGTCTCTCCCCGTTCGAACGCACGGATGAAGGTGGTTGCCGACAGGCCGTCCATCACCGGCATCTGCACATCCATGAGAATGGCGTCAAAAGGTCGGGAAGCCAGCAGCATCAACGCTTCCAACCCGTTGCCGGCAGTGGAGACCGCATGATCCTGTTCCAGGATCATGCTGGCCACGTCCCGATTCACCTCGTTATCGTCGACAATCAGCAGCCGTAAACCTTGAAATAGTGGCTCCTGACCCGCTGTGCCCGTGGAAGCGGGTGCCGATGGTTTTTCAGTGGAAGGTTGCAGCCGAACAGTAAAATGAAAGGAGCTGCCGGCGTTCATCCGGCTTTCCACCCAGATGCCGCCGTCCATCAGCTCGGTCAGCTGTTTGCAGATGGAGAGTCCAAGGCCGGTTCCCGCGTATTTCCTGACATACGAATTGTCGCCCTGTTCGAAATTATTGAAAATCCGAGCAAGTTTTTCCGGGGGGATACCGATGCCGGTATCAACGACGGTGAAATGGAGCGTTGCTTTCTGGTCGGCCTCACTTGGATTTTCCAGGGCCACGTCGATGGTGACGGAGCCGGCCGGGGTGAATTTGATCGCATTGCCGACGAGATTGAGCAGGATCTGCCGCAGACGAAGCTCGTCCCCGATAAAGACGGCGGGCAGGTCGGGCTCGGTCGATATCTGCAGTTTCAGCCCGTTCTCGATGGCAGGGACATTCATGGTCGAAACAATGCCCTCAAGCAGCTGCCGCAGGTCAAAGGGTGAAGAGTTGAGCTGGAGCTGCCCGGCCTCCATTTTGGAAAAATCCAGAATGTCGTTGAGAAGGCTGAGCAGGCTCTCGGCCGAATGCTTCACGGTCTGCAGGAAACGCCGGCGCTTGTCCTCCGCCTGCGCCTGCATGGCCAGATGAGTCATGCCGATGATCGCGTTCATCGGCGTGCGGATCTCGTGACTCATGTTGGCAAGAAACTGCGACTTCGCCCGATTGGCGGATTCCGCGGCCTCCTTGGCCTGGTGCAGGGCCTCTTCCACCTCTCGGCGTTCGGTGACGTCCCGGCCAACGCTGGCGAACTCACAAATCCGGCCCCGGACATCAAAAATCGCCCGGTGGGTCCAATGCTGCCAGCGGATAGCGCCATCCGGCAGGACGATCCGGTGCTCGATACTCGCAACCGGATTGCCCGGGCCGAGGACGGCACGGGTCGCGGCCAGTAGCGGTTGATCGTCCGAGAGAACCCTCGGGCTGAAACGGGAGCCGATCAGTTCCTCGCGGCCTTTGCCGAAGCAGCGGCAGTAGGCCTCGTTGACAAAGGTGAGGGATCCATCCGGCAGCGAGCGGCAAACCAGTTCGGTCTGATCCTCGACAATGGCCCGATAACGGGCCTCGCTGTCCCGTAAGGCTTCGGTCTGCAGGGCGATGGCCTGTTCACGCTCCTGCAGCCGGGAACTCATATCGTTGAACGCCGTCGCCACCTGGTTGATTTCATAGGGGCCGACGATATCGAGGCGATAGCTCAGATCCCCCCGACTGACCTGCTGGACCCCTTTTTGCAGCCATCCCATGGGCCTCAGGAATCGGCGCTCGAGAAGCGTGATGATGACGGCAACCATCACCACGCTGATCAGCGCCGTGACCACGGCGATACTCCACAACGCCCGCCGAGTCGAGGCATAAGCCTCGGCACGTGACAGTTCGGTCACAGCAACCCAAGGGGTGCCGGGTACCGAGAGCATGGTGCCGACCACCGGTTCTCCCTGGAAATTGCGGTATTCACCGGACCAGAGAGCCGTGTTGGTCCGGATCAGCCTGAGGAGATCGGGGTGTTGATCGTCGATATGGGAAAGCACCCTCTGGGGCGAGGTATGCGCCACAACCCGTCCATTCCGGTTGACCAGGTAGGCGATGCCGGTCGAGCCGAAATGAAGATCCGCAACCACTTCGTTGAGGATGTCCATCCGCAGGCGGCTGGCCAGAACCTCACCATCCGCGGCCGGGACGGAGAAAATCAGGTAGGGTTCATCGGCGGCGGACAACTGCATGTCGCCGACATACTTCTTCCCCTGCTGGGCGGTGCGGAACCAGTTGGATTGGGAAACGGTGAACAGGTTCGCCAGGATGCCGCCATCCGCCGGAGCATGGGCCTTGATCCGACCGGTGGCATCGATATGCACCAATTCCAGCAGCACGGGCTGGATTTGCGGCAACCGTTCCAGCGCTTCCGGAAATCCTTGCGGTTGATCGCGGCCCAACAGGTTGAGAACCTGCAGTAAATTCTGCTGCCGAGTCATGAAGTCGCCCACGGTTTGGGCCACCCGCTGGGTCGCCTCCCGCTGGCGGCCGCGCCACCCCTCCTGCTCGGTTTGATGCACCAGGAAATAAACCCCTGCAATACTCACTGCCAGCAGAATCAGCATCGTCACGCCGAACACGGTCAAGGCCTGTTGGCGCAGGCTGCCTCCAGGGACTCCCGGCTCCCGAGGAGAGGTGCTCTCCGGTGCTCCCAGGCTCATTGGTTCCCCCGGGATGGGGGTATTGCGGCAAGGAATCGTTGCCAGGTACGCTGGTAGAGGACTTCGCCCGTGGCGGTCAGGGGCAGAAAGAAGTGGGCGCGCCGAAGGATTTCAGCCGGGGGGGTTATCACCGGATCGCTGCGGATCTCCGGCCTGACAAAGGCATAGGCAGCCTCGTTGGCGTTGGGATAGTGCTTTTCGTTCACCAGTTGGGCGCTGATCTCGGGACGGAGGAGGAAATTGATGAAGAGCATGGCGGTCGAGGCATTGGGGCTGTTCGCCGGGATGACATAATTATCGCTCCACAGGGCTGTCCCTTCCCGCGGCAGGACATAGGCCACGGCCGGATTCGCCGCGCGGGCCGCCTGATAATCCATGGGCCAGCCCAGAAGGACGACGGCTTCGCCGCTCAGGAGCCTGGAGACCGCCTTGGGGGTGTCCACCTCGACCAGGAGGGCGGACTTTTTCAGCTGGTCGAGACGGCTGCCGACGGCCTCGAGTTCTTGGGGGTTTTCGGAGTTGAGCCCATACCCCAGGGAGAGAAGGGTCATGGCTATGAGTTCCCTCGGTTGAGCCCGCACCGCGATCTTGCCGGCGTATTGGGGATCCCAGAGGTCGGCCCAGCGGGTCACGGCATTGCCGATGAGATCGGTGCGCACCAACAGGCCGGTGGTGCCGTAGTGATACGGAACCGTGTAGCGGTTGCCCGGATCCGTGGCCAGATCGCGAAAATTCGCCGAAATATTCCTGAAATTGGGGACCTGACGAAAATCAATCTCCGCAAGCCGATTTGCCGCCACCAGGCCCGGCACGAACGGATTTTCAATAACCGCCACATCGTAGACCTTGCCGTTGCGGATATTTTCGACCGCTTCTTCCTGGGACTCAAAGGTCACAGACTTGATCTTAACGCCAAATTCGCGGGTAAAGGCATCCAGCACCGACCCAGGCATATCGTCCACCCAGTTGTACACAACCAGTTCCCTGGCATAAGTCGGCGAAGATTGTACGCGGGAATCCGGAGGATCGCAGGCGGTCAGCAGGCAGAGGATCGATACTCCAAAAAACAGGAAGAGCTGAGCTCGAAAACACATCAATGTTGGCTCCTTCACGGATTAGCGGTCAGAAATTGAGCCCAGAGAGCAGCGTACCGCTTTTTCCCCTCCGGGCTGAGGGGCAGGATGATGGCGCCGCTCGCCAGATCCCGGTTGGGGGGAAAGATGACCGGATCGTTGCGGATCTCCGGCTTGATCAGGGGAAGGGCCGCATCGTTGGGATGGGCATATTTTTTCTCCTCTATGATCCGGGCCGTGATTTCGGGGCGCAGCAGAAAGTTGATCAACAGTCCGGCCATGGATTTTTCCGGGCTGCCGGCCGCGATGGCATAACTCTCACCCCACAGTGCGGTGCCTTCCTTGGGCAGCACATAGGCGACCGCGGGGTTGCCCGCACGGGCTTCCTGGAAGTCCTCGGCATAGCCGTGCAGAATCGCGATCTCGCCGCTGAGCAGTTTATGCACCGCGTCATCGGCTTCAATATCCAAAAGGACAATTGCCGGCTTCAGCTCCAGCAGGCGTTGCAGCACCGCCGCAAGTTCCCGCGGGTTTTCCGAGCCAAAGGCATACCCCAGGGACATCAGCGTCATCCCGATAATCTCCCGGGGCTGCGCCCGGAGCCCGATCTTGCCGGCGTACCGCGGCTTCCATAAATCGGCCCAACGGTTCAGGCCGGCGCCGACGAGATCGGTCCGCACCACCAGGCCGGTGGTGCCATAGGAGCCGGGGACCGAATGCCGGTTACCGGGATCAAGGGCCAAATCGCGGAAATTTGCCGAGATATATTTAAAATTGGGGATCTGGGCAAAATCGATTTCAGCCAGCAACCCGTCGTTGACCAGGGGCGGAATCAGCTGATTTTCAATCAGGACCACATCGCAGCGCTGGCCCGACCTGATAATGTTATCCGCCTCTTCCGGGGATTGAAAGGGCAGATATCGGATCTTGACGCCAAATTCCCCGGTGAACGCATCCAGTATCGATTGCGGCATGTCCTCGGCCAGGGCCGAGAATACCAGTTCTTTGGCAAGCGTCGGCGATGAGGGTTTAGCCGGAGGTTCGGTATCGCGGCAGCCCTGCAACAGGCCAAGGGCCAAGATGATTCCTGCCAACCACCCAAAAACCCGAATTTTTTTGGTCGCGACCGGAGGTCGATCCCGATCGCATTCCTTGTTCCTCATGGCCTGCACTCCCTTGAAAATATCCCCGGCCCCCTGACTGCCGAGACCTGTATCCAACCCTTTTCTCTCCATGTTTCCGAGATGGTTCGGCGATACGGAGCAACTCCTGGTGAACCGGATTTTTAACAGAAAACCATTCCCTTTCGCACCTGTCAATGGTTCCGAACCCTGCATCGTGAAGGATCAATCGATCGTCGTGGTCTTCCGCATCCCACCTACGGGACAAACTCAACCGCAAGGGTGCGGTTGGCGTTGCGGCCGAGAGGGTCGACCACGGTCAAATCGAACTGTCCGGAGCTTTCCGGCCGCCAGGGAAGGACCTCGTCGCCTCGGCTGCGGCCCAGGTAGCGGCTGCCGGCAAACCAGTACAGCACCTCGGCATCGGCACCGGCGGAGGCCTGCAGGCCGATGGTTTCTTCGGGTCGCGACAGGCGCAGGGTATAGACCACATGCGCAAGCGGCGAGCTCAACCGGGGCGGATCGCTCCCAACCGTCGCAACCGCTCCGACCCCGCAGGCGGGCGAGGGTTCGGGCGGCAGGCGTCGCGGCAGACCGGCATCCCGAAACAATTGCTGCATATCCGACGGCCAGAACTCGAAAATTTCCAGTTGGGTGGTGGCCGGATCATAGGGAGGACAGGCCGCCTTGCCGTTCACACGGTCCACCATCACCGGACGATGCAGGGTGGAAACACGGATCGGCGATTTGCCGGGGATGAACCAGGTGGTCGCGGTTTGCGGGCACCAGCGGTTCGGAAGATCGCCGGAGGCTGCGCAGACCTCGACCCGGACCAGTCCGGCGGGGGCCTGTTCCGGTTGCGGCCCCTCTCGTGCGAGAGTCAGTTCCAGGGCGTCGCTGATGCGGAAAAACAGGGGCGCGGCCGCTTTCAGGCCGACAAAAGCGGGATTGGGACGGCCGTCGAAATTGCCGATCCATACCGCCAGCACATAGTCGCCGACCAGGCCGAGGCTCCAGGCATCGCGGTAGCCCCAGGAGGTGCCGGTCTTCCAGGCAATCGGCCAATGGTGATTGCGGCTGCCGCCGGCCGGATGATCGGGACGGGGATTGGACTTAAGCATATCCCGCACCAGAAAGGCTGCTTGCGGCGAGAGCAATCGGGTTCCGGTGACGATCGGATCGGTTTGCAGGGAGCGCAGGGGTTTCAAGACTCCGTCGTTGGCCAGCATGGCGTACAGCCCCACCAATTCCTCCATGCTCAGTTCGCCGCCGCCGAGGACCAGGGCCAGACCGTAGTGGGATTCGGGACGCAGCCCGGAGATGCCGGCGCTGTGGAGAAAATCGTGGAGCGTCGGCCGCTGCAGCCGGGTGGCCAGGGCAATGGCCGGAATGTTGCGGCTGCGGATCAGGGCGTCGCGGGCCGGGACCGGACCGATGAAGCGGCCATCGAAGTTTTCTGGTTGAAAACTGCCAAAGGCGGTGGGAGCATCGTCCAGGATAGACAGGGGATGGATCAGGCCCTGGTCAAGAGCCAAGCCGTAAAGAAAGGGCTTGAGGGTCGAACCGGGCGAGCGTTTGGCCAGAACTCCGTTGACCTGACCCTGAATGGAAGTATCGAAATAATCGGCCGAGCCGACCAGGGCCTTGATTGCCAGGTCGCGGCGGTCCACCAGGAGTACTGCGCCGTTGACGACCCCCTGACCGCGGCGCTCGGTGATGTAGTTGCGCATGATTCGCTCAACCAGGCCTTGCAGCTGCGGATCAAGGGTGGTCTCGATCAGGGCATCTTGACTGGACCCGCCCAATAACTGATCGCTCAGGTGCGGCGCGAGAAAGGGAAGATGGCCGCGGCTGCGGCCGGCAAGCGAGAGATCGGTTAAGGCGGTTGTCGAGGTTTCGCCCGGATGTTGTTGTTGCCAGGCGATTGCCAGCGAACGCCGGGCCCGTTGCTGGTCTGCCCCGAAATCCGCCCGTTTCGCCGGGTTCTGCGGCATCACCGCGAGCGCCAGACTCTCGGCTACGGACAACCGGTCCGCTTCCTTGTTGAAATAGATCCGGGCCGCGGCGGCCACGCCCTCGATATTGCCGCCCATGGGGGCGAGATTGAGATAGGCTTCCAGGAGCTCAGGCTTGGAATACCGGGCCTCCAGCCACAGGGCCAGGAGTATCTGGCGGAGCTTGCCCGGAATACGGCGGGTGTTGAGGTGATAGATTCGCCTGGCCAGCTGCATGCTCAGGGTGGAGCCGCCCTGGCGGTCGCCTTGGCCGTAGGTTTTCCAGGTCGCCCGCAACAGGGCCAGGGGATTGATGCCCGGATGCCAGTGGAAATAGCGGTCTTCCTTGAGCAGAATCGCTTCCCGGGCGCTCACGGCGATGCGAGGGAGCGGAGTCCAGAGGCGATACTGGCCGTCCCGCGCCAGGGTCAGGCGCAGCAGGGAACCATCGGCCGCCAGGATCCGTTGCGAATGCGGGGCGATCCCGGCAAGGGAGGAAGCCGGCAGCTGGCGCAACAACACCAGGGCAAGCCCCAGGCAGAGGGCGACCGCCAGCACGAGACGGCCGGATCGCCGCCAACGGGGAACTCCAGTCCCGGCGGCCGCATCGCTCCGGGTTTCGTTCACGGTTTAACGATGGTGAGCGTGCCAGCGCTGCCGCGTCCCTGCAGGGCGCGGTCATACATACCCTCCGCATAGGGCGGCGGCGCCTGGAAGGTGCCGGCATTGGTGGCCCGGACCCGGTACTCGTAGGTGCCGACTTCGCGCCGGAGCGGGGCATAGAGCACCACCCGGTCGTCGCGGGTATCGACAAAGGTCGGCTCCCAGATGGGCGGGCTCTGCAGGGCCGCAATCTTTCCCCCCTCCCCTGCTTCGTTTTCCCCGGAAGCCTCCACCCTCTCCTCCACGGGCTCGGCCGGGACCTCGATCACCGGCTCGACCCCGCCGGGCAGGAGATCGACAATGGCAATTTCGCTGAACGTGTCGCGCTCCGTGGCCCGCAAACGCAGCCTGACCTTGAATTCCTCCCCCACCTTGACATGACTCAAGGGTTTGTCGTCCGCGCCCAGATACTCACGGACAATCTCGATCCCCTGCTCCAGGGGACCGGCCGGCGGCTGACGATCGAATCCGGCCTCACTGAGCAGATAAAAGGCGGGCACGGCAGCACTCTCCTTGCTGACAATGACCTTGCCGGCCCCGAGCGGCAGGGCTACCTGCGGTGCCCGTCCCTGCACTGCCAGGGGCTGGCGGCTGGTCCCGTTCAGTTCGACTTCAGCGGTGAACGCGCCGCCTGCAGGCGCAATGCCGCGTCCATAGAGATCAAAGGCGCGGACCAGCAGGGCCGCGGACAGGGAATGATAGCGATCCTGCGACAACCTTTCCCCCAGCGCCGTCAACAGCGACTCCGACTCCAGCGCAAGACGTTGGGGAAAATGGCGCGCGGTTAAGGTCAGCAGTTCGGCATCATGAGCCAGGGCATCGGAGTACAAACCGTCAAACGAGTCTTCCCGAGTCTGCTCCTTGGCCGTGCTCCTCCAGGGAACCCCGGCAATCAGCAGTCCGGCCTGCTTCTCCTGTTTCAGCAGGGCCTGGCTGGCCGCCAGATAGGCGGCAGCAAGGTCAATGCGCCAGGTCTGGCGATGGTACTGCTCCAGCTGTTCCATTGTGGCCGCAAGCGCACCGGTGGTGACCTTTCCCTGTCGGGTGAGCAGATACACGGCCCGGGCCCGGGTGCGCAGCTCCATCAAGCCTTCCGCCGCTTCCCCGGCGATCCGCTCCAGATAGGCCCGACTCTGCCGTTCGAGATCAGGGGGCACCGCCACTCCGCGCTCCCTGGCCTCAACGAGGAAATCGGCGGCATAGACCGAGATCTCGGGCTGCACCGAAAGATTGCTGGCCCATGGGCTGAACCCGCCCCCCTCGTTCTGGCGCTGGCGAAGGATGGTAAAGGCGGTGTTCACGGTTTTGAGGTTGCCCTCTGCCCGGGATTCCTCGCTTGCCCGGATGAGGGCCGGCATGGCTTTGGACAGCAGCTGTTCGGTGCAGCCGTAGGGATATTCGTCGAGATAGCGGGTCAGGCCTTGGGCCCAGACCAGGGGCGAATAATCGAGCCCCAGATGAACCTTGCGGTATTCCTCATGGAGAAGGCGCTGCACCGGCAGACTCAAGGCCTTTTCCTTGAACAGACCGGCGTGCAGGGCCACCCGATAGGGGGTGAGCGGCCGTATCGAGACGGTTTCGCGGATGCGGGCCGCACCGCCGCTGCTCTCGGCGGCAAAGATAAGATCCACGGAACCCAGCACTTCGGTCGCCTTCAGGCGGAATTCGGCCAGGCCCTCGCGCCGCGGCTCCACCCGCATCTGTTGACGGCTCTCCCCCACCACGCCCAGACCGGGGCCGGTGGTCAGGGTCAGCGCGACTTCATTGCTGCTCTCAAGATTGCTGAAGACCCCGGCACTGACCGTGAATTCGTCGCCCGGGGCCACAAAGGCCGGCACATTGGGGGTCAAGACCCAGGGGCCGCGGACCTCGCTTGCGCCCTCATACACCCCGATGCGCGCCGGAGTGACGGCCACGGCCATCAGCCGCAATTTGCCGTTGAAGCTGTCGGGCACGGTATAGCTGAAGGTTCGGCCCCCTGCCGGAATATCCACCACCCCGGACCAATAGGCCACCGGCCCCTGACGCTTGCGCTTGAAGGGATTAAGGTGGGCGCCGAGCTCGTCTTCGCCGTCACCGCCGGGGGCGGCGGTCTGGAGCAGACGGCTGAACTCGGGCAGGATCAGGCTGAGAATCTGGGAGGTATCGACCTCCAGGGACCGTTTTTGAAAAAAATGGCCGAGGGGATCCGGCGTCTTGTAGCGCGCCACCTGGAGAATGCCCTCGTCAACGGCAAAGACCACGGCCCGGGCGGCTTCACCGGGGACGACCTCCAGGCTCAGGGTCTGGCCCGGTTCGATCCGGGCCGGCGCTTTGATCGTAAGCGGCAGCCTGCGGGCATCGAGGGCCACGCTGAACGGCGCCACCCCGGAGGAGAGCGGGCTCATGAAGACCTCGGGCGAGCCCGGGTCGCGGACGAACTGGACATTGACATAGCCGTTGCCCTCCAGCTCCTTGGGCACGGTGATGGTCTGGACGCTGCTGGTGGTATCCGCCCTGAACCAGACATGGCTGTAGACCCGGTCGCGTTCGATGGTGATCAGTCCCGCGCCGGTATAGGGGGCGCGCAGGCTGACCCGGATGGTTTCGCCCGGCGCATAGCTGGATTTATCGAGCCGGACCTGGAGTTCGGCATTGCGCTCCAGCGAGCGGCTGAGGTTGGCCGCACCGGCAACGGTCCAGCTCACCTTGTTCAGCACAGCCCCCTGTCCGTCGCGCAGCTCATAGGCGAAATCGCCGGGCTCGCCGGTGGGGAGAACGATCTCCTTTCCCTCCTTGGGCACGGTCAGGGGGCTCGAGTCGCGCAGCACCTCCTTGCGCCGGGATTCATATTTGTAGGTGCCGTTGGCCTGCTTGACCAGCACCGAGACATAACGATACTCAATCAGGGCCAGGCTCAGCTTTTCGGCAGCAACCGGCTGCAGATCCGGGCCGATTGCCAGCCAGCGGCTCTTGCGGACCGCACCCTTGCCGACATAGTCCAGTGCGTCCTCCACCTTGACGCCCACCAGATACGGCGCGTCCGAAACCAGGGCCTCCTGCTCGGCGGCCACATTCCGGCCCCCCTCGGCCTCGTAGACCCGGGCGGTCAGGCGGAGCCGAAAGGTGCTGCTCGCAAACCGCTGCAGGTTGAGCTGCAGCTCGGCCTCGCCCTGCTCCGAGGTTTTCGCCTCGGCCAGATCCTCGTCGACACTTTCTTTCAAAACTCCGACCACATGGAAACGATAGTCAGGGTACTGCCTGAAGGCCGGCAGGGCCGGGGAAAGCTGCATCCGGGCCGTGACCCGGCGGGCCGAGGCATCGGCGCCGAAAAGATGGCGGGCCTTGACCCGCGCCTTGAGGCTTTCCGGCCGCACCCAGCCGGGTGTGGGCGAATCCGCCAGATTGAGCTCCACTTTCAGCCGATCCGGCTCGAAGTCCTGGACCTTGAAGGTGGTGCTGCCCAAAAAGCTGTTGCGGCGATTGTTTTTAACCAGATAGATCGAGGCCGCGTATTCGCCGACCGGAGCTGTCTCGCCGGCAATGAAATCAATGGCGTCGAAACCGCTGCGAGCCAGGGTCCGCCGCTGGTTCCAGGCAACAGTGCCGCGCGGGTCGATGATTTCGATCTCGATCGGCATGCCGTCGATCCGGGCATTCCAGTCAACGGTGCGCAGGATATAGCCGATATGGGCGGTTTCGCCGGGACGGTACAGACCCCGGTCGGTGAACAGGGAGGCCGAAACCTGGTCGGGCGTGCCCTGGTTGGCGGCCCCGCCGATATCGAAACGGGTAAAATCAAGCCGGTGTTCACTGCGGCCCAGGGGGAGAAAGGAGAGATCGTTGCCCAGGGTCGCAACCAGCAGGATCGGCGATTTTTCCCGGCGCAGCTCGTTCATCTGGGGAAAGCGGGCATGGCCCTGATCATCGGTGAGGGCCTCGGCCACGGCCAGACCATTGCGCCCCAGGATCTCCACCTTGGCCCCGGCCACCGGTGCGCCCCCGGCAATCGACTGGACAAAGACCTCCTGCCCGCCATCCAGGGTGCGCTTGCTGATCAGCCCCAGGTCGGTCACCAGGATGAAGCGGCGGTCGCCGCTTTCCGGGCCTCGGACAAAATCGCTGTACTCGCGCTTGGGCTCCTTGGGGTCAAAGGGGGTGAGACGGAGCACGAACACGCCGCGCCGACCGCCTTCGGCGTTGAGATAGCTGCTCAGGTCAACGGAGTCATAGCGAGGTCGGGCCGGATCGATGGCCCCGAATTCGCGGACAAATTCCATCCGCTCGACCAGCCGGTCAAAATTCTCGCCATAGACCGAGGGCTGGGCAAACCCATTGTAGTTCTGGTCGATCAGCTGGTGCAGCTGGTTGGGGAGCAGGCGGGCGATTTCAACCTTGACCCCGGGCAGGCCCTGGGCCATGAAGCCGATCCGCCGTTCGCCGTTGAGACTGAGCAAGGCTCCCTCCCCCATGAGCTTCAGCACCTTGGGATATTCGCCGGTGAGAAGCAGGGCGGTTTCCGGATCCTTGGAGAGGTAGCCGCCGACAGCCTCGACCTTTTCATCGATTTTGACATAGATCTGCCGCTTGACCGGGGCCTTAAATCTGAAACTGTGGTGGCTGTTCAGGGGCTCGGTGCCGGCAATCTGGGTCAGAGGCAACGGTTGCGCCCGCTTGAGATCATCCTCGGAGAGCTTATGCTCACTCCAGCCCGTGCGGCTTTCCGGCAGCAGCCAGGCCCGGACATGCTTGCCGATCACCTCGTCATTGACGGGAAAGGCGCTGTCGAACATCAGCACCTGCTCCGGTTCGCCCTGCTGGTTGGCGACATAGCTGGTCTGGAGGTTGCTGAAGGTCAGGCGGTAACGGCCGGGAACGGTCACCGCCTGTTCGATCGGCAGCTCGGTGCCGTTGCCGCCCCTGACGGCGCGCAGGCCTCGGGCAAGCGAGAGGGTCAGGGCCACGGATTCCAGGGGCACGGCCAGCGGCGCCGAATGGATATGGGCATGGAGACCGTCTTTATCGACAGCCAAGGTCCAGGGCTCCTTGTTGCTGTCGCGATATTTGAGGCCCTCGCCCAGTTTCAAGCTGATCGCGCCCTTCAGGGCAGCCTCATCCACCGGATGGGAGAAGTCCACCGTGGCCACCAGCTTCTTGAGGGTGCTGTCCACCGGGTCCTGATAGAGCTCGCCGCTGCCGATCCTGGCGGTGAAGGGCGCGGTTTGAAAGGTTTGCCGGTAGGCATCGAGGAGGACGCCGGCTGCCAGGAAACCCTTTTTGGCAAAATGCAGGGTAAAGTCGCCGGCCACCGGCCAGTCAGCCTCGGGTTTGAATTCCAGGGTCCGGTCGTCGGCCCAGCGCCAGGCGCCGGCATGCGACGGCTCCAGCAGCAAGCCTGAAATCACCGGCTTGCCCACCAGCTGCAGCGGGGCAACTGATTCGGCAAAACGCACCCGCAGGGGCGCGATCACCATTGGGCTTTTGGCATAATCGGTCAGGGCCGGGGCCTCGACCCGGTAGGCAACGGTATGAGGCAGGGGCCGGTGCAAATACCATTGCCAGCCGTACCATCCCCCTCCGGCCAGGGCGAACAGGACCAGCAGCAGGGCCGCGGCTGCGATCCGCTGCCTGTTGGCCCAGGCGAGCAGCCGACAGCACCTCCGGCCGATCCATTGCAGCCAGCCGGGCGGCTGCCAGTCGATCCGGCCGAAAAGGGCGGTGAACAGGGCGCGCAGCCCCTTAAACAGCATCTGCAACGGAACGAGGAGAGAGGAGATCTTCATGGGCGCTCGCGGCGAGTCAACCGGTGGGCCTAACCGGTTGATCGAGTCAGAAGGATCGGTGGCAGCAGCAGGACAGGACGACAAAAGACATCACAAACCAGGGCACTGTCGTATTTAACACAACAGGGCAACGGGCTGTCAAATGGTTTGCTCGGGCGGAAAAAAATGCTGGAAAATAAAACGGTTGCCGGTTCGACCCCTCCAGCTTTACCAAGAGGCCGAAGGCGTTGCGGTGAAAGGGGTACTGCTGCTGTCAGGCCGATAAAATTTCCCGGATGGCGCCGCTTTGTTCACGGCTTCTGCAAAGCCGGTCGTACCAATGCCTGCAGTGCTCATCGTTCCACGCCATCCCCATGCCGCGCCAGCGCCTCATCAAACCGGGCAGGAACAACTGCAGCCCGGCGATTACATCATCGCCTTGCCCCGCTTCGCTCTCAATGCAGAAAAAAGACAAGAGATCAGCCAGTTGTATCACCTGGGCAAATAACTGCGCCCCAGGGGCCTTTGCGGGCAGGTGATGGTATGCCACCGCGGCCACCAGGTTATCGGGAAAATGCCACTGTCCGAGGAGCTGCCCGCCCACCGTGGCATGATTGAAGGCAAAGAGCCGTTGCTCGGCGGCGAGGCGCTCTTTGGTGCTGAAAGGGCGCATCCATTGCTCAGGGGCATATTCGTCGCCAAAGGTGAGCAGCATGACCAGCTTGCCGATGTCGTGGATCAACCCGGCCATGAAAAGGGTGCTCGCGGGAAGGCGGAGGTGCTGGGCGATATGCCGGGCTGCCGTCGCGGTGAGGAAAGAGTGCTCCCAGAACTGTTCGATCGGGGCGGTATCGACCAGTTTCAACTCCCGAAACGAGTTGTTCATGGCCTTTATCAGGGCAATGGACTGGACCTGGTCGAAACCGAGGACCATGATCGCCGAGGTCAGTGAATCCACCCCTTGAGGACGGCCGAAGAGAACGGAATTGGCCAGCTTAAGAACCGTGACGCAAAGGGACTGGTCCGGAAGCAGGGCTTGCATCAGGTCGTCGGCCGAGCTCTCCGGATCGGCGGTCACCTCCATGACCCTGGAGACGGTGGCGGGAAGGATGGGAAAGGAGTCGATCTGCTGCCTGATCAGCTCCGCTTTCGTTTTTTCGGTCATAATCCGCCCTTCCGCGATCTTACCAAATCTTCAACGGCCAGGTTACAATAGCACGTTTTTTCAAGAGAGAACACCCAAGAGAGGCTACAGAACCTCTCAATCGGGCCGTTGAAGATTTTTTTAAGACCCGTCGAAAATCAGTAGTGATCTTCAACCAGCTCGAAATATGCCTGCGGGTGTTTGCAGACCGGGCAGATTTTCAAGGCTTCCTTTCCTTCATGGATATGACCGCAATTGCGGCACTTCCATTTGACGACTTCTTCCTTGGCAAAAAACTTGCCGGTTTCAACCTCTTCCAGGAGCATGAGGTAGCGCTCCTTGTGCGCCTTTTCGATCTTGCCGATCGCTTCAAGGACATAGGCGATCTCATCAAAACCTTCTTCCCTGGCTTCGCGGGCCATGCGCGGATACATGTCCGTATGCTCTTCAAGCTCTCCGGCTGCGGCGGCTTTCAGATTGTCGATGGTTGAACCGATGCCGCCCAGGTATTTGAAATGGAGCTTGGCATGTTCCTTCTCGTTCTCGGCGGTCTCGATAAAAAACTGGGCGATCTTCTCGTACCCTTCCTTTTTGGCGATTGAGGCGAAG
>Ga0209016_1001561_pt1 | contig 17905 bp, 12 predicted proteins | sample EPASupsiteSAE305_FD_187265 | JGI IMG/M metagenome (GOLD analysis project Ga0209016, IMG submission 187265) | Bioremediated contaminated groundwater microbial communities from EPA Superfund site, New Mexico - SAE3-05 (SPAdes) (version 2) | ecosystem: Environmental > Aquatic > Deep subsurface >...
AAACCTTCTCAGAAGTGCAGCGCCATCGTAAGGGCCGGCGTAAGCGTGTTGATTGTATACTGCTGCCGGAATATCTGGTGGAAACGCACGTCCAGCCCCACTTCCAGCGACGGGGTGAACATCTTCGTCAGGCTGGCGCCCAGCATATAGCCGAAATACCGCTTTGTCGAGTCGTCCACGTCCGGAACCGCAGCGTCGTCGTCGTAATTGACGAAGTATATTCCGGCGCCGCCCATCACGGAGGCGTTCCATCCGCCGCCAAGCGGCTCCGTATACTTGACGTATGGGGTTATGTGGAGGTTCTTGAACTCCCTTTTCAGTTCCTTCCCGTCCGTGTGGCCGAAAAAATATCCGGCCATCATCCCGGTCGCGAGGTTTTCGCTCCACTCTATCTCCGACTCTCCGCCAACGTATGAACTGGCCTTGAAGTTGCCGCCCCAGTAACCGCCGACCGGAACTCCGGCCCCGGTCAGCAGGGAAACCCTGACCGGTTTGTCGGCCATTGCCGTGGCCGCCAGCAGCGGAAGAATGCACAGGGCCGCAAGTATGTTTTTGAGTCGCATAACTCCTCCGTTACCGCATGCAGTCCCCAAAATGCCTGTCGCCAGGCTCCCCTCCCGCTTGAATCTTGCTTCTATTCCTTCACGTTGAACTGCCTGCTTGCCACCACGTCGTTGCCGTTTTTGTGCAGGCGCGCGGTCAGCAGGTGGCTGCCGGCCGGCAGTCCGCGCAGGTCGAACCACCAGTGTCCCGCCACGTTGCGGCAGGGCTGGCCCGCCTGTCCGTCAATGGAGAGCTCGATTCCATCGCATTTTTCCGCCGTTATGCGGATGGCGTAGTGGCCGTTCCAGATGGTCTCGTTCTCCTGCGGATAGTCTATTGATAAGGATGTTTCTTTCCTGTCCGCCTTGTCCGCCTCTGCCGGAATTGGCTGCGAGGCGGTTGATTCGGGCCTAGGTTGCGCCGCTTTGCGGACGGCGGGTGTCCGGCCCGCCTTTTTCACGGTTTTCGGCATGGCGGCCTCCTCCTGTTTCGGCAGCATTCCCGATACAGCCGACAGCAGTTTGTTCAGTTTGCCTTTTTTCCCAGATAGTCCTTTTTCCATATGGGCTCCGTAAGTTCTCCTATTTTGTCTCCGTATGCCGCGAGCATCTCATGATATTTTGAATCTCCCATGGCGTCCGCGGCGGGAAGGTCCACCGGCTTTGCCCCGTGTTTGTTTATAAGTTCCTGGGCCTTGCGGTGATGGTCGCGCATCGGGCAGGGGTGCAGCCAGTTGCCTATCTCCGGCTTTACCGCCTTGTAGTCCTGCGCGAACCCGTAATCGGTCTGCCATTCCCGTATGTCCGTGAAAAATTCCGAGAAGAGCAGTGTGTTCAGGTCGCCGCCGTCTTCATAGGTCTTCTTTATGTTCGCCGTGCTGTATGGGAAGAATACGCATGGCGTCACGTCGCCGTTCCAGTTGACGTAGAAGTAGCCTCCCCTGCGCCCTCCTGCCAGGCAGCCGTGGGATATGGGGCCGCCGTTCCAGAAATCGAGGAAGAAGAGCTTCTTGTCCCGCATTAGCACCTTCTGCCTCTCATACATCGCAAGGCGCTGTTCAGGCGTTACCACCAGGTCCATGGTGTAGGCCCGTCCTATAGGCATGTAGTGGAAGAACCAGCCGTATATCGCGCCTTGTTCCGAGAAGCAGAAATCTATGAACTTGTCTTCGAGCAGGGCTTCGGCGTTCCTGCGGGTCGCCGTAAGGGAGACGCCGAACGGAATGCCCGCCTCGCGCAGGTTCTCGAAAGCCTGGAGTATCTTGCGGAAAGTGCCTTTCCCGCGGCGCGCGTCCGTGTCCTCCTCGAACCCTTCCACCGATATGGCTGGCGTCACGTTGCCGAGGGCTGCCAGTTTGCCAGCCATCTCCCTGTCTATAAGCGTGCCGTTGGTGTACATCATGAAATATTCGTGCTTGAAGTGGGCGAAGACGTCCAGAATGGTTTTGTTCCCGTCCCTCCAGAGGAGGGGCTCCCCGCCGGAAATCACGCTGAAGTAGGACCCCCACAGCCTTTCCTTCTCCGCTATTATGCGGGTGAATGTAGGGTAGTCCAGCCGGGCCTGCTCGCTGCTGGAACTGTTGGCGTAACATCCGGTGCACTTGAGGTTGCAGGTGGCGGCCGGGCTTATGGTAAGGAAGCCGGGGGGGTGAACGCCATATCTGGTTATGAAATTCTGTTTCGCGTCGCTGTCCGGCAGCATTACCCGTCCGACAAGGTTCTGCAGCAGGCGCTTCCGTACCTGCGGGGCTATGATGCCCTTGTCCAGCGCCTTGTTTATGGAATATATCAGGTTGCGTTTGGCGATGAACTCCGCTTCCTTCACCGCGACGGGGTAGGCGTCCTCCATGCAGTTGTCATAGGCGGCTTTTTCGGCGTAGCGGAGCGCGGCGTGCCGCAGGCCGTCGTTCTCGATGAGCTGATTGAGAAGCGTGACAGCCGAATGGTCTATAATGCTCTTTATGCTTGGCATACTTCCCTCCGTTGGTGCCGCCCGTTCCGGCGGCGTATGACCTCCGGCCTGAGCCCTATGCCCATCAGGGTGAACCAGGTGCACTGCTCGACCAATTCCTCCCTTGAAAGGGCGGCTCTCTTCGGAATCTTTGGCTGGTCAAGATGCAGCCGCAGGCCCGAACAGAGGGAATATATCAGCAGGTGCAGAGTGCCTGTGTTTATGGGGGAGGGCGAAAGGTCCCCCTTCTTCGCCGCGGCCTGGAATGACTTTTCGAACTGCTCCATCCACTCCGCCGAAACGGTGGTGTAAAAAGTGGCCGCGAATTTCCCGTCCTCCAGCATGCTGCGCACCATGAGGCGCGAAAGGTTCACCATGCCCGGTTTCCGCTCTATTATCTTTTCGATGAAGAACTGCATGAGCAGCACCAGCGTCGCGGAGGAGGGGGGAAGGCCCACTATGCGTCCGTAATCCTCCACCAGCTCGTCCGTTATGGCCGAGTCGCGTATCGCGGCGTAAATGGCGTCCTTGTCCGGGAAGTGCTTGTAGAGCAGCGCTTCCGAAACCCCGGCCGCGCGCGCCATTTCCCGGGAGGTGGTTCCGTCGAACCCCTTTTCCGCGAAAAGCACCTGCACCGCTTCCAGTATTGCCTGCCGCCGCTCCCGCGCCGGCATCCTTTGTTTCTTCTTCATCCCTCATAAGTTAGCAATTACTTACTTGTTCCGTCAAGTCGCGCGTCCGCCGCCTGAAGAAAGGCCGTTCTTGCCTGGAAATACTCCGCGCGCGCTTCGCTGAGGCGGTCCTCGCTTTCCTGCTCCAGTGCCATGGCCTCAAGCAGGTCCGACAGTTTCTCGGTCCCGTTTTTGTAGCCGTCCTCTATTTCGGAACGGTTGGCCCGTGCTTCCTCAAGCGCCGTTTCCGCCAGACGCACCTTGTCGAAGTCCTGCTCGAAGGTCTTCAGTTTGGACTGGAGGTCTAGCAGAAGATAGTCCTCGGCGTATCTCAACCGTTCCGCGGCCGCGTTTTCCTTCAGCTTCATTTCCTTTACCGTGTGGGCCGCCTCCCAGAAATTAAGCGGTATGGAGACCATCCCGAAGGCAACGCTGTTCTGATAGTCGGCGTTGCCGTTGAGATAGTCGCCCCTGTACAGTCCCGCCCCCACGGAAACTGCGGGCATATACTCGCCGCGCTTCACTTTGGTTTGCAGGCGCGCCGCATCGAGTCCGCTTGCCGCCAGCCCGTATTCCGGCCTTCCTTTGACCCTGTCCGGCAGATTTTCGGCGCGGAACGAGGGCTCGGTCACGGTTTCCTCTTCCTCCGCAAGCCGTATCTCCTCTCCTGACGGCATCCCGGCGTAAAAGCGGAAGTCGTTTCCGGCCAGCGCGGTGGATTTCTCCAGTATGGACTTGTTTACCCTTATCTCCGATTTCTTGAGGCCGACTCGGAGAACATCAGTTTTGGTGACAAGGCCGTTTTCCGCGGCCTGGCTAACCTGTTCATAAAGGGCATTTATCATCCGCTCATAGGCCAGCAGCGTTTTTTTCTTGGCGGCGAGTACGTGCAGGAGGCGGTATTTCTTCTCGGCCTGCGCTTTCGTTTCGTCGCTCTTTATCCTGAGCTGATGGCGCGCGGCGGCGAGGCCGGTGTCAGCCAGCTTGTTGTTATTTACTATTCTGCCTCCCGCGAAGAGCGGCTGCTGCACCGTCACCATCGCAACTGATACGGAGTTGGATTCGTTCGCGGCGGCCGGGAGGAGAGGTGTTGCCACCGCGGCGTCAGGCAGAATGTTGGTGGTTGCTATCGCGCCGCCGGCGGCAGCTTTCGGGAAATAGCCTGTCCTGGCGCCCTTGCGGGCCTGGTCCGCCGCTTCTTCCGCGAGGACCGCCGAACGCAGATCCCTGTTTCCGCGCAGGGCCATGGCCTGATATTCGCCCAGTGTGAGGCCCGCGCTTCCGCCGAATGAGGGGAGTGCCAGAGTTAGAATAAGCGTTGCTGCAAGCGTGTCGCGTTTCATATGGCGCCTCCTTCCCGGACGGCCTTGCTTTCTCCGAACTTCCAGTAGACCACCGGCAGCACGTAAAGCGTGAGTATCGTGGAGCCTATGAGGCCGAAGCAGATGACCGTCCCCAGCGGACCCCACAGCAGGGAGCCGGAGGTGATGAGCGGTATTACGCCTACAGCCGCCGCGCTCGCGGTCAGGAATATGGGGCGCATCCTTCTCTTGCCGGCGGCGAAGGCCGCGTCCCGGACCGACATCCCGCCGTGTTCAAGCTCCCTTGCGTAACTGATGAGTATCACGCCGTTGCGCACCACCGTGCCGAAAAGGCCTATGAAGCCGAGGAAAGCCGTCAGCCCGAAGGGGAAGCCGACTATAATCAGCCCAAGGGCTCCTCCAAGAATGCTCAGAGGCATCGTCGCCATCACAAGAAGTGCCAGCCTTACGCTCTGGAACTGGAGCAGAAGGACGAGGAATATGAGAATCACGCTCGTGACCAGAGATTTTATCAGCGGGACGTAGGATTCCACCATCTTTTCCGCCTCGCCGCCGTAGCCTATTTGCACGGTGGAGGGGACTTTCATGCCCTTCATTTTTTCCTGAACGCGGGCCAGCACCGGGGCGGCAAGCTTCTCGAAAGCGATGTCGGCCCGGACTGTAAGCGTAAGCCTGCCGTTGCGCCTGACCACCTGCCCGTCGCTGAAACCGGGCCTCAGTTTAGCCACCTGCCGCAGGGATACGGCCTGCGGCGAAAGGGGCGCGCTGATATACTGGTCGGCCAGCTTTTCCGGCGAGTAGCTCTTGTCCTTTTCGTATTTCAGGACTATGTCTTTGCCGTAGTCTCCTTCCCACAGCGTCGCCACCGTCATGCCGTTGCGGTTGAGGGCGGTGGCCGCGCCTATCATTCCCCTGCTGAGGCCGAGGCGGTTTGCCGCCTCCCTGTCTATGTCTAGGTCCACCGCGAGCTGGGCCATCCGGTAATCGTCGCGCACCCATATCACGTCCTTTTCCTCGCGCAGGAAGGCCTTTATCTGTTCCCCGGCCGCTTTTATTTCGTCAATGCTGTCGCCCGATATGCGTATCTCGACCGGCGCCTCGGCGGACATGAAGTCCAGCTCTTTCCAGCGGACATGGGCATTGGGAAAGGCGTCCCTGTACTTCGCGTCATATTCCCTCAGCATGGCCTTCGCGTTTTTGTTGGTGTCCGTAACCACGATAAGCTGGGAGTAGTTCTTCGCCGCCATCTGCGGCGCGTAGAGCGTGTGGAAGCGGGGGGAACTGGTTCCCACAAAGGATATAACGTCCGTTACCCGCTTATCCTTTGATATGATCTCGGCAACTTCTTTTGTTGTCTCTGCGTTTTTGGATAGGGAAGTCCCTTCGGGGAAGTATATCTCCACCGCGAATTGGTTTCGTTCCAGTTTGGGAAATAGCTGTTGTTCCACTGCGGAGAATAGCCCTATACCCAAGAGTATGGCCGCTATACCGATACACATGGTTCTTGCTGGCTTGTCCATGGCCGTCGCAAGCTGGGTGTTGTAGAAATTCTGCAGTTTGTCCAGGACGGAATCCTTTTGTTTCTTGCCTTCATGGGAATGAAGGCCTTTTTTTATGAATGCGTCGCACAGTATGGGCACCAGCAGCATCGCTACGAGCATTGATATTACTAATGCGACAGCTACGGTTAGGGGCATGGGCCCCATGAAGTCGCCCGACATGCCTGTGTTGAATATGGGCATGGGCGCGAAGGCCGCTATGATGGCTATGGTTGCGGTGAAGACGGGTATCATCAGCTCTTTCGCGCTGCTCCATGCGGCGGTGCGCGGGTCTATGCCGTGGTCCAGCTTTTCTATGTGGTTGTCTATGACGACTATTGCGTTGTCCACCACCATGCCCAGCACCACCACAAGCATGGCCAGCGATACTGTGTTAAGCTCTATGCCCAGCCCCTGCAGTATGCCGAAAGACTGGAGCATGCAGATTGGGATGGTGACGGCCGCGACCGCCGCCACCCTGTGCGGCAGCAGGAGGGCCACCACGATTATGACCGAAAGTATGGCCATGCCGAAATCCCGGAAGAAGTGGTTCACCGAGGTCCTTACCACCAGGGGCATGTCCGCCACTTTCCGTATTTCCAGGTCGGACGGGTTTCTGGCCTTGAAGTCCGCAATCAGCTTGTCTATATCTTTCCCGAAGCGGACTATATTGTTGCCGAAGCGCATTTCCATGGACAGCACCAGCGCGCGCTGCCCGTTGCACTCCACATAGGAGTCCTCCACGTCGTATTCCCGCACCACGCGCGCTATATCCTTCACGCGCACTATGGCGCCGTCGGGCGCGGCGTAGACTATCTGCTCCGCCACGTCCGCTTCGGAGTTGAAACGCTGGGGCAGGTGTATCGGTATTTCCTGGTCCTTGTCCTTTATGTTACCGCCGTAGCCAAGCGCCCCTTCCATCTTGAGGGCGCCTATCAGTAGCAGCGGCTTGACCCCGTAATGGGCCATCCGGTTCGGGTCGGCGTAAATTGTTATGCGTTCTTTCTGTAGGCCGAAGTGCTTTACGTTTGAAACGGCCGGGTGGCGGCGTATCTCGTTTTCCAGTTTTTCAAGATAGTCTTCCAGTTCCCTGTAAGTGCGCTGTTTGGAGGTGACGGAAAGCAGTATGGCGGAGGCGTCGCCGAATTCGTTGTTGCCCACAAGGACCACCACTTGCTGCGGCAATTGTCCTTTAAGTTCCTGCAATCCGAGGCGCAGTTTGGCCCAGAAGACTTCCGGTTCCTTCACCGTTTCCTTTACTTCGACATACACAACGGTCTGTCCTTCCCGCGATTCGGAATAGGTCTTGGCCCGGTCCACTTCCTTGAAGCGGAACAGATAGTTTTGCAGGGGTTTGGCCAGCTGTTCGTCCACCTGATTGGACGAAGCGCCGGGGAACACTCCAACCACGATGCCCTGCCTTACCTTGAATTCAGGGAATTCCTGCCGGGGCATCTTTATGAACGAGTAAATGCCGATTAAGGACAGGAACAGGCAGATGGTAAGCGTCACCTGGCGGTGCTTGATGGCAAGGGCAATGAACGGCGTGCGCTCTTTTTCCATAATGGTACCTTCCTAGAATTCAGCCTCGACCTTCATTCCGTCCGTAAGTTTCTGCGCCCCTTCCCTGACTATCGCGTCCCCGTCCTTCAGTCCGCCGGTGACCACTATTCCCCCGTCGCGGAAGCCCGAGGACTGCACAAGCTGTTTCCGCACCTTGCCGCCGTCCACCACATAGACGAACTGCCTTCCGTTCTCGTCCAGCTTGATGGCGGTTCCGGGAACAATGGCCGCCATGACAGGCTGCCTGCTCGGGATGTAGACGTTGCATATCATGCCCGGCAGAAGTCCGTGCCCAGGGTTTGAGAGCAGGACCCTCACTGTATAGGTGCGGGCAAGCGGGTTGGCCGTCACGCCGGAGTCCACGACAGTGCCGCGAAGCTTTCCGGAACTTCCAGCGGTGGTGAGCAGTGTCGCTCCTTCGCCCGGGCTTTGGCGTGCCGCACTGGGGATATCGGCCTCCACTTTCATGCCCGGCCTTATAGCGGAAATCTCCTGCTCTGGCACTGAAATCGTCGCGAACACGTTGTCCAAAACCACCATCTTTAGCGCGGTTTTTCCCGGCAGGGCCGCTTCTCCCGGCTCTATGGCCTTGCCGCTTATTACGCCGTTTTCCGGCGCCGAGAGAGAGCAGTCCGCCACGCGCTTCGCCGCAAGCTTGACGGAGAGGTCCGCGTCGGTCTTGTTGGTGCGTATCTCCACCATCTTTATTTCCGCCAGATTGCCGTTTTTGTACATGGGCTCGAAACGCTTAAGCGCGTCCGCCGCCTGCGCAGCCTTTGATTCGGCTATCCTGAGAGCATTGGTGTTGTTCTGGCAGTCCAGTTCAGCCAGAAGCTGTCCGGCCTTCACCCTCTCGCCCTCGCGGACATGCACTTTCGATACGGTTCCCATTGTCTGGAAGGAGAGGGGGATGTCCTTGCCTGCCTCTATAGTGCCGCTGTAGTAGAGCGCGGAATTGGCGACGCTGCCGGACACCTTCACCGCCTTAACCTTCAATGGCATCTCTGGCGCGGGGGTGTGTTTAGCGCATCCCGCGAGGAAGGGAAGTATAAGCGAGGCTGCCGCAAGTCGTATCGTGAAGGTTTTCATAATCTTGCTCCTGTCATTTGGACTAAAATCGTTTTACGGTCGAAAAACGGCCAAAAAAAATAACCTTCTATTTTATGCCTCTTATGAAACAGTCTATGGCAATATCGAGGCGCAATTCTTCCGGCGGGAGTTCTCCGGCGAGTATGATATTCGCGCTGAGGCCGCGCAGCATTGTTATACCCAAAAGGGCGATGGCGTCGCAGTCCTTTTCCTTTATGGCCTTGAATTCCCCGGACCTGATTCCGGCAAGGAATATCTGCCTCATTAAATTCATATCCGCCATATTCATGTCCCGCTGCAGTCTCCGGGTCAGTTCGATGAATTTTGTGTTTTCGGATATGATGATGGAATAAAGTTGGAACTTCTCCTGCATCTTCATGTAGCTGTTCAGGAAGAATGCCCTCAGTTTTTCGGAAGGGGTTTTGACTTTCTCCACTTCGGCCAGAACAGCGTTCTGGGCCTCCAGCTGTTCCTTGTGGGCGACGGCGTAAAAGATGTCTTCCTTGCTCTTGAAGTAGTAGTAAAGGGTGCTTTTGCCCTTGCCGGCTTCACGGGCGATGTCTTCCATCGTTGTCTTGTCCAGGCCGTATTTCTGGAACAGGCGCTGGCCGGCGCTGATTATCTCAGCCCTCACAAGTTCATCTTTTTGAATGTGCCCGGTTTCCATAAATTAGACCTTTAGACCAAAATCGTTCTTTAGTCTATTCTAACACCTTTCCCCAAAAAGCGCAAGGGGTATTTCTTGACCGCCCATGCAGGCTGTTTTCCGGAGGGACGCAGTCTGTCCCTCCGTCGTCAGGCCTTGCCGGTCTTGTGCAGTTCCGCCACGGGGTCGGAGGCAAGCGTTTTCAGCTTGTCATGCACGCCTGCCATGTATATGCGCAGGTCTTCGTACAGTCCGACCAGCTCCGTCAGGTTGTCCGAATTGCCCTTTTCCGCCGCGGTCAGCAGGCGCATGAAGTGGTGCCTTTCCCACAGGTCGAATATGCGTATGGCGCGGTTCTGGTTTTCAAACAGCCAGTGCGTTATGGAGGTTTCAAAAGCCGTCCGTATCAGCTTGCGCGCTTTCCTTATATTGCGCGCCGTGGGACGCAGCTCCACTTCCTGCAGCGTGGAGGCGATGAGGTCGGCCAGCAGTTTTTTCGTCTGCTCGATATTCACGTTAAGGCCGCATTTCTTTATTCGCGGCAGGACTTCTTCGATTGCTTCAAGGTGGGCGGAGTCGTGCGTTTCCTTATAGTTTTCCAGCCCGGAGACTATGAACATCCTCGCGCCGATTGAGACTTCCGCCATTATGTCCTCCGGAACCGCCAGTTTAAGGCCCTGGAACTGTTCCACTATCGGCAGGTGTCTTCTGAAGAGGTCGCCGTGGAGGCGCTTGAACTCGCGCATCCGGCCTGAGTGGATGAGCGTCAGTATGTCCACGCGGGTTTCCGGCAGCAGTTCCTGGATGGAGACGGGATTACGTCCCATCACCTTCTCTATGGTCGCGCCTATGCCTTCCCATATCGAGGCCGTGTTCAGGTTGTCGAGGGTGTCCTTTATGGCGAAATAGCGGTTCTGCGTGTCTTCCGTGCTTACGTAGCAGCGCGCCTGCGCGGCTGGTGTCAGGACGGCGCAGTAGGCCACGCGCGTTTCCTCCTGCGTTACGGTGTTGGTGATGTCGGCCAATCCCGCCGCGAAGGAATATGATTCTATGTCGGACCGCGTGCCCTGCCGCCTGACAAGGCGGAAGCAGTAGAGGTCGTTTTCGTCCGCGACGTCGCTGAACACGCTTTTGATGGCGTACTCCGCGGTCACGGTGCGGACGTTCTGCGCCGCCGGGCGGGCCAGGGCGGCGTATATTTTCCCGCCGTCTGAAAGCGCGGTGTTGTTGGAGGGGGCCTTTTCCAGCAGCGCGACGAAATTCCCTTCTATGGAATCATAACCGAAGGCTGACGCCAGCTCTATCGCGCGGGCGGCATATTTAAGATTCTGGGTGGCTTCAAGCCGCGATATTTCAGAGAAGAACCAGCCGCAGCTTGTAAACATGAACATGGCGTATTTCTGCATTTCCAGCAGGGCTATGGCGCGGGATTTGTCCTGCGGGTTCAGCGGCCGCTTCGCGTGCTTTTCGAAGAATCTGTCGGCGTTCTCCTGGGAGCGGTCAAGCAGAAGGCTTATGTAGGCGTTGCGGGCGTCCCACTGGTTCTGGAAGAGCTGTCCGCCTTCCCTGTTGAACACTTCCGCAAGCTCGTCTCGCAGCCAGTTGAGGGCAAGCCTGAGGGGGGCGCGCCATTTCTGGTGCTCTCCGTTTTCCGCGCCGCAGCCGCAGTCGGCCTGCCAGCGGTCCACGCCGTGGGCGCAGCTCCATGAAGTGCCCTCCCCGTTCTTGCCCGGCTTTATGCGGACTTCCCATGTGGGGGGATGTTTCTCCAGGTATGCGCCGTAGTTGGTCAGTTCTATGCCGCGTTGCTTGAGTTCGTGGCGGAAAAGGTGGGCGAGGGTAAGGTCCGAAAATTTCTGGTGGTGGCCGTAGGACTCCCCGTCCGTCGCCACGTGGACCAGCTGGTCCTCTTCGGGCGACTGGCTGAAGCAGGCGTTTATGCGTTCGGCGAAGTCGTGCGAATTCTTGGTGGCGTGTTCAAAGGCGATTGCGCGGGACAGTGGGCCGTCGTAGAAGAAAACAGCCATCGAGCGGCCGGGCAGCGGGGTCCCGTTCTCGTCGATGTCCTTCCACAGGTAGGGGCGGCGGGGATCTATGGACCCGTTTGAAACGTCCACCCACTGCGTCGCGCCGCTTTTGCGGACTTTTTCCGCCTGCGACGGGGCCAGTATGACGTATTTAAGCCTGTGGTCCACCAGCAGCTTCATGACCGATTCGCTGCATGCGGTTTCCGGCAGCCAGATGGACTCGGCTTTCCTCTTAAAGCGGTATTCGTAGTCCGCCAGCCCCCACTCTATCTGGGTAAGCGCGTCCTGGAAATTAGCCAGCGGCAGTATCATGTGGTTATACGCCTGCGCTATGGCGTTGGAGTGGCCCAGCCGTTCTGCGCTCGAGTCCGAGGCGGCTATAAGGCGCGTATAGTCTTCAGGATGGGTGCGCTGGTACCAGCTGAGCAGCGTGGGGCCGAAGTTGAAGTTGAGATGCTCGTAGTTGTTGACTATGTCCACGATGCGGCCCTTGTGGTCGTTGATGCGGGCCATGCCGTTGGGGATATAGCACTCCATCGCTATCCGCTCGTTCCAGTCGTGCGAGGGATGGGCGGACGGCTCATGCTCCACATAATCCAGCCACGGGTTTTCCCGCGGCGGCTGGTAAAAATGGCCGTGTATTACAAGATATTTCCCGCCCCTGTGCGTCGCCTTGATGTCTGACATGTAATTCCTCTTGAGTGTTAAGCTTCTAAATTCCGCAGCCGGTGCCGCATCCGCCGTCGCCGCCGTTCCCTTTCTTCTCGGGCGTGGAAGTGTTCCAGGGCATCACGGCCAGCACCTTTGCCAGTCCGCACCAGCCGCTTATTCCGGCGAACATCAGGCCCGCGCCGACAAAGGCCGCCAGCCACACGATTCCGCCGCCCGCCAGAACGGAGAGAAGGACTATCGCCCCGGCGGTTATCTGCACCTGCCTCATTATCGGCAGGGGGCCTTTCGCCCTGACTGTTTCAAAACCTTTGCCCTTCCAGGAGCTTATGCCGCCTTCCACCACACGCACGTCGGCGAAGCCCTTGGCGCGCAGCGTCTCAGCCGCGGGCTCGCTGCGCACGCCGCTCTGACAGAGGACGTAGACCGGCTTGTGCTTCTGCAGGCCTGCCGCGCCGGATTCGATTTGCGAGGCCGGGATGTTCAGCGTGCCGGCGATATGCTCGTAGGCGAATTCGTCCGTTTCCCGCACGTCGATAACAGTCGTTCCCGCCGCCAGGGCTTCCTTTACCGCATCCGCCGTGGCGCTGCCGGTTCCGCCCCTGCGGTCCGGGGCGGCCTGCTTCGGCGGCTTTGCAAGCAATATTCCGCCCAGCAGGTTTGTCACCTTGAAACCGTTCATCTTCAGCATGCGTTCCGCCACGTAGCCGCGCAGGCCGATGCGGCAGTAGACCGCAACTTCTTTTGCCTTGTCTATCTCTCCCATGCGCTCGCGCAGGGAATCCACCGGTATCAGTTTCGAGCCGGGTATGCCCCCGTCCTTGAATTCGGCGACGGTGCGCACGTCTATGAACTGTATGTCCGGGTTTTTAGCTTTCAGTTCTTCCGCCCGGTTCGCCGGGAAGCCGTCCGAGGTGCCGTCCAGCACGTTCTCCAGGACCATGCCGGCCACTATCGCCGGGTCCTTGGCGGAAGCGAACTGCGGGGCGTATGCCAGGTCCAGGGAGCAGAGGTCCTTTGCCGTAAGCCCCGCATATATGGCGGTGGCGAAAACGTCTATGCGCTTGTCCACTCCGCGCTTGCCCACCACCTGCGCGCCAAGAAGGCGGCCTGACGGCTTTTCGGCTATCAGCTTTATCGTGAGCATTTCGGAGCCGGGATAATAGGAGGCGTGGTCCCGCGCGTGAACGTGAACCGCGACATAATCCATCTTTTCCTTCTGAGCCTCCCGTTCCGAGAGGCCGGTCTTTCCCGCGTCTATTCCCGCAGCCCTGACTATTGCCGTGGCAAGCGCTCCCTTGAATTCAATGCGGCTTCCGGCGGCGTTGGCGCCGGCGGCGCGGCCCTGTTTGTTGGCCGGACCGGCCAGCCATATGCGGGCGGGCTTCCCTGTCACGAGATGCAGGCATTCCACCGCGTCCCCCGCGGCGTAGATGTCCGGGTCGGAAGTCTGCATCAGGGAATTCGTCTTTATTCCGCCCAGCGGGCCCATTTCCAGTCCGGCGGACTTGGCCAGCGCGGTTTCGGGCGACACCCCTATTGCCAGAACCACTACCCCGGCCGGTATCTTAAGTCCGCTGTTCAGTTCCAGTTCGGTCACGGTGCCGCCGCCGTGCAGGGCTTTCACCCCGTCGCCGAGTATCATGTTTATTCCGGCGGTGGAAAGATGGGCCGAGACGTATGCCGCCATTTCCGCGTCCAGCGGCGGGAGGACCTGTTTCTGGAGTTCCACTATCGTGGTGTCCAGACCGAGTTTGGCGAAAGCCTCCGCTATTTCAAGTCCTATGAAGCCCGCTCCTACGACAACCGCCGTGCCGGGCTTGTTTTCGGAGACGTATTTTTTGAGGCCGTCCGCGTCCGGCACGGTCTTGAGCGTGAAAACGTTTTTTGCGTCCACTCCGGGCAGGGAAGGGACTATGGCCTTCGCTCCGGGGGATATTATCAGCTTGTCGTAGGGTTCGGCGAAGGAGGAGCCGTCAGGCTTGCGGACCGTGACGGTTTTGGCCGCGCGGTCTATGGCAGTAACCTTATGGCCGACGTGAACCTTGACGCGGAAGCGCGCGTAAAAGCTCTCCGGGGTCTGGAGGAGGAGGTCGTCGCGGTCCTCTATGTCCCCGCCGACATAATAAGGCAGTCCGCAGTTGGCGAAGGAGATGTATGGGCCCTTCTCGAAAATCGTTATTTCCGCCTGTTCGTCCGTCCTGCGGGCCTTGGCGGCGGCGCTTGCGCCGCCCGCCACTCCGCCTATTATGACTATTCTGTTTGCCATCGTGGTTTCTCCTGGTGGTTTCAGATAGTGAAAGCCGACGTCACTCTCCTGCCGTTCCGTCCGTCCCCCGGCAGGCTGCATGAAAGAATTATTTTGTCTCCCCGTTTGGCCAGCCCTGTCGCCGCCGCTTCACGGGCGGCGGAGGCCAAGGCGTCAATGTCGCGGCCCGGCCTGCGGCACTCGAAGGGTTTTACGCCCCAGCACAGGGACAGGCGCGAGGCGTTTCCATCGAAGCACAGGGCAAGGAGGGGCTGCCTGACCCTCATGTTGGAAAGACAGCGTGCCGTGGCCCCGGTAAATACCGGCACGACAATGGCCGCGGCGTTCAGTTTGTCGGCCATCGCCGCCGCGCCCGCCGCGGAAGCCGAGGCGTCTCTGTCAAAAGCTCCGCAGTCCCGGTCCAGGTGGGCGGATAAGTGAAGCTCCGCTTCCCTTGCCACGCGGGAAAGGGTTCTGACAGCCTCCACGGGATATTTCCCGATGGAGGTCTCTCCCGAAAGCATCACGGCGTCCGCGCCGTCCAGAACGGCGTTGGCCACGTCCGTCAGCTCCGCGCGGGTGGGGCGGGGGGAAGAGGTCATGCTCTCGAGCATTTGCGTGGCCACTATTACGGGCTTGCCCTGCCGGTTGCATTCGGCTATTATGCGCTTCTGTTCGAAGGGAACCCTCCACGGCGGAAGTTCCACGCCCATGTCTCCGCGCGCCACCATGACGCCGTCTGACGCCTCTATTATCTCCGAAAGATTTTTAAGCGCTCCGGCGCGCTCTATTTTTGCTATCAAAAGCGGGGCTTTCCCGCCTGATTTGCGGGTGAAGCGCCGGGCTTTTTCAATGTCCCTGGCCGAGGCCGCGAACGATATGGCGGCAAAATCCACTCCCTGCTCCGTTGCGAAGGCGAGGTGTTCCTCGTCTTTACGGGTGAAGGCGTCCACCGCCAGTTCGCCTTCCGGTATGTTGACTCCTCCGCCGTTTCGCACGGTGGCGGAATTCAGGGCTTCGCATTCGATGCGGTTTGTTGAAGCTTTTGTCACTAGCAGTTCCGCCGTGCCGTCGGAAAGGAAAACCCTGAGGCCTTTCTTGAGCGCCCTGAATGCGGCCTTGTGGGGGAGGGGGAGCGTGCCGCCGTCGGAGGAAGACGAAACCGCCTCGATGAAATAGCGGCGGCCTTTTTCAAGCTCCGTTTTCCCGCCGGGCATGGAACCGAGCCTTATTTTCGGGCCGGGCATGTCGGCCAGAAAGGCCGGGCGTATGCCCCAGTCGGAGAACGCCGCGCGGCAGAGCTTCATGGCTTCGGCGTGGGTCTCATGCGTGCCGTGGGAAAAATTCAGCCGGGCCACGTCCATCCCCGCTCCCGCCATGGCGTGGAGCGCGGCTTTGCTCATGACAGCCGGTCCCATTGTGCAGACTATTTTCGTTTTGTTCCATTCCGGATGTTTCATAGCGATGCCATCCTCCGTGCCCGGATAAATATTATAATAAATATACCCATTTACGGAGGAACGATGAAAAACACCATGTCTTTGCTTGTTTGCGCCGCGTTTTTGTCTCCTGCGGCGCTTTGCGCCCAGTCCGACGCTGACAAGGCGCCGGAAGCGGCTCCGGCCGCAAAGGTATCCGCTTCTGACCTGCCGGCGGAGACCACCATGCCGGACAATACCCTTCCGAAAGAGCCCGTGCAGAAGGACTCCCCTGCTCAGGACGCGGCAGAGGCCCGTCCCGCTCCCAAAAAAGCCGCCGTGAAGGCCGAAACCGCCCCGGCTCCGGCCAGACCTTCCGCCGCTTCCGATACTTTGCCCCTCAATATAAAGTTCATGAAATCCTATGCGGAGAAGGCCGACAAGGAGACCTCGGCCGCAATAGCCGCCGATTGTTCTTACGCCATGCGGCTTTGTTCCGGGAAAGACTGTCCGGAGATTCTTTTCATAAGGGCTCAGATGCAGGCCCGCGCCGGCGATGACCGCGGCGCGCTGGTAAGCCTCATGCGCGGGATATATGAATACCCTGAAGCTCCCATAACCCTTGAGGCCAGGGGAGAGCTTAAGACCCGCATAGACAAGATGAGCCGCAAGCTCCGCCCTGTGCTGGAGGGGATATCCGGCGCGGTTTCGGGCAAGGATGCCGAAGACAGGCTTGTGGTCTTTTTGTCCACAATGACCAAAATGGCCGGCGACGAGTTCTTCTCCTCGCTCAGGGATGAGTACATGGACTGGCTTGCCCGTTTCCCCTCAAGCCAGAACGCGGACGAGGTGCAATTACGGCTTGGCGACCTTTACAGTTTCCATGAGGACTTTCAGTCCGCTGTGATGGAGTACGAGAAAGTGGGCGAGGTCTATCCCTCGAGCCAGCTCCGGCCCCTGGCTATGCTGCGCAAGGCGGATGTGCTGGCGGTAAACATACGCGACGCCAGGAAAGCCGTCGCCGCCTATCAGGACCTTGTGAAGGCCTATGACAGCGCTCCGGAAGCGGACAAGGCCTATGAGCGGCTGGCCCTGCTGGCGGAAGAGGAAAAGATGTACCAGCTTGCCGTGGACGTTTATTCCAAACTGGCGGTCAGGCGGGCCGGGACCCAGCAGGCCTGCGGGTATCTGTCCGAGAAAGCCCGCGTACTCCGCGAGCGCATGAAAGAGCCGGAAAAGGCCATAGCCGTTCTGGACGAGGTCGCGTCGGCCTGCAAGGGGGAAAAGGCCATAGCCGCGTATCAGCTGGCATCCCGCATAGCAGCGAAGGATATGAAGGATTCCGCCAGGCAGACCGCCTATCTTAAGAAAATCGCGGACGAATACGCCACTTCCCCCGCCGCTCCGCAGGCGTTGTACGAAGCCGGCAGGGTCTGCGAGGACCGCAAGGACCTCGACGGCGCTCTTGAGTTCTACCGCAAAGTGGCGGGCGCCTACTCCGGGGACAGCAACGCCGTGGCTTCCCAGAAGCGCATCGACGCCATAAACAAGAAGAAGGCTTCCAAGTAAGACCGTTTCGCTTGACGCAAAAAGCCCCGCCGTTCGGCGGGGCTTTTTTTCTTTCAAACCATTTCGGCTAGAACTCGCTCAGCGCGCTTTCATCGTCGTTAAGCGGTATGACCTTTTTAGGGTCCTGGTGCATCAGCTGGGACTGCGGCTGCGCCGGCTTGCGCGGGGCCAGCTTTGGCGGCTCCGCCGGGGCCGGCATAGTCTTCGGTTCCGGCGCGGCCTCTATTTTACGGTACTCGCGGGGCTCGATGCGTTTCGGCGTCACGGTGATCCCGCCGGTTATGCGGAAGCCCGTGACCATGCTCTTGAGCTCCTGCGCCTGTCCCGTCATCTGCTCTGCGGCGGAGGCCGATTCCTCGCTGCTGGAGGCGTTCTGCTGCGTGACCTGGCTCATTTGCTGTATGGCCATGTTTATCTGCTCTATGCCGCTGGACTGCTGTTCCGAGGCGGAGGCAATCTCGCTCATGACCTCGCTTATCTTGGCGGTCTGCGAGCTTATTTCCTGAAGGTTGGCGGTTACTTCCTCGTTGTATTTCACGCCGTCCTGCGCGTTGCGCACCGATTCCTCTATGAGGTTCGCCGTGTTCTTGGCGGCGTCCGCGCTGCGGCGGGCCAGGTTGCGCACCTCCTCGGCGACCACGGCGAAGCCTTT
>Ga0209016_1001563_pt1 | contig 17891 bp, 18 predicted proteins | sample EPASupsiteSAE305_FD_187265 | JGI IMG/M metagenome (GOLD analysis project Ga0209016, IMG submission 187265) | Bioremediated contaminated groundwater microbial communities from EPA Superfund site, New Mexico - SAE3-05 (SPAdes) (version 2) | ecosystem: Environmental > Aquatic > Deep subsurface >...
CCAAAAACCGGTGAGCCGATTGAAGTTAAACCGAAGAAACTGCCGTTCTTTAAGGTTGGTAAAGAGCTGAAGGAGCGTATCCTGGACGGCGAGTAAGCATGTCTCGTCGTATTGCAGCCATTGATTTTGGAACCAACACTGCACGGCTCCTGATTGCCGATCTGTTTGATGACGGGCAGTTTGAGCAGGTGGCCCTTAACCGGACCATTGTTCGTCTGGGGGGCGGTTTCAGCCGTGAAAACGGTCTGGCTGCAGATGCCATACAGCGTGCCCGGACCTGTCTGCACCAGTTTGCTGAGACTATTCGCAGGCATGGGGCAGACACGGTACGTGCTGTGGCAACCAGCGCAGTTCGTGATGCAGTCAATGGCCCGGCCTTTGTGGATCAGATGGCCCTGGAAACCGGTATCAGGCTTGGGGTTATTGATGGCCTGACAGAAGGACGTGTGACTCTGGCCGGTGTACTGGCTGGTCTGGATCAAGAGCCGGAACAGATACTGATGTTTGATGTCGGGGGGGGGAGTACCGAGTACACTGTTGCTCGAGGCGCTTGCCCCCTTTTTGTGCATAGCCTGCCGCTGGGGGTGGTGCGGCTGACTGAAGGCAAACCTGATCCTGCAGCCATGGCAGATAAGATTGGACGTGAACTGGACAGCCTGCAGCAGCAGATGACACAGGCACAGATTGCACTTTTCCCCAATACCCTGCTGGTGGGTACTGCCGGAACTGCTACCACCCTCGCAGCCATCTCCCAGGAGATGACTGAATATGACTATCGCAAGGTCAATAACTGTCTGCTGGAACAACGGGAAATACAACGTATCTACAACCTGCTGCTGCCCCTTTCCCCCCAAGAACGTCTCTCAATTGCCGGTCTGGAAAAAGGTCGTGAAGACCTGATTATTGCCGGCAGCCTGATTACCCTGCTTACTCTCCAACGTTTTGGTTTCAGTTCAATGAAAGTCAGTGATTATGGCCTACTTGAAGGTTTGGTGTTGTCAGACCAGATTTGAATAAACAGAAACGTACATGACAAATTTCAAACAGATGGTATAGTATCAATGCACTATACAGATGATCAGCCGGGGAGTTTTTGTGGAGAGTAACAGCTATCTGATGGGCAGACAAACTATCATGAACGGCCTTGAAGAGGTTGTCGGCTATGAACTGTTATTCCGTTCCCCAAAATCAATAGCTTCAGCTACTATTGATTGCCCGGTTCAGGCAAGCTCTCGCGTGATGTTGGATGTTATTTCCAGTTTTGGTATCCGCGAGGTATTGGGAGAGCATCATGGCTACGTCAATGTCGATGCCGAGATGCTGTTAAGTGATGCCATTGAGTTATTACCAGCCGATATGATTGGTCTTGAACTGCTTGAAGATATTGCCATTACTCCAGCCATTATTGAACGTTGTAAAAACCTTAAAGATAAAGGCTATCAGCTGGTTCTTGATGACCACCGATATGGTGTGCAGTATGAGCCGCTCTATGACGGATTGGTGGATATCATTAAAGTAGATATGATCACCACTCCCCTTGAAGATCAGTATCGGGAGATTGAACTGTTTAACCGTTATCCGGTTACGCTCCTAGCTGAAAAGGTTGACAGCCGGCATATGTATCTGCGCTGCCGCAAGATGGGATTTGAGCTGTTTCAAGGCTACTTTTTCGCCCGCCCCTCGCTGATCAAGAAGACCCGTTTAACCAATTCTGCCAGTACCTTTTTTCAGTTGATGCAGCAGCTTTCACGTGATGCTGATATCAATGAAATCGAGCATACCTTTAAGCAGGATCCGGCCCTGACCTACAAACTGCTGCTGTTGGTCAACTCTGTATCGTTTGCCACCCGTGAAAAGATCCGTACCGTGCGTCATGCCATCACTCAAGTCGGGTTGCAACACCTGAAGCGCTGGGTGCAACTGGCTATCTTTGCCGATGATGGCGGTCTGGGGATACACAATCCGTTGCTGGATATGGCAGCGGTGCGGGCTGCCTTTATGGAAGAGATGGCCCGGCTTGAATTAAGCAAGACCCGCCTGCTGCGCTATGCCCAACCTGATGAATGTTTTATGCTGGGAACCTTGTCTGTCCTAAAGGATGTCTTTGAGATCGGCGCAGATGATATGCGTAAGAGCCTGAATTTGTCAGATGATCTTGTTGGCGCCATGGTAGCCCATGAGGGTGATCTGGGCACCATGCTTTGTCTGGCAGAAATGATTGAACAGTTTGAGTTTGAAGAGGCAGAGCAATGCCTGGGACGGCTGGGAGTTTGTCCTGACCTGGTCCTTGCCTGTCAGAAAAAGGCCTATAGCTGGCGAAACAGTCTGATCTGATCTGCTGTTACTGTTTTGGTACTACCCTGCTGTTTTCCCGTACCGTTTTAGCCCGCTGTAAATAGCCCTGCTGCAGGTTCTTGTCACCTTTTAATCCAGCCAGTTCTGCCAGTGCTTCCAGATCTGCTGCAATTTTTGCGGATGCAGCCTGTTGCTTGTCAAGGCTCAGCGCCTCCTGCAGCAACTCTTCTGCCTTATCAAGCTGTTTCTCCTGTGCCCTGATCAATCCCAACATCCGCAGCGAGTTTGCCCGCTCCAACTCCATACCATCACCCTTGTTGGCTGCCAAGGCCTGTTCAGCCAGGAGGGTTGCTGCACTGTTTTCCTTTTTTAACAAGGCGATCCGCGCCAGCAGATTCAGGCGACGGCCCAGCAGGTTGCCCTGTTCTGATGTTCGGGCGATCTCAGCCCAACGTCCAGCTTCTGTAAGGCGATTACCCGCCAGCTCCTGCAATGCCTTTTCCTGGGCAGCATCGGCATACTGTGTGGTGCCGGTTGCACTGACAAGGGCCTGTTCCACCAGCTGCGCAGCCAACTGCAGGTTACCGCCATGACGGGCAAGCCTGCTCTGGTTCAACAAGGTTACAGTGGCACCACTACGGTCATCCTGTGCCAAGGAGCGTTGTAACGCCTCCTGCAGCAGTTTCTGGGCATCAGTGTCATAGCCTTTTGAAGCGCTATCAAGCGCCCGCTCATTAAGATCAGTAATCCTGCGTTCATGCTCGCTCAGTTGGGTTGCCTTGTTAGCGGCACACCCGCCTAACAGGCTACAGACCGTCACACAGAGTGCCAACTTTAAAAATGTATTAGTCATGGCTGTCACCTGCCTTGAAGGAGCGGACCGGGGCAGGGGCTGAACTGCCTCCCAGCAGCCATGAACTGTTCAAGGTGTTCATCAGCCGGTCAGTGCTGAACAAAAGCTCTTCAGTGCGTGAGAGTACCCCTGGGATCAGAGGGAATGCCTGTTGCGACAGTTTTTTTGTTTCTGCTGAAATGGCGGTTATATTAGCCATGGCAGCGTCGGTCTTTTCCAGCAGTGGTGGCAGTTTATCAAGTGTTGTATTCAGCTTGGCCACATCCAGGCTGTCAATCTTGCGGGTAGTGGTATCCAGCAGGGTTGTGGTCCGGTTACTGATCGCCTCAAGGTTGCGGGTGGTGCTTACCAGCAGGGTGTCTGCATTACTGCGGGTGGTTTCAATATGACGGGTCAACAGCTCCAGATTACGGATGGTCTTTTTCAGGTCACCATTGGGGTCATTGACATAGCCGATAATATCCCGCACTTCATTCAATACCGGTTTTACTTTTTCAGCTATTTCATCTGCCAGCTCATCCAGACCCTTGGTTTTTAAATAGGTGATTGATTCATCGGGCTTAAGTTCAGGTTTATCCAGAGAGCCTACTGATACTTCTACAATGCTGTCACCCACCAGCCCTTCCTTGACCAGTTTGACGGTTGAATCACTGCGGATCCATTTACTGTATTTCTTTGCTATTTCAAGATTGATTTCGACCATGGCCTGTTCGTTCAAGGCCATGTCAGTAATCCGTCCGATTCTGAAACCGGAGAGCTTGACCGGCATCCCTTTGGTAAAACCAGTGCCACGATCCACCGTTACAGTAAGGGTGTATTTAGGGCTGAAAAGGTCTTTTTGTATCCCCACCAGCAGAATCACCAGAGCTACGCCAGCAAGAGCAAGTAAGGTAAATAACCCTATCTTTCGTTCAAGGTTTCTAAATCTTGGGTCTTGTTGCGTGATCATGTCAGCCTCGTAATCTGTGGCGGATTATAGCGCAGGTCACAGGTAATATCAGGAACCAGTAGCGGCAGCTGGATATCGCCAGTAGTGATAAACAGTGCTGCCGGGGCATCGGGCTGCCTTTGCAGTTCAATGGCCTGTGTCAGCAGATTTTCCCGATGCTGCCTGGGCAGGTCGTCAAGGCACTCAGCATACACGATCAGGCGTGGTGAAGAAATAGCAGCCCGGACAAAAGCGGCCATTATCCGTTCTGCATAACCGAGATGGGCGGGTAATGCCCAGATATTACCCTTATAGCCGAGCTTTTCAAGGAGCTGCAAAGCTTTTTCTACAGCTTCTTCTGGTACTGAGCCATGGTGGTACAACAGAGGCAGGGTGATGTTTTCCCAAACCTTCAGATTGGATATCAGCCCTGCCTGTGCGGTAACCGTTGCTACGGTCTTTCTGATCCTTAACAGCTGTTCGCGATCAAGCAGGTCTAAGGGGTGATCGTCGAGAACTACCGATCCAGACTCAGGCATGGATTCACCGATAACAACTTTAAGCAGTTGTTTGGTTTCCTGCTCACCATGTGTCTTGAACAGGGCGATTTCTCCCTGCCTAAGGCTTAGGTTGAGGTGGCTGACAACCCCTGGAACAGTTAGCTCTCTCAGTTCAATGTAAACAGACATGACAAGAATCAGGCTCCTGGTAAAACGTGTAGAGAGGTCTTGATGATACAATGACGGTAGTGATTACATACCACAAACTTGCTCGCATCACAAAGCGTGAAGATTCGCCCATTTGAGGATATGAAACAAGAGTAAACGAATTGACAATACAGTGTTTCAGCGTGTATAAATTACGCCTTTAATTCTATTTAACGGTTGTAAAGTGAGATGACTCCCTATGAAAGAAATTCTGTCCGGCAACGAGGCCATTGCACGGGGCGCCTATGAGGCTGGTTGCCTGGTGGCCAGCGCCTATCCCGGTACCCCTTCCACTGAAATCCTTGAAAATGTAATCAATTACAAAGAGGTCAACGCGTCCTGGGCTCCCAATGAGAAGGTGGCCCTTGAGGTTGCCATTGGCGCCTCTTTTGGTGGTGCCCGTTCCCTGTCCTGCATGAAGCATGTCGGGGTGAACGTGGCTGCAGACCCGCTGTTTACCGCTTCATATACTGGTGTCAAGGGTGGGTTGGTTCTTATAGCAGCCGATGATCCTGAGATGCACTCCTCCCAGAATGAGCAGGATAGCCGTAATTATGCCAAATTTGCCAAGGTTCCGATGCTGGAACCGGCTGATTCTGCTGAGTGCAAAGAGTTTACCAAACTGGCCTTTGAGCTGTCTGAGCAGTTTGATACCCCTGTCATGCTGCGTAGCTGTACTCGCATCTCCCACGGCAAGTCAGTGGTTGAGTTGGGTGAGCGGGTTACTGGTCTACCAACTCCCAAGTTGGTGAAAGACGCACCCAAGCTGGTGATGCTGCCCGGTAATGCCCGGGTTCGTCATCCCCTGGTTGAAGAACGCACGCTCAAGTTGTCGGAATATGGCAGCTCTGCTACTATTAACCGGATGGAGCTCCATTCCAGCGAGATCGGCGTAATCTGTGCCGGAGTGACCTATCAGTATGTTCGTGAGGCGCTGCCTGATGCCAGTGTGCTGAAGCTGGGCATGGTTTGGCCGTTGCCGCATGCCCTGATTCGTGAGTTTGCTGCCAAGGTCAAGCAGCTGTTTGTGGTTGAGGAGCTTGATCCGTTTATTGAAGATCAGGTCAAGGCCATGGGAATTGCCTGCCAGGGCAAGGAGTTTACCACACTGTGTGGTGAGCTGTCCCCTGGCCGGATTCAGGCTGCCTTTGCCAAGGCAGGTATCATCAAGGTTGCTGCATCAGATGCCATTGCTGTTGAACCTGTACCGCCACGTCCGCCCAACATGTGTCCCGGCTGTCCCCACCGTGGTGTTTTCTATCAGCTGAATCGTGCCAACGCCTATGTCACCGGTGATATCGGCTGTTATACTCTGGGCTTTATGCCCCCCCTGAATGCCATGGACACCTGTGTCTGCATGGGGGCCTCCATCAGCATGGGCTCCGGTATGGTGCGGGCGCTGTCTTCTGAAGAACAGAAGCGGGTTGTAGCGGTGATCGGTGATTCAACCTTCCTGCATACCGGCATCAACAGTTTGATGGAGATGGCCTGGAACAAGGCGCCAGCCACGGTAATCATCCTGGATAACCGGATTACTGCCATGACCGGCCGTCAGGAAAACCCTTCCTCTGGTTTTACCCTTGCTGGTGATGAGACGTCAGAGGTGAATATCCCGGAACTGTGCCGGGTACTGGGAATCAAGCATGTTCGTGTGGTTGATCCCTATGATCTGGATGCCACCAGACTGGCCATTGAAGAAGAGATGAACCGTCCTGAGCCATCGGTGATCATCACCAACCGTCCCTGCTGCCTGATCAAAGGGGCTGGACGTTTTGAAAAGGGGAAGGTTCTGGAGGTGGATCAGGGTAAGTGTACCGGCTGCAAGGCCTGTCTGCGGATCGGCTGTCCGGCCATTGAGTGGAAACCGAACCCGGATGGCAACAAAGGTAAGGCCTTTATTGACCCGCAACTCTGTACCGGTTGTACGGTCTGTCAGCAACTCTGTAAATTTAATGCCATCGGGGGGAGAAAGTAATGGATACCACAATCACCAACATCCTCCTGGTGGGGGTAGGCGGGCAGGGGATTCTGCTGGCTTCGGAGATTCTGTCAGAGGCGTTCATGCTGGCAGGTTTTGATGTCAAGAAGAGTGAGATTCACGGCATGTCACAGCGTGGCGGCAGCGTGGTCTCCCATGTCCGCTTTGGTAAAGAGGTCTTTTCTCCGGTGGTGCCTGAAGGGCAGGGGGATATCCTGTTCGGCTTTGAGCTGCTGGAGACCTATCGCTACCTGTCACTGCTCAAGCCGGGCGCCACCGTGGTGGCCAATGATTATAAGATCGCCCCTCCTTCGGTACTGCTGGGGCAGGCTGTCTATCCTCAGGCATTACCTGAAAAAATAAAGGCCAAGTTCCCTGATTTCCTGCTGGTTGATGGGCAGGGGCTGGCGCTGCAGGCCGGTGATGTGCGGGCAGCCAATACGGTGATGCTGGGTGCGGTTTCCAAGCGTCTGCAGATTGCTGACGGGGTCTGGCAGCAGGCTTTGGAAAAGATGGTGCCCAAGAAGGCATTGGAGATTAACCTGAAGGCCTTTGCCATGGGCCGGGAACTCTAGGAGGTCGTACGCGTGGCCAACTATTTTAACGAAGAGTTTGAGACACTGCCCCGTGCGGCCCTGGAGGCGCTCCAACTGAAACGTCTGCAGGCAACCGTAGCACGGGTCTATGCTAACGTGCCGTTTTATAAGCAGTCCTTTGATGCTGCCGGTATTAAGCCTGAAGATATCAAGACCCTGGCTGATCTGCAGCGTCTGCCCTTTACCACCAAGCAAAATATGCGTGATTCCTATCCCTATGGTTTGTTTGCAGCACCTATGGAAGAGATTGTCAGGATTCATGCCTCATCCGGCACCACCGGCAAACCAACGGTGGTAGGTTACACCCAGAAGGATATTCAGACCTGGTCAGAGCTGATGGCCCGTTCCTTTATGGCTGCCGGTGCCCATAAGGGGGATATCATCCACAATGCCTATGGCTATGGCCTGTTTACCGGCGGTCTGGGGGCCCACTACGGTGCTGAAAAACTGGGTGCATCAGTTATCCCGATCTCTGGCGGCAATACCAAGCGTCAGATCATGATCATGCAGGATTTTGGCTCCACCGTGTTGACCTGTACCCCGTCCTATTCCCTGTATCTGGCTGAAGAGGCCACTGCGGAAGGGGTAGATATTAAGTCTTCAAAGTTGAGGGTCGGCATCTTTGGCGCTGAGCCCTGGTCTGAGGCGATGCGGGGTGAGATTGAGGCCAATCTTGGCCTTGATGCAATTGATATTTATGGACTGTCCGAGATCATGGGGCCTGGTGTAGCGATTGAGTGCATCGAAGAAAAGCATGGCCTGCATATCTGGGAAGATCACTTTATCCCTGAGATCATCAACCCTGAGACCGGCCAACCGGTTGCTGAAGGTGAAAAGGGTGAGTTGGTCATCACCACCATCACCAAACAGGGCATACCGCTGATCCGCTACCGTACCCGTGATATTACCAGCATCAGCTATGCACCCTGTACCTGTGGACGGACCCATGGCCGGATCGCCCGGATGAGCGGACGCTCTGATGATATGCTGATCATCCGTGGTGTGAATGTGTTCCCATCCCAGATTGAGTCAATTCTGGTGCGGATTGAGGGGGTTGAGCCCCACTATCTGCTGATTGTTGACCGCAAGGATAACCTGGATACCCTTGAGGTGCAGGTTGAGGTGGATGAACGGATCTTCTCTGATGAAATCAAGGTGTTGCAAACCCTTTCACGTCAGATTGAAAAAGAGATCAAGGATATGCTGGGGGTCACCTGTACGGTCAAGTTGGTGGAGCCCAAGACTATTCAGCGTAGTGAAGGCAAGGCGCAGCGTGTGCGCGATAATCGGAAACTGTAGGAGGAGAAGCCATGAAAGTAGAACAGATCTCCATCTTCATAGAAAACAAGTCCGGCCGTCTGGCCGAAATCACCCGTATCCTGGGCGAGGCAGGCATCAACATCCGCGCCCTTTCTCTGGCTGATACCTCTGACTTCGGGATTTTACGCCTGATCGTGAATGAAGTTGAAAAGGCCAAGGCAGTGTTGAAGGATAAAGGTTTTACGGTCTCCAAAACCGAAGTGGTGGCGGTTGAGGTGCCGGATCAGCCCGGTGGCCTGTCCACCATTCTGCAGGCACTTGATCGGGACAACACCAATGTGGAATACATGTACGCCTTTGTGGAACGCTGTGGCGGCAATGCGGTGATCATCTTCCGTTTTGATGAGACCGACAAGGCAATTGCCACGCTGACTGCCAATAATTTTAATATCCTTGCAGGTGAGCGACTCTATTCTATGTAGTTTAACAGGGGGAGAGCATGAAAAAACTGGTGATGGTCTGTAGTATGGCAGCACTGCTGCTTTGCAGCGCAACAATGGCGTTGGCAGCCAGCACGATCAAGATCGGCGGTCTGTTCAGCGTAACCGGTCCGGCGTCATTTCTGGGAGAACCGGAAAAGAAGACCCTTGAAATGCTGGTGGCGGATCTGAATGCCAAGGGTGGCATCAATGGCCAGAAGCTTGAGGCAGTGATTTATGATACCGCCGGTGACGCCACCAAGGCGGTGCAACTGGCCACCAAGCTGATTAAGAATGACAAGGTGGTTGCCATCATCGGCCCCAGCACCACCGGCGAATCCATGGCTGTGCTGGCCCTGACCGAAAAAGAGAAGATTCCGCTGATTTCCTGCGCAGCCGGCATCAAGATCACTGAACCTGTTAAAGATCGCAAGTTTACCTTTAAGACTCCGGCCAATGACCATGTGGCAGTGGAAAAGATCCTGCAGTATGCAACCAAGGTAAAGCAGAAGAATCTGGCTATTCTGACGGTTACTGACGGGTTTGGCGCATCAGGTCGTGAACAGCTGAAGGTCTCTGCTGCACAAAAAGGTTTTACCATCGTTGCTGATGAAACCTATGGCCCCAAAGACACCGATATGACCCCGCAACTGACCAAGATCCGTTCCAGCAAGGCTGATACTATCATCTGCTGGGGAACCAACCCTGGCCCTGCCATTATCACCAAGAACATCAAACAGCTGGGGATCAAGATGCCGGTCTATATGAGCCATGGTGTTGCCTCCAAGAAGTACATTGAATTGGCCAGCCCGGCAGCTGCTGAAGGGATCATGCTGCCTGCAGGAAAGCTTGCTGTGTATGATGCGCTGCCTAAAAATGATCCGCAACAAAAACTGCTGAGAGAGTATGATGCTGCCTACAAAAAGGCCCATGGTGTTGAAGCGTCTACCTTTGGTGGTTATGCCTATGACGCGTTCCTGTTGGTGACCAACGCCATCAAGACCAAGGGAGCAACTCCTGCCCAGATTCGTGACGGTCTGGAGCAGACCAAAAAATTGGTCAGTGTCTCCGGTGTGTTCAACATGTCGGCTACCGATCACAACGGCCTGGATCTGTCAGCCTTTGAAATGGTGAAGATTCACAAGGGCGATTGGTCCATACTGAAATAAAGGAGATACCAGCATGCGTTTCCGATTTACAACTCTGACAACTGCAGCACTGCTGCTTCTTACTGCGTCTCTTTCCTTTGCTGCCGGTACCATCAAAATCGGCGGCCTCTTTTCTGTGACCGGTCCTCCTGCCTTTCTGGGAGAGCCGGAGCGCAATACTGCCAAGATGGTTGTGGACAACATCAACAAGGCTGGCGGCATCAAGGGACAAAAACTGGAACTGGTGGTGTATGATACTGCCGGTGATGCCACCAAGGCTGTCCAGATGGCAACCAAGCTGATCAAGGATGACAAAGTGATTGCCATTATCGGCCCCAGTACCACTGGTGAGAGCATGGCCGTGATCCCGGTGGCTGAACGGGAGCGGGTTCCGATGATCTCCTGTGCAGCTGGCAGCAAGATTACTGACCCGGTCAAGCGCTATGTCTTCAAGACTGCCCAGAATGACGGACTGGCAGTGGCAAAGATCTATGAATATCTGCAAAAGCATAAGCAGAACAAGGTTGCTATCCTGACCGTCTCTGATGGTTTTGGTGCTTCTGGTCGGGAGCAGCTCAAGTCTCTGGCAGGTAAATATGGCATGCAGGTTGTGGTGGATGATACCTATGGTCCCAAAGATACCGACATGACCTCACAGCTGACCAAGATTCGTGGTTCACAAGCCCAGGTACTGATTGTCTGGGGTACTAATCCTGGTCCGGCAGTGATCGCCAAGAATGCCAAACAGCTTGGACTCAAACTGCCGCTCTACATGAGCCATGGCGTCTCCTCCAAAAAGTTCATTGCTCTGGCTGGTGATGCAGCAGAGGGTGTCAAGCTTCCTTCCGGCAAGGTGATTGTTTCAGATGTGCTGCCCAAGAATGATCCTCAAAAAGGTTCGCTGATGGCCTATGTCAAGGACTATCAGAATCATTACAAGGTTGAAGGCGACCACTTTGGCGGACATGCCTGGGATGGTGTGATGCTGATCAAGACTGCCATTGAAAAGGGCGGGGCAACCACTGAAGGAATTCGTTCTGCCTTGGAAAATATCAAGGATTTTCATGGTATTGGTGGTACCTTTAACTTTTCAGCAGGGGATCACGCCGGACTGAATAAAGATGCCTTTATAATGGTTGAGATCAAGAACAAAGACTGGGTGATTGCAAAATAAAACCAGTCATTTTCTGTCGGTATGAGTTATAGACACACTACCGTAAAGACAGGCGTTTCAGTGCGCCTGTCTTTACGTCTGTAAAGGGTTGGTAAACAGCATCCATGGAATTAGGTAATCAATTACTGCAATATCTGTTGTCAGGGCTTTCCACCGGGGCTATCTACGCCCTGATCGGGATCGGCTTTTCCATTATCTACAACGCCACAGGCATCATCAATTTTGCCCAAGGCGAGTTTGTCATGCTGGGTGGGATGCTGACCCTGTTTCTGATGGAGACGCTGAAGCTTCCCCTCTGGGCAGCAATTCCGCTGGCTGTTCTGCTGGCCACCCTGGTTGGTCTGCTCTTTGAGCGGCTGGCTATCCGTCCTTTACGCAAGGCATCTCCCATCAGCCTGGTGATCATTACCATTGGCGGTTCAATCCTGATCCGTGGTCTGTCCATGCTGATCTGGGACAAGGATACCCATGCCCTGCCACCATTTTCCGGTGATGAGCCGATCATGATTGCCGGTGCCACTGTGCTGCCGCAACATTTCTGGATTATGGGTATCACGGTGGTGCTTATCGCCCTGAACAAATGGTTCTTCAACCACACCATCAGCGGCAAGGCGATGCGGGCCTGTTCCTACAACCCCCGCGCAGCAGGCCTGGTGGGGATTGACGTGCGCCGGATGGTGTTACTCTCTTTTGTGATCAGCGCTGCCATGGGTTCTCTGGCCGGCATTATTGTGGCGCCGTTGACCATGACCTCCTATGATGTCGGCGTTATGCTGGGTCTGAAAGGATTCTGTGCTGCCATTATCGGCGGGATGTCCAGTGGTATTCCCACCGTGATTGGCGGGCTGATTCTGGGGGTACTGGAGTCATTGGGGGCTGGCCTGATCTCCTCTGGCTACAAAGATGCCATCGCCTTTATCATCCTGTTGCTGATTCTGTTCATCCGTCCCCAGGGTCTGTTTGGCAAGCCGGAAAGTGAGCGGGTGTAACAGTGAAGAAGGAACTGATCAAATACACTGTTTTTGCCCTCTGCATCCTGCTTGCACCTCTGGCGTTTTCAGGCAATTACCTGATGAATGTACTGGTCTTTGTGGGGATTCATACCCTGCTGGCAGTGGCACTTAACCTGCTACTGGGGTACGCTGGCCAGATCTCGCTGGGGCATGCTGCCTTCTTCGGGTTAGGGGCCTATGGTTCCGGTATCCTGTCCACAACCTACGAATGGAATCCCTGGCTTGCCATGTTGGTGGTGGCACTTGTCGTGGGAGGATTTGCCTTTGCCATCGGTTTTCCCATCCTGAAACTGAAAGGCCACTATCTGGCCATGGCAACCCTGGGAATGGGGATCATCGTCTATATTGTCTTTAACGAATGGGTTGACATCACCGGCGGGCCATCGGGCTTTTCCGGGATCCCCAATCTGGAGCTGGGATCGCTGGTCTTTGACAGTGATCTGAAGAACTACTATCTGGTCTGGAGCTTTGTTCTGGGCTGCGTGCTGTTGTCGGTCAACCTGGCAAACTCACGGATTGGCAGGGCCTTTCGGGCGATCCATGATGCTGAGGTGGCAGCGCGGGTCATGGGGGTTAATGCGCGTCTGCTCAAGGTGCAGGTCTTTGCCCTGTCTGCCATGATCTGCGCCATAGCCGGTTCCCTGTATGCCCATGTGATGACCTTTGTGGCACCTCCCTCCTTTGGTTTTAATATCTCGGTAGAGCTGTTGACCATGGTGGTGATCGGTGGCCTGGGCAGCATCTATGGTTCCTTTCTGGGAGCACTGCTGTTGACGCTGCTTCCTGAATTCCTGCGTTTTATGCATGACTATGACATCGTCTTTTACGGCGGTTTGCTGATGGTCATGACCATCTTCATGCCTGGTGGCCTTGTGCGTGGCATACCGGATCTGTTCCGCAGGATTACCGGCCTGAAGAACAAAAAAGGGGGTGCCCATGCTTGAACTGAAAGGCATCACCCAGATCTTTGGGGGTGTTACTGCCTTAAACAATGTCTCATTTTCTATCCACGCCAACCAGATCACCGGTGTGATTGGGCCCAATGGTGCCGGCAAAACTACTCTGTTTAATATTGTGACCGGTATCTATCAACAGACCAGTGGTCAGGTGATCTTTGAAGGCAGCGACATCAGCGGAATTCCGGTGGAGCGTCTGGCTGCTAAAGGGATGGTACGTACCTTCCAGAATATCGAGCTGTTCGGGCAGATGACCGTACTTGAAAACGTGATGGTTGGTCTGCACAGCAAGAGTAAAAGCGGGCTGTTTGCCTGCTCATTTAAAGCCCCCTGGGCGATCAAGGAAGAACACCGTATACGGGAAGAGGCCCATGAGTGGCTCCGCTTTACCGGTATTAACCAACTGGCTGACGTTCAGGCATCAAACCTGCCTTTTGGTAAGGGCAGGATGTTGGAGATTGCCCGGGCCATGGCCTGTAAACCACGCTTAATCCTGATGGATGAACCTGCTGCGGGTCTGAACTCCCAGGAAACCGTTGGTCTGGCTGAACTGATCCGCAAGATCCGTGACCTTGGTGTAACGGTCGTGCTGGTGGAGCATGATATGGAGTTGGTTATGGATATCTGTGACCGGATCGTGGTGCTGAATCTGGGGCAAAAACTGGCTGAGGGAACCCCGCGGGAGATACAAGATAATCATGAAGTTATTGCAGCATATCTGGGTGATGACGAATAATGCTACGACTTAAGAACATAAATACCTACTATGGCAAGGTACATGCCCTCAAGAATGTTTCACTGCATCTGGCTGAAGGTGAAATTGTGACCCTGATCGGTGCCAACGGGGCTGGTAAAACTACCATTCTGAATACCATCTCCGGTGTCACCCCGGCAGCTGGTGGCGACCTGCTGTTCCAGAAGCAGACAGTGCGTGATTTTACTCCTGATCGAGTTGTAAAACTTGGCATATCACAGGTACCTGAGGGGCGTCAGGTTTTCAAGCCGATGACGGTTGAAGAAAATCTTGAATTGGGCGCTTATCTGCGCTTCCGGGCACGTGTCCCAAAGGCAGAAATACAGCAGGATATGCTTGAGATTTTTCAGCTGTTCCCCCGACTGGAAGAACGTCGTAAACAGGCAGCCGGTACCATGTCCGGTGGTGAACAGCAGATGCTGGCCATTGGACGGGCATTGATGGCCCGCCCCAAACTGCTACTGCTGGATGAGCCATCCATGGGGCTTGCCCCCCTGGTGGTGCAGGAGATCTTCCGGGTACTGCAACGACTGCGGGATGAACGTGGTGTGACAATCCTGCTGGTGGAACAGAATGCCAAAGCAGCCCTCAAACTGGCTGATCGTGGCTATGTGCTGGAAACCGGCAAGGTGATTCTGGAAGGTGCTGCTGACGAACTGCTGGAGAATGCCGAGGTCAAACGGGCTTATCTGGGCAAAGACAAAAAAGAGATATGGGAGCGTTGATATGACCCGCGATGAAGCTAAAAACAAGATCATCTTTGCCCTTGATGTGGATAACCTGAAAGATATTGACTGTTGGGCTGAAATACTCTCCAGCAAGGTCGGGATGTTTAAGGTGGGCAAGGAACTGTTTACCTCTGCCGGGCCTGCTGCGGTTGCTGCGGTGAAGCAGCGTGGTGGCGAGGTATTCCTTGATCTGAAATACCATGATATCCCCAATACCGTTGCTCAGGCCATGCTGGCTGCCGGACGTTTGGGTGTGAAGCTGGCCAACCTGCATGCCCTTGGCGGGCCTGAGATGATGGAAAAGGCCAGCCAGGCGGTACGCAAGGAGTTCAGTGACAGCGAACGACCCCGTTTACTGGCAGTAACCATCCTTACCTCCTCGACCCAGGATACTTTGAAGGCTGTAGGGATTGAGCATCCGGTTGAAGAGATTGTGGTGCGGCTGGCTAAGCTGGCACAAGAAAGTGGCATGGACGGTGTGGTGGCTTCACCGCTGGAGATTCAGGCGATCCGTGCTGCCTGTGGACCTGATTTCCTGATAGTCACTCCGGGGGTACGACCATCTTTCGCAGCTGTTGATGATCAGAAGCGGATCATGACCCCGGCCGAGGCGGTTCAGGCCGGTGCTGATTACCTGGTGATCGGCAGGCCGATTGCCAAAGCAGCTGATCCAATACAGGCAGCAGAACTGATTGTTGACGAGATTGTGGCGGGTGTTCAATGAAAGAAGATATCCTGTATGGGATAAATCCGGTGAGAGAGGCCTTGCGGGGAAACCGCAAGGCTTTTGAGCTTTTTGTACAGACCGCTGGTACGGACCAGCGGATTGCCAAACTGGCAACCCTGGCAGAAGAAAAAGGAATTGCTGTTCGTCGACGTGAACGTGCAGACTTGGAGCGTTTGGCGGGTAACCCCCACCATCAGGGTGTGGTGCTGAAGGTCGCCCCATTTGTCTATGTAGAACTTGAAGATTTCTTGGTTAACCATCAGGAATCAGAAGGTGGGCTGTTTGTGCTGGTGCTGGACGGCATTCAGGATCCCCAAAACCTTGGTGCCTTGATCCGTTCTGCTGCCTGCGCAGGTGTGCAGGGGGTGATCATCCCCAAAGACAGGGCCTGTGGCATGACGCCGGTGGTGGAAAAGGCCTCGGCAGGCGCGGTTGAAACTATACCGGTTATTCAGGTCACCAATCTGGTGCAGACCCTGGAACGGCTGAAGCAGGCAGGCTGTTGGACCTTTGGTCTGGCTGGGGAAGCGAACAAGAATATCTATCAGGCTGATTATCGTGGTAACCTGGCACTGGTGGTTGGCAGTGAAGGAGAGGGGATCAGGCCGCTGGTGCGTAAGCATTGTGACCTGCTACTTGCCATCCCTCATTACGGCGGCATTTCATCACTGAATGCCTCGGTTGCAGGGGGAATTGTATTGTTTGAGGCAGCTCGTCAAAGGTGTACACCATGAAACCACGGATCAAGACAGCAGGTAAGGGCGGCTCAGCCCGCCAAAAGCAGACAGAAACCCGCGAGCATGAAGCCTCAACCGGGTTACGCCGTGGAGTGGCAGTTGACCTGTTGATTGAACGGCTTGATGATGAGGGGATCGGCATTGCCCATTCCCAGGGCAGGCAGATCCTGGTGGCTGGCGCGCTGCCGCAGGATCGTTGCCTGGCCAGGATCAGTCATATTGGCAAGACCGTTGTTTTTGCAGATCTGGTCAAGCTGATTGATCCATCTCCGCTACGTCTGCAGCGTTGTCCCTGTTCAGATGCCGCCCTTTGTCTGGGCTGTCCGCTGATTGCCATGCGTTACGGTGAGCAGTTGCGCTGGAAGCAGGAGCTGGTGCAGGCAGCGTTTAATCAGTATCCGTCTCTCAAGCATATTGTGGTGCCCCGTCTGCTGACTCCTGAACGTCGTCTGCAGTATCGCACCACCGCAAAACTGGCTGTGGCAGGTACCCATGCTGACCCGTATATCGGCATCTACCGTCGTGCCAGCCACGATGTGGTGGATCTTGAGGATTGCCCGCTACACCATCCCATGATCAATACCGTGATCAAGGTGGTCCGGGAAGGGATCAGCAAGCTAAAGGTGCCAGTGTATCAGGAAAAAAACAAGAGCGGTATCCTGCGTTATCTGGTGGTACGTGTTTCAGAGAGCAGTAATGAGGTGATGGTAACTTTTGTGGCAGTCAGACGGGCCTTTAACGAGATCCATCACCTTGCCCGCTTTCTACAGGAAAAAGTGCCACAGGTGGCGGTTGTCTGCCAGAATGTCAACAGCAGTGAAGGTAATGTCATCTTTGGTGCCCATGACCACTTTCTGTCCAAGCAGCAGACCATTCAGGAGCGGATAGGACAGGTAGAACTGCTGGTCTCTCCCCGTTCTTTTCTGCAGGCACAGAATGATGGCGCCCGGTTACTCTATGAAACTGCCCGCGATTGGGCTGGTCTGGATGGCAGCCAACAGGTGCTGGATCTGTACTGTGGCATTGGCGGTATTGCGTTGACCTTGGCTCCTGTTGCCAGGCAGGTGCTGGGGGTTGAGTTGAACAAGGATGCCGTGGCTGATGCCAAACGCAACGCCCGTCTGAATAACGCCAAAAACTGTCGTTTTGAGGCAGGCGACGTGCTGGAGCTTCTGGATGACCTGCTTGAGGATGAATTGAGATTTAACTGTATTGTGCTTAATCCACCCCGTAAAGGTTGCGACAGGGAGGTTCTTGATAAGGTGGCAGAGTTTGCGCCTGAACGGATTATCTATGTATCCTGTTCACCCCAAACCCTTGCCCGTGATCTGGATCTGCTTGCAACAAAAGGATTCTACTGTGAAAAAGTGCAGCCGGTTGAGATGTTTCCCCAGACACCACATGTGGAAAATGTAGCGTTACTGGTGCGTAAAGAGCTAAAAATCGCTTGACATTTTCTGAAAGAAACTGCTAATTAACAAATTCCCTTGCTGGAGGCGCGTAGCTCAGGGGGAGAGCGCTACCCTGACACGGTAGAGGTCGGCGGTTCGAAACCGCC
>Ga0209016_1001570_pt1 | contig 17842 bp, 12 predicted proteins | sample EPASupsiteSAE305_FD_187265 | JGI IMG/M metagenome (GOLD analysis project Ga0209016, IMG submission 187265) | Bioremediated contaminated groundwater microbial communities from EPA Superfund site, New Mexico - SAE3-05 (SPAdes) (version 2) | ecosystem: Environmental > Aquatic > Deep subsurface >...
CCGGAATCCAGGCGCAGGAAGGTACGATAGTAGTTGTCAGTGCCTGCGCTCTGGCTGAGTTGTGCGCCAAATTTCTCGTGGGGCCAGTCCGGCCGCAGTTCAATGGCACCACCACGGGAACCAACGCCGGTACCGATATCAGCAGGGACAGCACCTTTGTAGACGGCAATGGTATTGATGTTTTCCAGGTCATACAGATAATCACGGGGGCCGATCGGGTTGCCGCCGTAATTGGGCACCCCTTCAACGGTCAAAGCTCCCAACATCCCTCTGACGCCACGGCTGCGCTGTACAGACTGTTCCGTACCCAGACCGCGTCCATCGGCACTTTCCTGATTCAGTCCCGGCAACAGGTTAATCGCCTCATACACACTGGTTTCAGCCTTGCTGCCCTGCAGCTCAATCCCTTTAGTGCTAACCTCACTACCGGTGGAGACCGTCTCGTCGATCTGACGGGTCGGGGTGATAATGCGGTCTTCCGTTACCTGTAATTCTGGTAGCTGTACATCTGCTGCCAGGGCAGCTCCAGCAATAAGCATCTGTCCGGTCATAAGTCCGGCTGTTACAGTGCGGATCATAGCCTTCTCCTTGCCTCAACATAGTAGCACGATTCAATGTTTCGTAACACCAAGTAGCATGGCAAAGCGTGCTGGCGCAACCAGTATCTTTATTTAAAAGTTGATTTACTATAGCAAGAGACGCTTTAGACAGCGTTCTGTTTATCGAGACAAAAGCTGTTGCAACACCAGGTTGCCACCCCACCCTTCAACCATCTGTTGCAGCCTTGCAATCCTGCCGTCAGCCTGCAAAAACGGATCAAGCGTGGTACGAAATTGATGGGCCACCCCACTTTGACGCAGGATCAAGGCACTCTGCTCTGCTGCTGTGCCACTGCCGCTAACGCGGGTAATCTGGTCATATACATCAAAGGGGGCCTTCAGATCCATCCCCACCCAATCCAGGTGGGGCAGGCAGGCGGCCAGACGCTCCGGGTATGTCCCACCGGTATGCAGCCCGGTCAGAAACCCCATCCGGCGCACCTCGGCAATGGCCTCCGGCAGTGACGCTTGCATGGTTGGTTCGCCGCCGCTGAAGACCACCGCATCCAGCAGCCCCCGCCGCTGTTCCAGAAGGCCCACAACCTCATGCCATGGTACAGTCCCCTGCTGTTTGAACGGTAGCAGGTGCTGGTTATGGCAGTAGCCGCAGCGCCATGGACAGCCCTGACAGAAGATAACTGCGGCCAGTTTGCCGGGATAATCAATGGTGGTAAAGGGGGTCAGGCCGCCGATGTTGAGCATGCTGCTTCCTTGAAGAAGGTGCGCTCGGCATATTCCGATTTCTTGCCTGTGTTGAAGGAAGCCACCGGACGGTGGTAGCCCATCACGCGGGTCCAGACCTCGCAGGGTTGGCGTTGTTCCTGAGGGATTGCGGTTTGTTGTTGTTTGCTGTTCATGCTGTACTCTCCTTTTGTTTAATGTGATAAAAAGCCATGATGATAGGCCACGGATGACACGGATTAAGCGGATCAACGCAGATTTCCACAGCCTCTTAATCCTCCTGAAAAAAACAGTTGTCCACGAAGCACACGAAGAAACACCAAGGAAAACAGACAATTCAGGCCGAGGCAGAAACAACTTTCAGAGTAAATCTTTTGTTTCATGTAACCTGCTGAACCTTCGTGAGACTTCGTGCCCTTAGTGGATAGTAACTGCCGTTTTTAGGTTAATCCGCGCCAATCCGCCAAAATCAGATCTAATCCGCGTGCTATTAATTTGTCTTTTCTGCCTTCCGTGCCAGCTCTTCATCGCACAACGGGCAGAATTGGTGTTCGCCGCTTAAATAGCCATGTTTGGGGCAGATTGAGAAGGTCGGGGTTACGGTGACATAGGGTAGACTGAACCGCTCCAGCGAGCGTCTGACCAGATTCTTGCAGGCATCCACACTGGAGACCTGCTCACCCAGGTAGAGGTGCAGCACCGTGCCGCCGGTATACTTGCGCTGCAGTTCTTCCTGACGTTGCAACGCCTCGAACGGGTCATCGGTAAAGCCCACCGGCAACTGGGACGAGTTGGTGTAGTAAGGCGCTTCCGTGGTGCCGGCCTGGATGATCTGCGGGAAACGCTTTTTGTCCTCGCGGGCAAAGCGGTAGGTGGTTCCTTCAGCCGGGGTGGCCTCCAGGTTGTAGAGGTGGCCGGTCTCTTCCTGAAACTGCACCATCCGCTGCCGCAGGTGATCCAACAGCCGCACTGCCAGACCATGACCTGCCGGGGTGGTGATATCCTCCTGATCTACCGTAAAGTTGCGGATCATCTCGTTAATACCGTTGACTCCAATGGTGGAGAAGTGGTTGCGCAGGGTGCCAAGATAACGCTTGGTGTACGGGAACAGACCGTTATCCATGTGGCGCTGGATCACCTTGCGTTTCAGTTCCAGGCTGGTACGGCTGATCTCCAGCAGTTGATCCAGCCGTTGCATCAGCCCTGCCTCATCCCCCTGATGCTGGTAGCCCAACCGGGCGCAGTTAACCGTGACCACCCCCAGTGAGCCGGTCTGCTCGGCTGAACCGAACAGACCGTTGCCCCGCTTCAGCAGCTCCCGCAAGTCAAGCTGCAGGCGGCAGCACATGGAGCGAACCATGTTGGGGGTCAGCTCGGAGTTGATGAAGTTCTGGAAGTACGGCAGGCCATAGCGGGCGGTCATGGCAAACAGCAGCCCGGCGTTCTCGCTTTCCCAGGGGAACTCCGGGGTGATGTTGTAGGTGGGGATCGGAAAGGTAAAGATCCTGCCCTTGGCGTCACCAGCGGTCATCACCTCGATATAGACCCGGTTGATCAGGTCCATCTCGGCCTGCAGCTCGCCGTAGGTGAACGGCATCTCTTCTCCGGCAATCACCGGCACCTGCTGTTTGAGATCATCCGGGCAGGTCCAGTCAAAGGTCAGGTTGGTGAAGGGGGTCTGAGTACCCCAGCGGGACGGCACGTTCAGGTTAAAGATCAGCTCCTGCATCTGTTGTCTGACCTCCTCGTAGGTCAAGGAATCCTTGCGGATGTACGGCGCCAGATAGGTGTCAAAGGAGCTGAAGGCCTGGGCTCCGGCCCATTCATTCTGCAGAGTGCCCAGGAAGTTGACGATCTGCCCCACTGCGCTGGAAAGGTGTTTGGGCGGCGCCGCCTCCACCTTGCCCGGTACGCCGTTAAAGCCTTCGGCCAGCAGCATCCGCAACGACCAACCGGCGCAGTAGCCGGACAGCATATCCAGGTCATGAATATGGATACTGCCGTCGCGGTGGGCCTCCCCCACCTCCGGCGGATAGACCTGGGAGAGCCAGTAGTTGGCAATCACCTTGCCGGACAGGTTCAGAATCAGTCCGCCCAGGGAGTAGCCCTGATTGGCATTGGCGCTGACCCGCCAGTCGCTCTGGTCCAGATACTCGTTGACCGAGGCGGTTACATCCACCACGGTCTTTTTATCCTGGCGCAGGCGGCTGCGCTGCTCGCGATAAACTGCGTATGCACGCAGGGTGGCGAAATGATTGGCCGATATCAGCGCCTGCTCCACCACGTCCTGAATCTGCTCAATACTGGGCGGCTGCTGGGGAAAACGGTGGCGCAACACCTTTAGTACCTGGCCGGTGAGCAGCATCGCCTCATCATCGCCAAACTCAGCGGTGACCTTGCCTGCCCGCTGGATGGCAGACTGGATGCGGAATGCCTCAAACGGGACGCGGCTGCCATCGCGTTTGAGGACGGAAACGGGTGCTGCAGGAACGGCTTTGGTCATGGCTTAAGACTCCTTTGTTTGTGGAGTCCGGGGAGAGTCGATCCAAACGAAGAAAGTCCGCAGCTGCCTTACGCAGCATGCGGACTTTCCGTGTTTAAAGTCGCCTGATTCAGTGAGTCACATACTCCCAGTCCCCGGAGAGTGTTGTTCTGTTCTGATCAAGGCAGGTCTTCTGACTTGCGAGTCATCCTCCGGGCACCTTCCCGGCCTTTTGGCCAGTGGTCTGTTGCCCTTTGTCGTCGCTTACAGCGGCGGGTCCGTGGGGGACTTGCACCCCTCTTCCCTATCAAGCCCGTATGGGCACCGTTGATCGTGTATTTAGCTTCCGTTATGCAAAAACGGAATATTTAGTGGTTAACTATCTAGCACAGCACAAGATGTAGAGTCAAGATCAAGTTTCAAACAGGTGAGATGCAAAGACCAGTTGGTCCGGCTTACCCAGCACCAGCACAATATCATCCTCCTCAAACTGCCAGACCGGATCAGGGTTGGAATTCACCTCATCCCCCCGCTTGATGACCAGTGCGGTAGCCCCGCAGCGATCACGCAGCAGACCATCCCGCAGTTGGGTACCGGCAATGGAGGAACCGGGCTGTACCCGGAAGGTTGCCAGTTCAACCCCGGAAAGATAGCCTGAAATGCCGGTGGCATGACTATGGCGGCGGCTGATGGTACGGAACATCTGGTAGGAATCCCGTCGGATTTCGGCAATGCAGTGGTCTATCTGATCATGGGGAATCAGATAGGTACGCAACACCCGTGAGAATATCTCCACTGAGGTCTCAAACTCCTCCGGTACCACATCATTGACCCCTAACTGGAAAAGCGGTTCCATCTCTGCCACGTAGCGGGTACGGACAATCAGATGGATGTTGGGACGCATCTGCCGTGCAATGGCAGCGACCCGGCGGGTGGCGGTGGCATCGGAGATGGCGATCACCATGATGCGCGCCTTTTCAATCATGGCATGGTGCAGGATTTCAGGTTTGGAGGCATCACCGAAGATGATCCGGGTCCCCTTTTTACGTTCCGCCTTGACCGTGTGATGGTTGGTTTCAACCGCAATATAGCGGATGCCGTTGCCGTTCAGCACCCGGGCCAGGTTCTTGCCGTTAACCCCGAAACCGACTATCACCACATGGTCATCCATCGGGAAGCGGTCATGGCTGACGCCGGTGGTACGGCTACCATGCTTCAGGGCAGCCGGTAATCGAGCGGCAATCCAGCCGGCAATCGGCTCGGCAAAGCGCAGGGAAAACGGCGTTAAAGCCATGGTACCGACCGAGGCTGCCAGAAAAAGCTGGTACTGGTCAGGTGTCAGCAGCCCGAACTGCTGCCCCGAATGGGTAAGCACAAAGGCAAACTCTCCCACCTGGGCCAGCAACAGTCCGCTGATAAAGGCCGGTTTTGGCGGAAAACGCAACACCAGGGCAGCGCCGGTGGCAACCAGCCATTTGATCAGGATGATACCAATCACCAGCAGAACAACCGTCAAGGGATGCCGCAATACCACGGTGGGGTCCAGCAACATGCCAACCGAGATAAAAAACAGGCTCATGAAGGCATCCCGAAACGGAATGATATCCCCCATCACCTGATGGCTGTATTCCGATTCAGAGATGGCCAGGCCGGCAATAAAGGCCCCCAGGGCCAGGGACAGTCCGACCTGAGCCGTTAAAAAAGCGGTACCGAAACCGACAAAAATAATGGTCAGAATGAACAGTTCGCGGCTCTTGGCCCGTACCACCTGATTAAAGATCCAGGGCACGGCAAACCGGGCACCAAAATGGGAAACCACCACCACCACCAACGCCTTGGCAGAGACAATCACAATCCCGGTCAGCCCGTTGCCCGCCCCGCCAAGAAACGGGGTAAACAACATCAACGGCACGACACAGAGATCCTGAAAGATCAAGATCCCCAGACAGGTCTTGCCGTGGGGCGAATCCATCTCACCGGCATCCATCAGCAACTTCATTAAGATCGCTGTTGAAGAGAGTGAGACCAGAAAGCCGAAAAAGACTGATTGCTGCCAGGAAAAGCCCAGGGCGATCCAGAGCAGGGCAACCACGCCGATGGTCACCCCCACCTGCAGTCCGCCACCCCACAACACCAGGTGTTTGATCCGCAGCAGTTCTTTCAGTGAGAACTCAATGCCGATGGTAAACAGCAGCAGGACAACGCCGATCTCGGCCATCTGCTCAACCTGGTGGGTATCCTTGATCAGCCCCAGGGCATAGGGGCCAGCTACGACACCGGTACAGAGAAAGCCGATGATGGAAGGCAGCTTGAACTGCCGGAAAAGCACTACGGTCACCAGGGCCAGGCCAAACAACAACACCAGATCTTTCAGCAGGTTAAACTCCACTATAGTCCCCACTTCCTAATAGTTAAAAAGGCAAAAATCAGGCCCTTGCGTACACTTTTTCAACAGATCTTCAAGGGCTTCAGCCTTAAGCGGACGGCTGAAGAAAAAGCCCTGCATCTCATCGCAACAGTGCTGCTTTAAAAATTCAACCTGATCCTGCCGTTCAACCCCTTCAGCAATCACCGTCAGTTTCAGACTATGGGCAAGTGCAATGATCGCCTGCACAATGGCAGCAGAATCACCTGATTTTTCAGCCATTTCCAGAACAAACGACTTGTCAATTTTCAGACGATCAAGCGGGAAATGTTTCAAATAACTGAGAGAACTGTAACCGGTACCAAAATCATCAATTGCCAGCGTGACGCCCATTGCCTTAAGCGCCTTCAAGGTCTCAAGGGTACTGGTTATGTTTTCGATCAGCATCCCCTCGGTTAGCTCAAGCTCCAGCAGATGTGCTGGAAGGCGGGACTGCTCCAACAATGTTCTGATCGTTGCAACCAGTCCTGGATTGCGGAACTGTTTGGCAGAGAGGTTAACCGCAACCCGCATCGGTTTTAGTCCCTGATTGATCCATTGTGCCGCCTGAGCACAGGCCTCCTGCAAAACCCAGGTGCCGATTGGGACAATCAGGCCGGTCTCTTCAGCTAACGGAATGAAACGGTCAGGAGCAATCATACCCAGACTGGGATGCTCCCAGCGTATGAGTGCTTCCACCCCTACCAGCTCTCCGGTTAAAAAACTAATCTGAGGTTGATAGACCAGATACAGTTCATCCCGTTCCAGTGCATGGCGCAGGTAACTGTTCAGGGTCAGCATCTCCAAGGCAGAGGTATGCATATCCGATGAATAAAAGCGGAAGGTGTTCCGCCCCTGTTCTTTGGCATGATACATGGCCGTGTCGGCATTTTTAAACAGGGTGTCAACATTGTCGCCATCGTAGGGATACAACGAGATCCCAATGCTGCCGCCACTATAGATCTCACGATCCAGAAGTTGAACCGGCTGGGCCATGGCAGCCAGCAGCTTGGAAGCAACCTCCATCACCCCTTCGCGGTCTTCAACCCCCTCCAGCAGCACGACAAATTCATCCCCTCCCAGTCTGGCCACGGTATCCGATGTCCTCAGACAGGCGATCAGACGTTCGGCAACCACCTGCAACAACAGATCGCCAGAGCCATGGCCCAATGTGTCGTTGACCTCCTTAAATCGGTCCAAGTCAATGAACAACAGCGCCACCTTCTCCTTGTGACGTCCAGCGCGGGTCAACATCTGGTTCAGTCGATCCTTCAGCAACACCCGATTGGGAAGGCCGGTCAGACTGTCAAAGAAGGCCAGCCGTTCAATCTCCTGGGCCGCTGCCCGGCGCTCGGTAATATCGGTATAGAGCAGCACCATACGAAAGACCTGATTGTCTGCACTTTTTAACGGAGTTCCTACCAGATGATAGTGCCGACCCTCGTGAACAAAGTTTGTCTGTTCAACCCTGCGCTTGGTAGCCAGAATCTGATCAAGGATACACTCTTCTTCCTCGTGACCGCAGATCAGTTCCCGCAGATTTCTACCGATCACACCACCCTGATCCGGGAAAAATGCCCCCAGGCTATAATAGTTGTAGGCGACAACCTCCATCAGTTCATTCACCACAACGATACCAGCACCGACAGAATCAAAGACGGCCTGCAGTTCATCCCTGGTGGCCCCCAGATCACTGTTGGTCTTGTGCAGATGTTCCAGGATCTGTTCAAATGATTCAGTAACAATACCAATAGGATCCACGCTCAACAAGGTCTCATCATCAAGCTCATCAGGATTTAGCGGAACGGTGCCCATCACCTGCAGCAAACGATCAGTTTTTGCGCGGATATACGAGACAAGCTCCTGGTTCTTAGTCTGCAACTGACTCAATTCGCTTCCGCAAGCAGTAGAACCGGCGTTGGAAATAGATCGGTTTTCAAATGACATCAGGGTGTCCTGTAAATAGAGATGCGGTAGTAATCCTGTTCTTTGATAACCTCAACACAGTACCCCATGGCGCTGACCGATTCATTGATATGGGTCGTCGAGTTACGATTATCAGTCAAAATAACCAGCCTGAGTTCCCCTGCCTTTAGTTCTGCCTTACTATTATTGGTTTCACGCAGGGCTGTGAGCAATGTTGAGGGACAGATTTGCCCTCTCAGGTCCAGTTCTCTGCAAATCGGTTCATGCTGCATGCTTGCCACTCCTCTCGCGCTAGTACCGGGGCATGACCAGCCGGGTCAACAACACTCCTCCCAGCCAGGCACCGGGAAACAGGCCGGCCAGAAACAGAAAACTTTGCAGGGCAAGAATTGGCAGCCCACCAAAGAGATGCCAGATATTGCAGGCAGGGGCCATACGGGAAGCCAGTCCCATAATTAATCCGCCCAAAACGGCGGATACAACCTGACGCCAGGGCAGTTGGAAATGCAGGCGCCACTCTCCCAACCTGATAGCTGACCAGGCGGAGCCTGCAATAATTCCCAAAATAAGCGGAAACTGAACCAAGGCAACCGCATCAAGTTCAAAACCGGGTCCTCCACTGATCACATTACCTCCCAACGGTGGCGTGTAGCGCAAAGGAACCAGCTGAAAATACTTGAGAGACGCATAATACTCCGGCGCAAGAGGGTGCAGCAGCATGGCACCGAACTTGGCATAGGAGGTGGTAATCCCCATTGGCATCCCCACCAGCAGGATTGAAGCCCCCCCAATGAGTGCCAATCCCAGGGCTGCCTGCCATGGCTGTAGATAACCATCCACCACACTACCACGGAGCATACTCCCATCTCTGAACCAACGCCAGCTGAGGGGAAACAGTACCAGCACCAGCAGTGACACAAGCAGCCAGGGTGGCAGCCCGAGTAACTGCGGCAGCGTCACCGCCTTGGTGGGCAGGGCCAACGCACGGGAAACGAGTGTCCATTGGGGGTACAGACCGGCAAAGAACGTACTGCCGGCCACCAACCCCAGAAAGGCCAGTAAACCGGGAAAACTACCGCTCCCCAGCCGGTACAGGGTGCCAACAACACACCCTCCCGCCAGCACCATACCTATGCCAAACAAGAAACCACCCAGCAGATTGGTCAGCGAGGGAGGCCCGAAAAAAGGAAACGGTACAGCCACAAAACCGGTCAGACGGATTAATTCAAACAGTGGCAGGGATACAGCTATCAACAGCATCAGGGTCTTCAACATGCGGGTGGAACGAAACAAAAACAGATCACGGAACATGCCGGCAACACAGTAATCAGAACGATGCATCAGAAAACCGGACAATGCTCCCAGCAAGAAACCTCCTGCAATCATGCATAGATGAATAACGGGCACCATATCCTCCAGACAACGTGACACACAGGTACACACAGAATAGCGCACATCACCCGCATCATCAAGTGGCAGCTAGTCATCCAAGTTTTCTATGTATCTCTAAAACAGTTTAATGCTGCAAAATATACATTCAAAAAAATTCAATCATAATTTTAATGTTAAGTATCGGTAGGTTACTGCCTAATTTGCCCGCACATAGGTAAATCACCCTATTCCCGCCAGACTAATATTACAGTAAAAACGACTAACTTTTCACATTGGATAAGATTGTGATTTCACTTCAGGAGGACAATTTATGTCGCTTAAAATGAGGATGGTAGTATTTAGTGGCTGCATTATCCTGTTTGTTCTTGTTTTATCAATTTTTGCCTGCGTAGGCGTATCAAGACTAAACACAGATTTCCAACAACTACTGTCACATGAAATCACAACAAAAATTGAAACCATCAAGGTTGGACGAGAAGTAAACTATGTTTCTCGCCTAACCAGAAATATTATGCTTGGCTCAAATTTTGACAAAGACACCAAACATCTGGATGAGACGATAGAGAAAATTGAGGCTTCATTTAAAAAATTGGCTGATGCCGCAAAAAGTGACAAAGAAAAAAAATTGGTTGAACAGGCCCATGTTGACGCCGTGGCTTTTGTTAATGACGGACGTACTCGAGTTTTCGCAACCAAAGATATGCCTTCAGCTGAGCGGCACACCATTTTTGGTGATTACGAAAAATTTGCAACGCCATTAGCCATGAAATCAAGGGAAAGTTTTTCCGACATCATCAAGAATGCCGACAAAAATTATGACACCAACATCAAGCTATTCAGCCAGACTATAACAAAGACTCTTCAGACAATTGTTGTCTTAAGCATTGTTGCAGTTGTTATCACGCTAATTCTTTTTGGTATCCTTATCAGGAGCGTGATTGGACCAATCCAACAGTTAAACGCTCAACTTCACGAAATCTCCAATGGAGATGGAGATCTTACCAGACGACTGGATGAAAAACGCTCTGATGAAATTGGGCAACTATCTAAGTTTTTTAACCATTTTGTTTCAAAACTACACGTTACCTTTTCGCAGGTAGCCCAACAAAGTTCTTCCATTACAACTGCAACCGCAAAAATGCACGAAGTTGTTGTAGAACTTTCTGAAAACACTGATCAAACGGCCTCACAGACCTGCACTGTTGCAGCAGCAAGCGAGGAAATGTCTGCAACCAGTAATGATATAGCCCAAAGCTGCTACCGGGCTGCGGAAAGCGCGCAGGCAGCAGCAGATACCACCAAAAAAGGCTTTGAAATAGTAAAACATACCGTAACAGGTATTATTCAGCGGGGTGAAAAAACAAGGAATAATGCGCGGATTGTCTCTACCCTTGGTGATCGTTCCAACCAGATTGGCGAAATAGTTGCCACCATTGAAGACATTGCAGATCAAACCAATTTGTTGGCACTAAATGCGGCCATTGAAGCAGCCCGTGCCGGTGAGATGGGACGTGGCTTTGCCGTTGTCGCTGATGAAGTACGCGCTTTGGCTGAACGGACCACCAAAGCAACTAAAGAAATAAGTGACATGATAAAGACGATTCAGAACGAAACTCGTCAGGCTATAATTGCCATGGAAGAAGGAGTTAAAGGCACTGAACAGGGGGCGGCTGAGGCAGGCACACTTGAGACAGCCCTTCAGAATATTCTGGAACAGGTTAATGATGTCACCATGCAGATAAGTCAAATAGCAACAGCAGCGGAGGAACAAACAGCTACTACTGGCGAAATTACCGGTAACATGCACCGAGTTTCTCAAATCATTGACGAAACGGCAAAAGAGACACAAAGCATCTCTACCATTGCCGAATCCCTAAACCATACGAGCGTTGAACTTCATAAACTTATGGAACAGTTCAAGTACTAAATCCACATACATCATGTGCGGGGATACGCATCGCGTCGCATCCCCGCTTCTTCGCCATCAATAGTTCCTTGCCCTACTGCCGCCTGACTTAAAATCCGCATACAAAATCCATTTAAATCAAGCCAGTTACACTTTATGTCTGTCAAACATTTAGTTCACAATACAAAAAAACGACTGCTTTGCACTTGCGCAACACCTATTCACCAAGTAAATGTATAAAGACAAGAACGTACCCAAGGAGTCTTTTATGTCATTCTACAAACGGATCTCTCTTCGTGCAAAGATTTTGCTGCCCCTGATTCCAACCATCTTCATCATCTTTGTGGCTCTGGGACTCTACGCCTCTTCAGAGATTAAATACGCACTGAATACTGAAACCAAAAATCAGCTACAGGTTAATATCCGCCTGCTGAGTGACATGATTACCACCATCAATACTGCCACCATCAACAACGCCAATGAACGTTCAGAATCCCTGATCAAGCTGTGTGGCGGTCTTGGTGGATTTACGCTGAACACACAGGCCACGGTCAAGGTAGGTGATCTGGACACCCCTACCCTGACGCTGAACGGCTCCGTACAAAACATGAATGAGGCCAAAGTTGAGGAGTTCAGCAACCTGTACTCCGGCTCTGTGGCAACCATCTTTGTGCGCAAAGGTAATGACTTTGCCAGAATCACCACATCGTTAAAAAAAGAGGATGGCAGCAGGGCAATCGGTACCATGCTGGGAGAAAATCATCCAGCCCATAAAAAACTGATGGCAGGAGAGGTGTATCACGGTATCGCCAAACTGTTCGGCAGCTGGTACATGACCAAATACACACCGCTTAAGCAGGGTAACGAGATCATTGGCGCCCTGTTTGTTGGAACGAATATCAATAAAGATGTTGATCAACTTGTCAAGGCGGTCCAGCGGATCAAGGTGGGCAGTACCGGTTATGCCTATGTGCTTGATGCTAAAGGCACTATGCTGATCCACCCCAACAAGGCTGTTGCAGGCAAAAACGTACTTGATATGAAGGATGCCCACGGCAAGCTACTGTTCAAGGATATGCTGGAGAAAAAAGATGGCATCATCCTGTATGGTTGGAAAAATGAAGGCGAAACAAAAGCCCGTGAAAAGATCGCCATCTTCACTGCAGACAACCCATGGAACTGGCTTATTTCAGCGGGCGCCTACTCAGAAGAACTCTATGAGGCCGCCGTACGGATCCAGTGGATACTGATGGCTGCTGCTGCAGTCTGTGCAGCACTGCTGGCCGGATTAGTGGTTTTGGTGCTTAAAAAGACGCTTGCTCCGCTAAAGGACACCTCACTTGCCATTGAACAGGTGGCGCAAGGAGATCTGACCGTACGACTCAACGTACAGTCCGGGGATGAAATCGGAAAAATTCAGGATGATGTTAATACCATGGTGGCGAATCTGACTGAAATCATGCGTCAGACATCCGGTACAGCAGGCGAAGTGTCATCAGCCGCCATTGAGCTACAGGCAACCTCCGGCAACATGTCTGAGAATGCAGAACAGGTGGCACAGCAGGTTGGCTCTGTTGCCACCGCCAGTGAAGAGATGGCAGCCACCAGTAATGACATTGCCATGAACTGCCATCAGGCGGTTGAATCAGCTAAACGGGCCAATGAAACGGCAGAGCACGGTAAAGCGGTTGTCGGCAACACTGTTGCTGCCATGGGACGTATTGCCGACCGTGCCAGTCAGTCTGCCAGTGCCGTAGAATCTCTGGGAACCCGTTCTGATCAGATCGGCGCCATTGTTGCCACCATTGAAGATATTGCGGATCAAACCAATCTGCTGGCACTGAATGCCGCCATTGAAGCGGCGCGGGCCGGGGAAATGGGACGAGGTTTTGCCGTGGTGGCTGACGAGGTGAGGGCCCTGGCAGAACGGACCACCCGTGCCACCCACGAGATCAGCGGGATGATTAAGGCGATTCAGACTGAAACCCGTGATGCTGTAAGTGCAATGAGTGCCGCAGTACAGGAAGTCAAACTGGGAACCAACGATGCAACCAGTTCCGGGGCGGCCCTTGATGCCATTTTGGAAGAGATCTCCAATGTCACCATGCAGATCAACCAGATTGCCACTGCGGCAGAAGAACAGAACGCCACCACCGGCGAGATCACCAGCAACATCACCCGCATCTCTGACACGGTGCAGGACGCCAACAGGGGCGCCCATGAAACTGCCACTGCAGCATCACAGCTTTCCGGTCTGGCAACCACCCTGCAACAACTGGTGGGACGCTTCAGGGTATAACAACACAACACGCTGATATTTTAATGTACAAAGGGGTAACGGAACTAATTCTGTTACCCCTTTTCCATGGCACGTTTGGTCTTGTATGTTGCCACCGCATGCCAGGGATCATCTGGCCAGGGATGCTTGGGATACCTGCCTCGCAGCTCCTTACGGACATCCAGATAGCCCCGCTCCCAAAACCCTTTCAGATCCCGGGTGACTGCCACCGGCCTGCCAGCAGGTGACAGCAGATGCACCAGCACCGCCCGTCTGCCTTTGCAGACCGTGGGCGTTGTTGCCAGACCAAACAGTTCCTGCAGCTTGGCAGATAACACCGGCCCTTCCTGATCCGTGTAATCCAAGGGCACCTTTCGACCGCTGGGGATGAAGATAGTCACAGGCAGCTCAGTATCAAGTAATTGCAACAGCTTCCAGCCAATTATTTCCTGAAGCAGTTGAAGCATTGAAATCTGCTGCAGGGCCTGCAGAGTACGGATACCGGTTAAATGTGGAACCAGCCAGGTTTCAACGGTCTGCAGTAAGGACTCATCGGAAAGATCCGACCAACCATCTTCCGGCAGCAACCGGAACGCCAGCCCTGCCCTGGCCTGTAGTTGACGGGCCTGGTCATTCCACCCCAAAAGCTCCAGTCCGTTACGCTTAATCTGTTCCAGCAGCAGAGGGATCGCTTCACTATCATCAGCCTTTACCTGACACGCCCCCAATATCACGGCGCCGATCTGCTCCTGCTCTGACGCACTCACCCTGCCCGCTGCGCTATCCCATGCTACCAGTCGCTGTTTGCTGATCAGATGACCTGCTGCCTCGCGGAGCTGTTCTCTTGTCAGGCCAACCGCCTGATGGATCAGACCATCAGCCCCTTCTCCACCATCCACCTGCAGAGCCACCAGAAATTCCGCTCCAGCGCAGCCAGCCTTTGCTGAAAGTTCAGCCCCCCTGCCTGATGCAAGCAGGTATTTCCCCTCGCTTCCCTGACGCAGCATGGCGATTCTATCAGGCCAGGCTGCTACTGCTATTTCAGGGGCACTATGGAACAGATCATGATCAGCAGCATGGCATTTTTGAGGTTTTTCTCCCACCAGTCGCAGTAGCTGCTGCGCTGTCTGCTCAATCGCCCTGAATGCGGTTGAACGGTTTGATAGCTGCGCTGCCAGATAACAGCCGACAACAGCCTGTCCCTGTTCCTGGGCAGCGAGCAACAGACGAGCCAGCCTGGGATGCAGAGGCAGCTGTACCATGCGGCGGCCAAGCCCAGTAATGGTTCCTTGTGCATCCAACGCACCCAGCATCTGCAGCAGCTCCTGTGCTGCTGCCAAATGGGCCGCAGGGGGATGATCCAGCCAAGCCAACGCTGAGGAATCACGCACCCCCCAGGCTGCAAGTTCAAGCAGTAGTGGCGTCAGATCAGCAGTCAGCAACTCAGGTGGATTGAATGGCGTCATGGCCTGATAGGTCTGCTGAGAATACAGCCGGTAGCAGACCCCAGACGCCGTACGGCCTGCCCTGCCAGTGCGCTGGTCTGCCGATGCCTTGGCGGCCCGTACCGTTACCAACCGCTCCAGCCCAGTGGCTGGATCAAGCTGCAGACGACGGGTCAGTCCACTATCCACCACAATCCGCACCCCATCTATGGTCAGGCTGGTTTCAGCTATGTTGGTGGCCAGCACTACCCGGCGCTGTGCCCCCGGTAGAATGGCCTGCTGCTGCTTATCAAAGGAAAGATCTCCATACAAAGGACAGACCGCAACAGATGACAGTCCCGCCAACTCACGCTCTACCGCCCGTATTTCGCCGGTGCCTGGCAAAAAGGCCAGTAGATCACCGGTTTCTTCAGCCAGAGCAGATTTAATAGCTGCTGCCATCTGCCGTGCCAGGGACTGTTTATCAGAAACGGTTGGATAGATGACCTGCACCGGAAAGCCTCTGCCTTGCGACACAATAACCGGAGCATCGCCCAGCAGACGCGCAATCGGGTCACAATCAAGAGTGGCAGACATCACCAGCAGCTTCAGGTCAGGCCTTAGTTCAGCCTGCGTTTCCAGACATAAAGCCAGACCAAGATCTGCCTGGATGGAACGTTCATGGAACTCGTCAAATATGACGCAGGCGACACCGGACAGTTCAGGATCGTTCTGAATCCTGCGGGTCAACACCCCTTCCGTTACCACCTCAATCCTGGTGGCATTACTGATCTTGCTTTCAAAACGGATGGTATACCCCACGGTCTGCCCCACCTGCTCCCCCAGGCTCTGTGCCATATAGCGGGCAGCCGAGGCAGCAGCAATCCGGCGCGGTTCCAGCATGATGATACGACCATGGCTGGGTGTAAATATTTCTGACAACGCCAGGGGGATGCGGGTGGTCTTACCACTACCTGCAGGAGCAGACAGTACGGTATTTGGCTGTGTTCTGACCGTCTGCAACAGATCTGACAGGATATTGTTAATCGGCAGGTTCATCATGTAGTGCAGCTTACCTTCTGCAGTGAGGTTTGTCCATTATCACAACATCCTGTAGCAACTAAAAAGGCCACCCCATGGATGGCCTTTTGCAAACAATTTCTGTCAGCTATTTTTACATCTTCTTTTGGGCTCGACGCCGTCCGTATAGCCCAAGCCCCAATAAACCTGTGCCCAAAAGCAACATGGTGGATGGTTCTGGAACAGGAGCATAGGGAGCATAGGCACCTGTTAGATATAACTCTTCAAATCCACCAGTTAAACCGTTGAGTTTGAACTCAGCAAGGAAATAATAGTCATCTCCAGACCATTTACTCAAATCCATATCAGGTGCATAGGCAATATAATCAAGCTGGCCACTGCCGGTATTGTTATCAACTGAATAAGAGCTACCATCTATTTTGGGGATTGTCAGTGTGCCAGGTGCAGTTACCCAGGCATCAGTATTAAAAACTGAGTTGTTTGAACTATCAAACGACCAGTGGGCCTGCTCAGCGCCAGCTGCATTAACAATACGAACATCACCGACCAGTTGTATTGCACCAAAGTTATTAATTCTATTATCTATCTGATTCATATCAAACATAAATACCGGTATATTTACATTTGAACCGCCGTAGGCATGCAAAAAATCAAGCACTTGTGACACCTTGATACCATTTGCAGACCCCCAGATACCACTAAAAGTACTGATATTACCTCCAGGAGCGTCCAAAGGATCTACGAAGCCATAAGCATCATTTGATGCGCCATTGGCACCAGTGTACACTTTAACAGCGAGTAAACCGGTTCCGGTGGTAACATTAAAACCTGAATACCCTAGCAAGGTATTCAGGTGCGTAGAAAACGCTACAAAGTTGTCATAGGTACTGCCAAGAGTTCCATATAGGGAACTGTCAACACCTGGTATTTGCGTTGAGGGGTCGGGCAAATAGGTTAAGGCTAATGCAGGAGAGCTCAGTACAGCACCTAATGCAGCAGCTGCAACAGTTTGTTTAAAGATTGAGAATTTCATAGTAGCCTCCTTTAAATCTAGATACGACGCCAGATATGGATTTTTATAGAACAAATAAGCACTTTTGATGCCACAAAATCAAAAACAATAAATTAAGCAACTTACAGCACACAGAAAGCACAGAATGCAAAACATGTAAAAAATACTGACAAACACAACAATCTACAAACTTTATAGTGATAGTTTTACAACCTGATCAGGTCCTCATGCTCCTCATCATGGGGGTTGATATGAATCATCACATCACCGACATTTTGAAAATGCTCAAAGATCCGGCGCTTAACCTCTGTAGCCACATCATGGGACTGCTTGACGGTCATCTCCGGGTCCATATCCAGCTTCAGGTCAATAATGATGTACTGCCCTGATCTGCGGGCACGGATTTCATGCACATGCTCCACACAATCAACCGCTTCAGCCAGCTTAGTCACATCCTGAATATACTCACCATGTACCGAACCATCCATCAGGTCATGGGCAGCACCACGAAAGGTTTCCCAGCCGATATGCAGGATAAAGAATGAGGTCAATGCCGCAGCCAGCGGGTCCATGATACCCCAACCAAGAAACGCGCCCACAACGCCGGCCAGAGTTGCAATTGAGGTCATGGCATCTTTACGATGATCCTGGGCAATGGCCAGCAGGGACGGGCTTTCAAGCTGTCTGCCAGTAGCCG
>Ga0209016_1001572_pt1 | contig 17804 bp, 13 predicted proteins | sample EPASupsiteSAE305_FD_187265 | JGI IMG/M metagenome (GOLD analysis project Ga0209016, IMG submission 187265) | Bioremediated contaminated groundwater microbial communities from EPA Superfund site, New Mexico - SAE3-05 (SPAdes) (version 2) | ecosystem: Environmental > Aquatic > Deep subsurface >...
CTTCAGTTCAACCACGGTTTGTAAAAATTAAAAGGAGCGGGTTCTTTGAACCCGCTCCTTTTTTTATCCCCGCTCTTTTCCTCCGTTATTCCCCTTGGCAACCCAGCGCTCGGGTTCACCCCGCCCTAGGCAGGACCACCGTTGCCTCCATCCCGCCCTGACTGTTGCTGCGCAGGGTCAACCTGCCGCCATGGTCCTCAACGATCCGTTTGACCAGGGTCAGGCCCATGCCGGTACCGATCATCTTGGTGGTGAAAAAGGGATCGGTCGCATGACCGAGACCTGCCTCGCCCATCCCGGTCCCGGTATCACGGATACTGATCCGCACCAGGGCTTCTTCCAACTGCACCTCGACCGATAGTTCGCCCCCCTTGGGCATGGCCTCGATACTGTTGCGCATCAGGTGGACCAGTGCCTGCTGAATGAGCCGGGCATCGACGTTGACCAGGGGATCGATGGTCGGGAACCGCAGGATTTGTCTGATGCCTTGCTCCTGCAGGGAACTGAAATGGAGGAGCAGGGATTTTCGGATCAAGGGAAAAAGGTGGGTTTGTTCACAGACCGGCTGCACCTGTTCGACAAAGGCAAAAATATCCTCCAGGGTTTTCTCGATCTTTTCCGCCTCACTGGCCATCATGCCGAGAAACTGCAGCCATTCCTTGTTCTCGATTTTCCGGGCGAGCAGCCGTGCCGTCCCGCCGATAGCGGTAATCGGGTTCCTGATGCTGTGGGCCAGTTGGGCCGCCATGTGGCCGATGGCCGAATACCGTTCCGCCTCAACGAGCAGATCCTTATTTTTTTGCAATTCGCCGGTGACATCCTCCAGCTCCTTGATTTTCCGCTGCATGGCCATGGTCAGGTGGCAATGCTCAATGGCGAGGCTGGCCTGACTGGCGAAACTTTCCAGGGCCTGGATTCGCTCCTCGGTGATCGGGTTGCGGCTCACAAAGTGATCGGCGATAATGACCCCCAAGGAACGGCTGGATGAATACAACGGCACCACCACAAAGGTATCTTCCTGGAGCAGGCCCAACAGCTCAAGCGACACCGGGAACGGACACTGACCATCGACAACCAGGATCGACTGCCGGCTGCGAACCGCACGGATGAGGAGGTGGTCATGATCGGCGGCATCGACCGCCAGGGCGCGGACAATGCGGTTGACCTCGGAGTCAACTCCGGCTTCCCCCTCCCGAACCTTGCCGAAAAGATCGTGCAATCCCAGTTCCTGGCCCTGCATATCCTGCCAGATGCGCCGGCCATCATCCCGGTCTCCGGGACCGATCGCCAGGCGACCTTGCAAGGTCGCGCCGGACTCGTCAAACAGCGCCAGAAAAGCCCGGTTGAACTGGAGTCCTTCTTCAGCGGTGATTCCCACCAGGATGGCATGGAGCATCTCGTCGAGCTCGATCATGCTCAGGTAGGCGGAATTCATTTTCATGGCCAGCTCATGGGCCAACCGGATCCGGAAGGTCGCCTGTTCGATCTGCCGCTGATAGTGTCGGTTGCGGATGGTCAATCTCCGCTTTTCCAGGACTCGGCGCAGGGTGGCCAGGAGTTCGGCGAAATGGACGGGTTTAGTGAGGTAATCATCGGCACCATAACGGAGACAGACCAGGGCTGTCTGCAGATCGGTCACCGCAGTCAGCATGATGACCGCCAGGTCAGGGCAGTTTTGTTTGAGTTCCGGCAGTAATTTCATGCCGTCCGCATCGGGAAGGCCGATGTCGAGCAGGACCAGGGCCGCGGTGTTCTGCGTCAACTGACCGCGCAGCTCGGAGGCCGATCCGGCGGTGAGCACCGCAAACCCCTGCTGCTGGAGAAATTCACGCAGGAGGTCGACGATATCGGCAAAATCGTCGACAATAATGATAACCTCATCACCCTCCAGTAATTCTTCGTCGGCGATGGACAAGTTCGGCGGTGGAAATCGTTGTTCAATCATACACGGTTCATCGGGGGTCGATGGGTTGGAGTGGCACAGCCAGGCCGTTTCGGCATGTTCTACCTCTGAAAAAAACAGGTGTCAAGCAACAGAGATATCTATTCTCAGATTGCCTCATCAATGAGACCATGGTATGGACCATCATTCTTTTACCCCATTGATTTTCTATGCTGAATCGACAAGACAACGAAACCGCCGCGCACCCCGCAGAAGTGAGCGATGCCGAACTGCTGCAGGTTATTGCCGACTTTCTGGCCATGGGCCATGTGGACAATATCGTTGCCCTGTTTCGGCAGGAACCGCGCCTCTTTTCCTGGACAGGGCTTTTGCTTGCCGATGACCGCTTTGCGGTGCGACTCGGCGTTTCCGTGCTTTTCGAGCATCTGGCCGTTCTTTGTCCGGACCATCTCCCCCTGGCCATCCCTTCCCTGAGCGACCAGCTGGATAACCCCGTCGACTGGGTGCGGGGAGAAGCAGCAAGCGTGCTCGGGATCATCGGCACCGAAGAGGCAAGAGCCCTGATACGACCGCTGCTGAGCGATCCTTCTCCGCAGATTGTTGAAATTGTCCACGATATTCTGGAAATCCCCCGGCATGGATAAGATCTTCGGTCCTGGCGGCGTCCTTGCCACCCATCTGGATGGTTATGAATCCCGTTCCGGTCAGCTTGAAATGGCCCGGGCGGTCGAACAGCTGCTCTGCCGCAGCGACGAGGAGACCCCGCCCGACCAGGCCTCCTTCCTGGCTGTCGAGGCGGAAACCGGGCTGGGCAAAACCCTGGCTTACCTGATTCCCGCCATCCTCAGCGGCAACCGAGTGGTGATCTCCACCAACACCCGTAACTTGCAGGATCAGATCCTGCAGCGGGAAATCCCTCTCATTCAGCAGTGCATCGATCCGGACCTCAAGGCCCTCTGCGTCAAAGGCCGGCAGAATTATCTCTGTCTGTATCGCTGGCGGCAGCTGCAGGCCGGCCAACAGACGGACCTGTTCGACGAGGAAGCCGGGGCAACCTTCGGTCAGTGGGTCGGGGAGACGATTCATGGCGACCGCTCCGAACTGACCTGGCTGGCCGCATCTTCGCCGCTCTGGCAGAAGATCTGCTGTCTTTCCCAGTTCTGCCTGGGCACCTCCTGCCCCGAAGCCACGGGTTGTTTCCTCAACCGGCTGCGCCGGGATGCGGCGGCCAGCCGATTGCTCATCGTCAATCACCATCTCCTCTTTTCCGATCTGGCGGTCCGCAAAACCGGGTACGGGGAGGTCCTGCCGCGATACGAAACCGTGATTTTCGACGAGGCCCATCATGTCGAGAATGTGGCCACCACCTTCTTTGGCTTCACCTTTTCAAAATACCAGATCATCGATCTCGCCAGCGATATCGAGCGCAGTGCCGAGGCCGAACTCTCCGGGAAGCGACAGCAGGGAGTACTCCAGGCCACGACCCGGCTGGTGAGCGCCACGGACCGGTTTACGGCGGTCTTTCCCGGGGAAAAGGGGCGCTTTCTCCTCCAGCAGCTCACCCAGCAAATGCCGGATATCCTGACCTGTCGCGATCAACTCCTGGCTACCCTCGAGCATCTGGCCAAAACGCTGGACAACATCGCCGCAACCGATGGACCCTGGCAGCAGTATGCCGCCCGCGCCCTGGATCTCGCCGCCCGCTTGACCTTGATCATGGCCGAGCGTTTTGATGATCTGCCGGCGGAAGATATCCGCTACACCTACTGGTACGAGCGAACCGAACGCAACCTGACCCTTTTCGCCACCCCGGTGGACGTGGCCGCGGAGTTGCAATCCACTCTGTTTTCCATGGCAAGGCACTGTGTTTTCACCTCGGCCACTCTTACCGCCGGCGGCAATTTCAAGTATTTTTTGGAACGGCTCGGCCTCCCTGCCGAGACCCCGACCCTTTCCCTGACCTCTCCTTTTGATTATCGGCGAAAAACCCTGGTCTACATCCCTGATTCGGCATTTCCCGAACCCATGGGACCGGGTTATCAGCAGGCCCTGCACACCTGCATGGAAACGCTCATTACCCATGCCAAAGGTCGAACCCTGGCGCTGTTCACCTCGCTTGCGGCCATGGATCTGGCTTATCACAACCTCCGCGACCGACTGCCCTATCCTCTGCTGGTCCAGGGCGAGGCACCCCGGCGCACCCTGCTGAGGCAATTCAGTCAGGAAACAGACTCCATCCTCTTTGCCGTCGCCAGTTTCTGGGAGGGGGTCGACATCCCCGGTGAATCGCTGAGTCTGGTGATTATCGACAAATTACCGTTTGAAGTCCCGAGCGACCCTGTTATTATGGCGCGCATCAACCGGATAAAACTTCTTGGCGGCAACCCCTTTTCCAACTTCCAGGTGCCGCGAGCCATCCTCACCCTGCGCCAGGGGGTGGGACGACTGATGCGAACCGCCAACGACAGCGGGGTTATCGCCATCCTCGATACCCGCCTCTTCACCAAAGGATACGGACGCCAATTTCTCAAAAGTCTGCCCGCAAGCCCCGTCACCAGGAACATGGAAGAGGTGGAGGCTTTTTTTAACACGGTATGACTTCTTATCCTCGTTGGCTTTCGCGCCGACCTTGTATCAAGAGGGTGCGCGGAGCTCGCCCTGAAATTTGGGTCGTCTTGCGGACAAAGACGAATGAGGTTGTTGAAAGGGAAGGTATCAGGCAAAAAAATGATCGCCATTAGGCGGTTAACAAGGAATACAATGAACAACGAACAGCCCAGGGAATTACGCGGTGTCGCCGCAGCCGTCGCCACCCGGATCGAAGCCGTGATGCACAGCGATCTGAAAACAACCCTTGCAGGCTGCGATCCGCTCCTTGTTGAAGTGCTGGGGTACACCCTTTTCAACGGCGGCAAACGAATCCGGCCCCTGCTCACCGTGCTCTGCTCGCGATGTTGCGGCCGGGACGACGACAGCCTCTATGTTCTGGCCACGGCCTTTGAATATCTGCATGTAGCCACGCTTGTCCACGATGATGTCATTGACCGGGCGGAACAGCGGCGCGGCAAGGCCACGGTGGTCGCACGCTACGGTACTGCGGCGGCTATCCTGGTCGGCGACTGGCTCCATGCCAGAAGCATGCATCTGATCGGCGGACTGGTCGGAGCCGAGGGCCTGGAGATTTTCTGCCGAGCCACGGCCTCCATGGTCAACGGCGAATTCGAGCAGTTACGCGCCATCGGCGACATCAGCACGGAGCAGCAGCAGTATTTCAACATCATCCGCCAGAAGACCGGCAATCTTATTGCCTCCACCTGCGCCATCGGCGCGCTGTTCGCCGGGGCGGAAACCGGGAAGCAAAAGGCCCTGGCAGCCTACGGCGAAAACATCGGCGCGGCTTTCCAGGTGGTTGACGATCTTTTGGATTTTCTTGGCGACGCGGCGAGCACCGGCAAAAAAACAGGCAACGATTTCATTGAAGGAAAAATAACCCTTCCCCTGCTGCATGCCCTCAGCCGTGCCAATGACAGCGACCGCCAAGCCATTGATGCGCTGATGCATGGTGACCGCAGCCGGGCTGGGGCCTACGACCATCTGTATGCGCTGATCGACCGGCTCGACGGATTCAAGGCCGCTGCCCGCACCGCCCGGCAACTGATCGAGACGGCAATCGAAGCCCTGGCCCCTTTTTCCGCTTCAGGGCAACAGGAACAGGAGAGCATCACCCTGCTCAAGGAATTGGCCCGGTATATCCTTGCCAGAAAAAAATAGCCGCGCCCGCCCGTGTCCCGCGCAGCTCGCCGTTCACCCGCCGCTCTCACGGCCCTGTTGCTTCTTCTGGCAAGCCTGCTTTTGTTCAGCTGCCGTTCATCGGAACCACCGGCTGAGACCAAAACCGCCGAGTTGCCGGCGCGGACAATACCGCCGCCCCCCGGCCCCCCGCCTGCACCTGTCCACATAGGGCCCTTAAGCGTGTTCGAAGAGCCCGACCCGCCGCCCCCCGAGGAGGCCATGCCAACTCCGGTGCAGCTTCCGAAAGGTGCGGAACGTCTCCCCTCCGGTGAAAAAAAACGGCCCCGGATCGCCATCATCATTGACGACATGGGTCACCACCAGCAAATGGGTCGGCAGTTATTACAGCTTGACCTCAACCTGACGTATTCGTTTCTTCCGGATGCCCCCTATACCGCGGAACAGGAAGAAACCGCGTTTCAGCTCGGCCGGAATATTCTTGTCCACCTTCCCATGGAACCGAAAAATGCCGTCCGAAATCCGGACCGAGAAACCTTGGCGGTGCGGGATCATCCCCAAAGGATCAGAGAGAAGATGACAAGGATGCTGAATGCGGTTCCCCATGCGATTGGCGCCAACAATCATATGGGATCACGCTTCACCGAGGATGCGGGCGCCATGCAGGTGGTGATCGAAAGCCTGAGGAAGAGGTCCTTTTTCTTTATCGATTCCTACACCACCACCGGCTCTCAAGGAATCGCCGTTGCACGGCTTCTGGGTGTACCGGTTGCCCGGCGGCATGTTTTTCTTGACAATGACCGGGAACTGCTCAAGATCTGTCGACAGATCGACCAATTGGTCGCACTGGCCAAAACACAGGGGGGGGCCATAGGCATCGGCCATCCGAACGAGGCCACGTACGGAGCCTTGACCCGGTGTGACCGAGGGTGGCTGCGCGAGATTGACGTCGTTGGCGTCCATCAGCTGGTGCAGTGACAACCCGTCGGAATAAACTGAAGGTAACTAACTATTCAGGTGAATAGCTTGTAGGTGTTTAGCCTTTTAGCGCTCCACCGCAACCTGAGTTTGCGCCACCCTACACCCAGACCGGATCGAGAGGATCACCCTTCCATATCCGGGACGAGAAAATTGATGTGTTCCTCCTCTCCTTCCATCTCCTCAACCGATCCGGGGCTAAACCTCTGCAGCCAGGCAACAACCTCGACTACCAGATGCTCCGGTGCCGAGGCCCCGGCACTGACCCCTACCCGTCCCACACCCTCGAACCATTGCGGTTCAATCTCTCCGGCATGATCAATCAGATAGGCGGGGATCCGTCGCTGCTCCGCCACCTCACGGAGCCGATTCGAGTTGGAGCTGTTTTTTGAGCCGACAATCAGGACAAGATCGACACTGTCCGCCAGCCGCCGGACCGCTGTTTGCCGGTTGGTGGTGGCGTAGCAGATATCGGTTCGCTCCGGCTCGGTGATTTCCGGAAACCGCTGCCGGATCGCCTCAAGCATTTCCGCGGTATCGTCGACGCTGAGCGTGGTCTGGGTGACATAGCCCACCCTGGCGGGATCAGTCACCCGGAGGGCGGCGATTTCGGCGGGCTTGGAGACTACATGGACCTGCCCCACCGCCTGGCCGCAGGTCCCCTCAACCTCAGGATGCCCCTTGTGCCCTATTACCAGGACATCATAGCCCAACGTATTGAGACAAATCATCCGTCGATGCACCTTGGAAACCAGCGGGCAGGTCGCATCAATGGTGCGCAACTTCAACGCCTTGGCTTGTTCTTCAACAGACCGTGCTACCCCGTGGGCACTGAAAATAGTGACCGAACCGGGAGGAATCTCTTCCAGTTCCTCGACAAAAACCGCGCCTCGACTCCGCAATTCTTCAAGGACATGGGTATTATGAACAATTTCATGGAGCACATAGACGGGGGGTTTGGAGCGTTCCAAGGCCCGGTTGACAATTGCAATAGCCCGATTGACCCCGGCACAGAAACCGCGCGGCCTGGCGAGAAAAACATCCATAGTGTGTACCGTAATATCTGATGAACTCGTAAAAAGGGAAAACTCTCCGTTTCGTCGTCTCGAGCGTAGCGAGAACTCTCTAAAATTATAACGAGATTTCTCCTCGCTGTGCTCGTCGAAATGACAGTAATCGACTTTTTACGAAACCATCATGTTTTGAATCCAATAGAAATCAACAAGCCGCTTTCCTGCCAGGCTTGCCGCCGGAAACAGGGTGCAGGGGCACGACGTCGCCCTTCTCAATTTTCGGTCTTTTTCAAGGCATCACTCATTGAAAGCGGATAGGGGTGATGTTTGCGCAGGGCGACCGGCATGTTGTTCCGCGCTTCCCTGGCGGCATCCATGCTGTCGAAGATTCCGTAAAAAACAAACAGGGTCGGCGGGTTGGTTTTTTTGCGGAGGATATACAATTGATCCCGAAGCGGATAATAATCGTCCTGAACCAGGGCGTTGGTGATGCTTGCCTGGGCCTGGTCCGAAACCAGCATCATCAGTTGAATGGTATACCCACCTCGAAGCGCCCCGGCTAGCCATGCGGCGCTGGCGCCCAGCCGTTCACGATACAGTTTGTCGCCATCCCGCCGCTCTTCGCTACGGGTCGGGGTGTTTTTGGCCACCTCCGCCTCCCCGAACTGGACCGCGGTACTCTGTTGCTGCTCGACCGGGACCGCAGGCCCCCCATTTTGTGCTTGCGATGCCGGTTCGGCGTTCCTGGCAGCCGCGGAAGGCTGCGGCTCGATCGGTTGCAGCGGCAAGACCTTGATCGTCTTTTCCGTTGTAGCTTGGGGCTGCGACACCTTGCCGTTGTTGCCACTGAGCATGAAGCCGATCAGGAGCACCAGGATGACTATGCCCGCGAGGGCTCCGGTGAACAATCGGTTGTCGCGAAGCAGTTCGTAAATTTCGATGATCTTGTTTACCGGCTGAGCACTGCTCTCCGCTTCCGGATCGACATGATCCAGGAGCACCATAAAGGATTTTTCCGAACAGGAAAGCTGCAGCGATTCCTCTGCGAGGATGTTGATCATCCGCGGATTGCCCTGGGCCGAGTCGAAAATCTTCGCCACCGCGCCATCGGTAAAGACATCCCCGTGCTGCTCGCGGCTCAGACCGGCGGCATTGAGACGGTACCGGAGGTATTGCCTGGTTTCATTTTCAGTCAAGAGTTCCAGGTAGTAGCCGGTTTGGGTATCGACATTGGCACAGAATACGGCAAGCTGTTCCAGGTTGGCATCCAGCCCCGGCCGCCCGGAGAGAACGATGGTCAAGCTGAGATCATCCAGGTTGTCGTTGACATGGCGTACCAAGCGTTCCAGGGTCGCAAGAAAAAGTTTTTCCGCGCCATCGATGATCAGCACCGTCTTTTTGTTCTCGGCCCGCTGCAATTCGAGCAGATGACGCATCTCCTGCAAAAAGTTGGTTGTATCGTGTTTCCCGCTCAGGTTCATGCCGAGATCGATGCAGGCGATCCGCAGGAGATCGTCAAAGGAGCCGACCGGGTTGTCGATGTACACCACCTCGTACTGGGCAGGCAGCCGGTCGATGATCACCCGGCACATCAGGGTTTTTCCCGAGCCTTCCCGGCCGATGAGCTTGATCAGCGGCTTGCCGGCAAGGATATCCAGGAGCAGCGACTGGCAGATTTCTTCCCGCTTCGCTCCCGGAAAAAAGATCTCCGGATCCGGCTCTTCCCGGAAAGGCGAGTGGGTGAGATGAAAATGTTCGAGGTACATTATGGCTGCAATAGAGTTAGCAAAATCTGTTGAGACTGGAGGTTGTTGTCAAAGTTGAAAGAGCTGTTGTCCCGAGAAGTTCGTACTATCGAAGGCGCACTGTACTGCGCTGTTAAACGTTCTTCATGGGGGGTGCCCGCTGGATGAAAGACCTGGACAAGTTAATCGATTATCAATTAGTTAGAGCTTCATGTAAACTTCTTTTTCCCGATTCACGCGTTTTCTTGCTCCCTCTTGAATATACCAGAAAAAAGGAATAACCCGCCAAAGATTATCCGATTTTCCGGATTTTTTAATCCGAGCCAAGGTCCGGCCGCGTGGCTTGCCGGATAACGGGCAATTGCGGATCTTCAGGATTTTTACAGCTCTGCACCGACTGCTCTTGCTGCCTTTTTCCGTACTCCAATTCCAGGTTCTCCCCTGTACCCGAGCCAGCCATCATGCTCCTGTTTGACACCGGGTTCCCGGATTGGCCGGGAAGGTTCGTCGCCGCCGGATCCCAACTGGTTGCCCACCGCTCTTTAAGGCAAACCTTCGAGCTTGCCTTTTTTTGTTTGTGCGGTACGATTCCGGTCGATAACGATCCTTTTCTCTTCTGCCCGGAACCGTATGCCCGTCTTTCGCCTCACCGAAGCCCTGATCTTTCCTGACCCCGAGTTCGCCGAACCCGACGGCCTCCTGGCCATCGGTGGCGATCTCAGTCCGGCCCGGCTGATCCTGGCCTACAGCCAGGGGATCTTCCCCTGGTTTTCCCAGGGCGACCCGATCCTCTGGTGGTCGCCGGCCCCGCGCCTGGTCCTCTTTCCCCGCGAATTCCATCTGCCCAAACGGCTCCGGCGCACCATGGCGTCACGCATCTTTTCAATAACCGCCGACACCGCCTTTGCTCAAGTCATCGCTGCCTGCGCCAGCGCCTCCGGACGTCGGGAAAAAGGCACATGGATCACGCGTGAGATGCAGCAGGCCTATTGCAGGCTGCACGACCTCGGGTTTGCCCACTCCATCGAATGCTGGCGGGACGGCCGCCTGGCCGGGGGGCTCTACGGCGTCTGCCTGGATGGGATTTTTTTCGGCGAATCGATGTTCACCAGGGTAACGGATGCCTCCAAACTCGCCCTGGTCGCCCTGGTTGAGCAGGCCCTCCGCCTCGACCTCGCCATGATCGACTGCCAGATGACCACCGATCACCTCCTGCGTTTCGGGACGCGGGAAGTGGCACGAGAGGTGTTCCATGCCCAACTGGAAGAACATATCGGGAGCTGTCTGCCCCAAAAAAAATGGTGCCTGCCAGGGACCGAAAAGGAGAAAAACGGTCAGGCAGACACCACCAAGAAAAGAGGCACAACATCAACAACCGTCAACAAGCAGCCGGTCAAGGAATAGGTCAACCCGCTACGGGCAAAAAAGGAAGGGGCTGATTACTCATCCTTTTAGCCTGCCTTCACCATAAACACCACGCTGTGGGTGTCAAGCCGCCAACAGCCGTTTAACGATCCTGGCGAGCCCGACTTCCCTTTTCCGCCTCTATTGATCCAGTTCAAACTCGTAGCTGAGCCCGGAGCGGGAAAAATGCCGGTTGATTTTCTTGAGTCCGTAGAGGTTGGCCACCTGAAAATTGATTTCCCAATCGCCTACCATCAAGGCGCCCTTGCCCAGAAAAACAATGTCCACTACCTTCATTTCTTCGGGAGCCACGGAAAGCAACATGAGCAGCCGATTCCTGCTCGCCTGCATGACGATAATCTTCTGGATCTTTTCTATTTTCGTAGCCTTCAGCTTCCAGCGCACCTCCACCACATCTTCCCGCTGAAAATTGATTTTCTGCAACTGGGCGCAGTCCCGGCGGTGCAGGGAGAGCCCCCGTTCGCTGAGCAGGCCGATCATCCCCTTGTCCAGGGGAGTGGGCTTGCAGCAGGCGGATGATTTCATCACCACCGGATCAAGGGTGGCGAGATCCACCCGGTTGAAGACGCCGGTCGGCTGAAACAGCGTGGGACGTCCGACATAGAGCCCGTTCCTGATCTCGTAGATCAGCTCCCGCAACCGGACCCGTCCTTCTCCGAGATGGAGAAACAGCTCATCCAGGGAGTCGATATCGAAATAGGCGAGGATATCGGCCATCCCCTCTTTCTCGATAACCTCGTAGGGTACGCCGTAACGCCGCAACTCCTGCGCGAGCACCGAGGCGCCAATCTGGCGTGATACCGCTTCCCGCCGGAGACGGAAAGCCTTGGCCAGTTCCGACCTGGCCTTGGGGGTCTGGCAGAGAGTCTGCAGGCCGGGATCGAAATTAACCTGTTCTTCCTGGCGGATCACCTTGATGACATTGCCGTCACGGAGTTGATGATCGAGCCCGACCTTCTGCTTGCCGATCATGCCGCCGACGCTGGTATGCCCGATGGCGGTGTGCACTCGAAAGGCAAAATCAAGGAGGATCGAGTTCACCGGCAGACAGATGAGATCGCCCTGGGGCGTGTAGGTGTAGATCTCCTTACGACCGCTGGCGGCGATCATATCCCGGTACGAGACCGAGTCGTCGCTGCCGAGAATATCGAACATCTCCTGAATTTCCTTGAAGAATCGAGTATTCGCCCTGCTGTCTCCGCCCCAGTCGCGAACCATGCCGCGCTGGGCGCGACGGGCCATCTCCTCGGTGCGGATCTTAAACAGATATTTCCGGCCATTGATGTTGGGCCGGGCGTGCAGCCCCTGATAGCCCGAGGGCTTGGGACTGGCGATAAAATCCCGGATGGTCCGCGGCACCGGCGGATAGATCTCGTTGAGGACTCCCAGAGCCTGGTAACAACCGCTCCTGGTGTTCGCCAGGATCAGCATCTCCTGGGGGCTCTCGATTTCCTTGATCAGGATGCGGTTGCGGATATCGTAATAACCCCACAAGCCTTTGGTCCGCAGGCTCACCTTTGCCTCGACACCCTCCTTGTTCAATGCCTCCTGGACATTATCAACGATCTGCAACACCTCGGGATCATTGCGCAGGCTATTGATGTGCGCCTGCAGCCTGCTGCCCTGGCGGGGAAATTTATAGGCCAGCGCCAGGTTATACAGCTCACGCTTGATGGAGAAAAGTCCGAGGATCGTGGCCAGGGGGGCATAAATGTCCAGGGTTTCATCGGCGATTTTCTGCCGTTTGTGGCGGGGCATGCTGGCGAGGGTGCGAAGGTTGTGCAGCCTGTCGGCGAGTTTAACGATCATCACCTCCAGTTTGGCCGCGGCGCCGCTGAAGATTTTGCGATGCACCAGTTTCTTGAAGTTTTGCCGGTCACCGGTGTAATTGGTCACCTTGGTGCATCCTTCAACAATGGCCTCCACATTGGGGCCGAATTTCTTGCGGATAACCTCGCAGGTAACCTCTTCGACATCTTCGATGGTATCGTGGAGCAGGGCCGCCGCCAGGATTTCAGGGTTGCGGATGTCCAGCTCTTCGGTGAGAATCCGGGCCACCGAGCAGGGGTGCATGATATACGGTTCGCCGGAGCGACGCCACTGATCGCCATGGGCTTCCAGGGCGAAATCCAGCGCCTTCCAAAAAACCTGCGACTCCGGCCCCTCGCCGATAAAAGTCCGCATGGTTTGGCGGAAATTGTCGAGGTCGAATTTAACGTACTGCATCTGGTATCGTGCCCATTCCTCTGCCTTTTTCTTCCTTTACCCGCAAAATAGTGTACACTTCTTAAATCAAACGAAAAAGCGAACTCGTACTGTAGCAGATAGTCCCCCCTGGAAAAAGGGAAATTCGCCGCCTGCAGACATTCAACATATTCATTTATCAAGTAATGGAAAAGAAATGACCAGAAAAACGCTCCGCAAGGGAAAGCCCGTGGGAAAACCACGGAGAAAACGGCAGCAGGCAGCGCGACCGGGTGTGGCGACTGCGGAGTCTTCCCTCCAATCGACCCTCCTTGCCCTGCTTACCGAACAGACCGGGCCCATGAACGTGGCGGAGATCATCCAAGCTCTTCACTTGGGTCATGGCCAGCTGCCGCTTCTCCATAAAACGATGCAGCAGCTGATAGAGGCCCGCAGGATCGAAAAGAAAGGCAAACGTTTTTTCTTGGCGGCTCCTCCGGAAACCCTGCGGGCGACCCTTGATCTGACCGCCAAAGGTTTTGGTTTCGCCGTGATCGAAGGCGAGGCCAAGGGAGGCAAGGATGTGTTCATCGCCCCGCACAATCTCAACGGGGCAAGCCATGGCGACTCCATCCTGGTAACCGTCACCGGTACGGTGCGAGGACGGCGGGAAGGACGGGTGACCGAGGTCTTAAGCCGCGCCTTCACCCGGCTCTGCGGCATTTTTTCAGCCAGTGCTTCCGGTGGGTTCGTGACGCCGGACGACGACCGCCTCCCCTATACCGTATTGATCCGCCGGGGCAACGATCTCGCCGCCCGCGACGGGGTGGCGGTGGTGGTCGATATCCTCGATTACGGTTCGGAACGGCAGGGGCCGACCGGCAAGATTATCGAGATCCTCGGCGATGCCCGGACCATCGCGGTACAGATCCGCATGGCGATCATCCGCTCCGGCCTCCGCGAATCCTTTCCCTCCGAAGTTATCGCGGCTGCGGCCCAGCTGGCGGCGGTGACCGAATGCACCACTGACCGCAAGGACCTGCGCCATCTCCCCCATGTGACCATCGACGGCGAAACCGCCCGGGATTTCGACGACGCAATCTGTATCGAACGCACCACGGACGGCTACACCTTATATGTCTCCATTGCCGACGTCGGCCATTATGTCACCCCGGACTCGATAATCGATCAGGAGGCCTATTTGCGGGGCACCAGCGTCTATCTGCCGGACCGGGTTCTGCCGATGCTGCCCGAGCGTTTATCCAACGATCTCTGCAGCCTGGTCCCGGATCAGGACCGGCCGGCCATGACTGCGATCCTCACCTATGACGGGGAAGGCAAGCGAACCGGACAACGATACACCAAGAGTCTGATCAGGAGCCGCCAGCGGTTCACGTATACCACGGTCAACCAGCTGGTCTACCTGCAGGACCCGCAGCTCCGCGCCATCCATGCCGACTTGGCGTCGATGCTGGACCTGGCAAAGGAACTGACGGCGCGCCTCAAGAAACGGCGGGTAGCGCGGGGCAGCCTTGAGTTCAATATCCCCGAACCGCTGATCAGACTTGAGCAGGAACGGATCACCTCGATCGCCCTGGCCGAACGCAACCAGGCGCACCTGCTGATCGAAGACTGCATGCTGGCCGCCAACGAAGCGGTAGCCGAGACCCTGGCCACGGCGAGAAAGCCTGTTCTCTATCGCATCCACGAGTATCCGGACCTGACCAAACTGGAAACCTTTACCGATGCGGCCAAGGCCCTGGGGCTGCACCTGCCCCAATCCGAGGTCAATCCCGGCTGGTTTGCCCTGGTTATCTCTCAGGCCAAGGGCTCACCGGCCGAATACGTCGTCAACAACCTGTTGTTGCGGACCATGCAGCAGGCCCGATATTCTCCCGAAAATACCGGGCATTTCGGCCTGGCCGCCGACTTTTACCTGCACTTCACCTCGCCGATCCGCCGCTATCCGGATCTGGTTGCCCACAGGGTGCTGCACAGCCTGCTCTTAGGGCCTGCCGCTGGACCCCAGCCGCTGCCCTTTCCGGAAGCGGGAAAAAACCTGGGAGAAGCCGGCGTCCACCTGTCCCTGTGCGAACGGAAAGCCATTGACATCGAACGCAATGTCCATGTCCGCTGTGCGGCCCTCTTTCTCCTTGACCGTGTCGGCGAGACCTTCGGCGCGATCATCTCCGGGGTCACCGCCTTCGGCCTTTTCATTGTCCTGGATGACTGCTTCATCAACGGCAGCGTGCCGCTCACCACCATGACCGATGACTATTACCTGCACGACAGCCGCCGCTATCGGCTGATCGGTGAACGGAGCAACAAAATGTATCAACTGGGCGACCGGGTCACCGTGCGGCTGGACGATGTCAATCTCTCCAACAGGCGTCTTACCTTTTCCCTGCTCCCGACCCCGCAAAAACAACCGGCGGAGAGCAATGATGCCTGACCGAGCCTCCCAAGCCGTTGCCTTGGTTTTCCTTGACGAATGTCGGCAATTCAAATAAAAATGACAGTTTTCGAATTGACGAAAACCCTTAAATGCCTGGAACCGGACCTGTTCCATTCCGCATCATTTCTTACTTCTGAGGTAGAGTATCATGGAAGACACCAGCTGGATATCAAACATCCTTGCCAATCCCTTTCTCCGCGGCCTGACCATCGGCCTGTTGGTTGCAGCGATCCTGTGGGTGCGGGGACTGCTTAAAACCAGGGAGCTGAACGGCAATCTCAAGAAACTCCGCGAGCATCTCCACACCAAACTTGAGATCGATTCCGCCGAAAACGAACGGCGCAAGGGGGATCTGGAAAAAATTAAGCAGGAACGGGATAATCTCCGCAACATGGTGCAGGTGCTCAACCAGAAACCCGGACGCCAGGAGCTGCGCCAGGTGCAGGTCTACCAGAAGGCGATTGAGATCATGTTCGAGAAATCGCCGGGCTTTGCCCCGGCCTGGCAGATCACGATCAAGGAAGCTGAAGAGGAGATAAAACGGGCGGAACGCGGCATCATCCCCTTCTTCAAACGGATGACCACCAGTTCGTCCCCGGGATCCGAAAAATCTTCCAAGAAAACCCTGGAACTGGAGCAGTCCACGGGCCACTGATCCCGACGGGAAGACTGCAATGACTGACGAGCAAATACCCGCCGGCCGCCTCGGCCAAACCGGTATCATCCTGGTGCGGCCCAAATATCCCGAAAACATCGGCGCCTCGGCCCGGATCGCCTCGAACTTCGGCATATCACAACTGATCGTGGTTACCGAAGACGAATTGGATCGGGAACGCATGCTGAAGATGGCGACCCATAAGGCCGCCCCATTGATCGAGACCCTGCGCATCTGCCGGACCACAGCAGAGGCTGCGGAGCCTTTTCACTTCATTGTCGGCACCACTGCCCGGCAGGGAAGGCATCGACCGCAGGACCAGACCCCGCGGGAAGTTATGGCCGAACTCGCCCCGCTCCTTGCCGGTAATCGGGTCGGCCTGATGTTCGGCCCGGAAAACGCCGGCCTGAGCAACGAGGATCTCGACCTCTGCCAATTCGCCTCGACCATTCCCACCGCCGGCTTTGCCTCGCTCAACCTGGCCCAGGCGGTGGGCATTCACTGCTACGAACTGTATACCGCGGTCAATGTCAATCCTTTCGCCAGGATACCCAAATCGGAATTCGCCAATTCCCATGATCTGGAAGGGATGTACGAGCATATCGAGGAGGCCTTGGCCTCGGTGAGCTTTATCCGCGACACCAACCGCATCTACTGGATGCGCAACATCCGCCAGTTCCTCGGCCGAATCCGGCTCAAGAAGAAAGAAGCCAGTTTGATCCGCGGTGTCTGCCGAAAACTGCTCTGGCATAATCGTCAGGAACAGGGGACCGCACCTGAAAAGGATCAGCCGGTCGAGGAAACCGTTTCATAACCCCCGCAGACCCGAGACTCACAGCCCCTGCAGGGGACAGGCGGCACAGTCGGGTTTCTTCTTTTTGCAATACATATTGCCCACCCGCACCAGCAAGGCGTGGTACTCGTTATAGAGCCGGGGATCACAGTCCAGATTATCCATGAACAATTCCTGAATTTCGGTATAGCCGAAATCCTCATCGATCACCTGGTGCCGGGAAAGAATCCGGTGGGTATAGGTATCCACGACAAAAATAGGCAGGTTTGCCGCGTAGAGCAGAATGGAGTCAGCGGTTTCAGGACCGATGCCCTTGATGGACAGCAGCTGCTCCCGCAAGGGGGCAAGCGGTTGCTCGAGGAAGGCTTCCAGGTCCCCGCCGTGCTTCTCGTTGACAAACGCCAGGAGATTGTGCAGCCTCCCGGCTTTGATATTATAATACCCGGCCGGCCGGATATATTCGGCAAGAAGCGCTGTGGGCAGTGCTGACAAGGCTTCAAGGGAGAGCAGGTCAACCCTTTTGAGGTTATCGATCGCCCGGGCCACATTTTTCCAGCTGGTATTCTGGGTGAGAATTGCCCCCACCATCACCTCGAAGGGGGTCTCTCCCGGCCACCAGTGCTGGGGGCCCAGCTGCTCATACATCCGGGTATAGATTGCCTGCAAGCGCTCGGCTGTAGTCATGGCAATGATGATTTAATACCGCGTCACAATCAGTCGCCCAGACAGATGCCGATATCACGGGCCGTCTGCACCTTATCGCTTTCCAGGTCGACCTTTTTGCGACGGCGGATAGCATCGGCAATCGGCACCGAGGTCATGGCCGGCGGCACCCAGGCGACCATGTGATCGAAAATCCCGGCCTCGGCCAGGCGCACCGCCGCGGCGCCAAAACGCAGGGCG
>Ga0209016_1001574_pt1 | contig 17771 bp, 25 predicted proteins | sample EPASupsiteSAE305_FD_187265 | JGI IMG/M metagenome (GOLD analysis project Ga0209016, IMG submission 187265) | Bioremediated contaminated groundwater microbial communities from EPA Superfund site, New Mexico - SAE3-05 (SPAdes) (version 2) | ecosystem: Environmental > Aquatic > Deep subsurface >...
TCGTCGGAAAAGGCCAACCTTATTGCACCGCCCACAGTTCGTGGTTGTAGCGGGTGACCTTCTTGATTTCTCCGGTTTCCTTGTCTGTTACCTCGGCCTCGTATGACCGGCAGAAGATCATCGCTTTTACGGTGATCTCATCTCCTTCGTTGCCAAACCGGGAACGGGATTTGACGCAAAGACGGGGCGGATACGAATAGTTGTCGACAGACGGCAGCAGGATGAGGTTCTCGATAATGGGGAAATGATCTTTCTGGCTGATGCCAACTTGCTTGGATGATTTGATAAGGCCGCTGATGGTGATAGTAGGGTTTGAGTCGTTTGTTTTGGCTGCGGTAGTTTTTTCAGACATGGTGTGTTTCTCCTGGTTTTTCTTTGGATTTTGTGGATTGGTTCGTTTATAGGTTAGTGAATGGTGGCCTTTTCCGGCCTGGGTGCATACCGGCTGAGCTTGATGGCATAAAAGCAGGTGAAGCACTGCAAATAGGTCTCGTGCTCGCCTGCCTGGGTTTGTTGGATGGTGATGTCGAACGGCCTACCGCACCGGCTGCATTGCATGTCGGAAATGTCGGTGAGTTCATGGGGCCGTGGTTTCATGGGATTGGATTCGCGTTGATTGGTGAATTATAAAAGGCAAATAAACATATTTTTTATGTATAATTACGACATGCAACATAATAAATATGTAGTCAAGAACAAAAAAACATAAAATTGATGTGAATAGACATTTCGAAGAAGCATTTAAGAGGATCGAGGCAGCTACCGGTATCAAAACAATGACCGAATTAGCCAAGATTGTCGGAAGCTCTCAACAATACATATCGAAAAAAAGCCGAGAAGGGGCATTCCCTGTTGTATGGGCTCACGAAGTAGCAAAAAAATACGGATTATCAACAGATTGGATAATGACAGGAGAGGGGCCGCGAAGACTTAGCGAGTTGCAACATTGTCGTAAGTTTGAAATGCTGAACGAATTTGAAGAGTGGTTAACGGAGGAAGTAAGAAAAAAGCCTAGCCGTAAAGAATGGTTTGAAATTCAATTGCTTGATTCCTTCCAACCGTTCAAAAAATGGATAGAAGCTAAAAATGAGATTTTGGGAAAGACTCCCGAAGTGCTAAAGCAGTCAAACGGCAGCGGCTGGAAGTGAAAATTTCCCAGGGGGACAGTTGCCTGGTTCAGAGGCAACATAAAACGAGTTGTTTTCAGGAAGTTTGAGTGGATCGAAATCTTTCGAATGTGAACGGTCCTCCCAAGAGGACTTTTAAGCAGGAAAGGGATACTCATGTTACTGGATATCTTTCCAAACTGCATGATATCCAGTTAGGTGTATCCAAAAATCCTTGCTTCGAGAACTGATTAGCTAGAAACACTGAATGATAACCGGAAACCCGATAATAACTTGTTATGCATTGAAGGAAAAGATGAATGAAACATTAATCGACATATTACTAATTGTATTACCCACAACGATTCTGCTAATCTCATGGTTTGCAATAAGACTAAAAAAATATCCAAAACGTACATTTGTTTTAATTTGGCTTGCAAATATTGTTATTCTGTCAACTATCGGAATATTAACTTATAAAAACGGTGTAAATGACAATAGCCATTTGGCATCAGCAATTATATATCCTTCAACAGTTTTTTTGAATGGCCCACTACTTATCTCTTCTGTAAAAGAAAAGGTTAATATATTCTGGTTGTTTTTATTTTCTGCTGTGTTGGCACCAATTTCATTTGCTATCATCTTTATAATATTGCTTTTTTCAGAACAAATTTACATTTAATTATTAATATTTCGCATAACCACCGCCTTCACACGGACCCCGCAAACAGCGCGGGTCCGGTGAGGCGGAACGTTAGAAATCAAAGATGAAAATTTGGGATAAAATTATAATTATTTGGGGTTGTTTAGATATTATTTCCTTAATAACCTATGGAAGTAAAAGCATAATTGAAAAGAAAGTTCCATTTGTTAACGACCTATATCGAGTATTTGGAAATTTTAATTCATTTGGAGAAACTTCGCTTTTATATATCGTGCCAATAATTCTATTGATTTTGTATTTATCATTGGGAGCATCTGGGTACTTCTTGGTTAAAAGAAAATACGCTGGAGTAATCCTCGGCTATATACAAACCCCTTTTAGGCTTTTGCTAGTTCTACCTCCATCAATTTCAATTGTAATATGGCTTACCGGTCTTGTTCATTTTGAACCCAGAAATACAATTGTAATTTCAATGGTAATTATTATTTCTTCAGAAATATTAAAAGTATTTTCACTGTATAAATGGCAGAAATTAAATAAATTATTTCTAACCACCGGCTTCACACGGACCCGGCAAACAGCGCCGGTCCGGTGAGCCGGACGTTAACTGCTTAAAAAGAAATGACACCGAGATTTTGGAATAAGGCTGGTACAATAATAGAAAAATATGAAAAGATATTAGTCCGTATTGGTCTAGTATCTTTGGCAATAGTAGCATTATCCTTAGGATATATTCTGATCGCTTCATCGAGACCAAGTCCAATTATCCTTTTGCCAGTTTTGCTGTTATTTTTCTTCGGTGGATTAGGATTAGTTAAATTACAATTCAAAACCAAAATAGACAAAGAAAATAAAGACATAGATACATTCATGGAGCAAGCCTCAAAAGGTGAAAATTTCATGCTCTGGTATGGTTCAATATTTATCACTATCTGGCTCGTTGGAGTTGCGGTTATAGGTATTCAAATTGTAGCTAAATACTTTAAATAAATACAATATTCAGTTAACAAGTCATTGCACTGGACCCGCAAACAGCGCGGTCCAGTGAATTCAACGTTATGCGCCAAAAAAATATGACACATTACGAATTCAAGCATAGTAAAAAGGGCAAAAAAAAGTATAGAGGGAGTTGGACTGAAACAACTCCCAATTATATTGATTTACCATTTACTGTGGAATCAATGAAAACAGTTTTAATTTGGGGAACGAAACCAAACGAATCTCCATACACCCATCAGGACATAGCTCATTGGTGTGACCGTTTTCATATGGCCATGTTCGATATAGAAACAGATAGTGCAATGGATATTGCAACTGGAGTCGCCCTTGACGTTGATGCGCAGTGGGGTATGTTTTTAGCAAATACCTATAAACTCGAAGAATTACAAAAATTGGATTTTTCCACAATCAGAGTGCCAGTTGATTGGCGAAGTTCCGGGGACACTATACTTAATTCATGATTTGCAGGTGTCCCGCGTGTATGGGAATTCCGGGGACATGATACTAAATTCAAACAATAACATTCTGCGGACAAGCAGCAGATGTTCGCGTTATGTTTTCGAAGATGACTTATAAAAAATATAAGCGATTTACAATTTTGGCATTTCTGTTATTTCCGCTGCTTTATCATTTTTTTAATACTTACAAATACGCTTATGGAGAATATGACGGAAAGCATTGTGCAGGATTATTAGATGCTACTTGGGAATGTACACAATTTGAATATTACGTAGATTTTATGACAAACATTTTTGCACTTACAAGTCTTGCAATGTCATATTTTGTTGCCTTTGTTCTTTTCTTGGCAATGATGTTCCTAGGAAGAATATATTTCCATCGAACTGAAAAAAAATAAAAATTTCCATAACAAGTCACTTCAGCGGACCCGGCAAACAGTGCCGGTCCGCTGAGTTCCACGTTATGTTTTGAAAAAATGTCACTGACTAACTTTTAGGAAAACCACGATAAAAATGGAGTTTTTGAACAGCAGAAAAGATAAACCATCGCATGTTGTTAGAGTATTGTTGCCATTTGGAGTTTATCCAAAAGAAACAGTGTCAACTGATGACAGTATTTTATTTATCAGTGATGAAATCTGCTTTTCGATAGTCCCCTATAGCGAAGATGAGGTCGATAACGAAATATATTATTCAGAAGTAGAGTGGGCTTTTTTTAACGAAATCAAATTATACAGCTCAGTCCTTCTATGCGTTGACCGCGACATAAATTATTTACGAATATATCCATTTCGTTATCCACACTACATCAAACTCAATGGACTTAAAGAGGTAGTTGAGAACATAGAATCTATTAAAAGTCTCCTTGAAAAGACAATTAAATCAAAAGGGAAATGGATCAAGGAGCATAATTTTCGAGCAGGCAATATTTATCAATATTCAAAAGAGAATTTTCTACCCCCGATAAGTGGCGGCCCAGAATACGACCTTAGAGCCAATGCCATACGTCCTGAGCTTCAAAAATTATTATATTCCAAATTTGACACCTCGGATCACCTAATGCTCAGAGGAGTTTCAACTCTTATCCGAAGTGCAATGCTTTCTGCACACCTGCATTTCATGGAAGAAGCTATAAACACAACTTTTATCTCTTTAGAAGCATCATTCCGGATAGTACTAAAACGCTTAGAAAAAAATGGTAAAAAATGTCCCTCCTCTAGAGATGCTGCACAATATATCGCAGATGTTTTTTACTTAAAAGTAACTGGTAAATATTTTGAAGAATATTATGAAAGTAGAATAATGTCATATCACCCTGAATCAAGGTTTGGGATTTTTCCACATGCACCGTTAATGGTAGATGATCATTATCACCTTTTTGATGATTTACTAGAATTGTACTGCTTCCTTATTTGTGGGTACGTTGATCCAAAGCATAAAGAAAGATATGAAAAATATGTAACATAACAAAACGTTTCGCTAGACTCGTTGAAGCTCGCCGGTGAATTTTCCGTTACCCATAAGATACAAATGCATGATAAAAACATTTTACCAGCAGGTTGGTATGTAGGTTCATATCTAATTCGATTTATCGAATTAGAACAAAATGGAAACTTCGATCTAGAGCAACAATAGGGGACAGACCCCAATTTTCTAGTAATGACTGAGCTACCCTGGAAGTGTCCCGTGGCAACCTGGAAAGTCCATAACCAGGATTCGATCCACGGTTCAACTCTCGATATTTAAATTTACACCTGAATAATTAGGGGATTGTGATGTGCGGCCGTTTCGCCTAATTCGGTAATGGTTTTTTTGGTTACGAATCCCTCCAGTTGCCTGAACCGCCCTTCTTTGAGAGCTTCAACATAACACCATCTCAAAGCATCCTCGTTCTTCGTACTTCTCCAGAATCCAGCAAAATAGAATGGACCAAGCTTCATTGGGGATTGGTTCCGTTTTGGTCCAAAACGGAGAAGATCAAATTTCCCCTTATCAACGCCAGGGCCGAAGGGATTGAAACCAAGCCATCGTTCCGCAGCCCCTTCCGGCATCGGCGCTTCATAATCCCGGCGAGCGGATTCTATGAATGGCAACATAAAGACGGGAACAAACAACCGTTTTTCATTCGGCCAGCCGGTGACGGTCATTTTGCTTTGGCAGGGTTGTGGGAGCATTGGCAAGGCACAGATGGTGCAATCATTGAATCGTGCGCGATCATCACCACCACGGCCAACAGCCTGATGGCGACCATTCACGACCGAATGCCGGTCATTGTATCGAATGAAAATTTGCCAGCCTGGATTGATCCTGGCACAATGAAAGAGGACTTGCTTTCCATGCTGCACCCCTGCCCAGAAAGCATGCTGGAGGCCTATCCGGTCAGCAGCCGGGTGAACAACCCCCGCAATAACGATTCAGGATGTATTGCACGATTAGAATAAGGCACACAGAAATAGTGGGCGGACCCCGATTTTCCTGCTTGAAACATCTATTTCTCTATCAGATGAAAAAAAGTTGATACATTCGAAATGGACACATCATTAGAAAACATCACGAACGATCCAGAAAAAGAAAAGCCGAATTCTGAAAGGATAAAAAGAGGAAGGCTGGCAAAAATGGGTAATCCCGCATGGGGCGTTACCTGGAGAGTCCTTCTCGTTTGCGCAATGATTGATTTGCCTTTTTGGGCCTACTTTCATTTTGTGAAAGGAGTCTCATTATGGGAAGGGTTGGCACAAATGAGAAGCGAAGTTCAAGCGAAAATAAACCCACCCAAAGCGACTGAAGAAATACGTTTCAAAATGGCAGACGCCCAACAAGGACAGCCGAAACCAAAACCAACTTGGAACACGAAATATGATTCTCAGTTAGAGAAACAGAATATAGAAAACGATCCGATAAAAAGTGCTGAGCTAGCCCTGCTTGAAGAAAAAAAGAAAAAACACATAGAAGAAGTTAATGAAATGGTGGCAGCAGAAATGGGAAGGAGAACAAAAAAATCTTCTGAGCCTATTTACAGCTGGAGAAATGAAGACGGTTACAGGGGGTATTCGAACGTAGGTTTTCCAAAAAACGGAAAATACTCTGATCCACGGATCGAATTCCAATAGAACAATAGGGGACAGTCCCCTATTTTTAGTAATGGCTGAGCTGCCCCGGAAGTGTCTCGTGGCAACCTGAGAAATTTCGGAGACATGATACTAAATTCAAACAATAACATTCTGCGGACAAGCAGCAGATGTTCGCGTTAGGAGATGCCAATGATTCGAGGCATATTACTGCTCTGTACACTTTTTGTGTCTTTTAACTTGAGCAATGCCTTTGGCTCTGAAGAAAAATGCACTTATTGTGGCGGTTGGCTACCAATTCCTTCATTTGACACAAGAATTCCAGGGGATTTTTTATTGGTCGCACGGAATCAAATATCCTTTCCTGGTTGCGACCCCATTGAAGCTCGTATTGAACTTACAGACAAAAATATATCCCGCCCCTCTCAAAACACTACATTGGAGCCAATTCGTGTAGTATATTCAACTGAATACAATCCAAAGTGTAAACACAAGTTCCCAATAAAAGGAAAAGGGCTTGTGCTCGAAATTGAATTACATCCTCGCAGTGTAGAAAACGGTGAAGAACTTATCGCAGAGGTTTATGAACGTTCCGGGCTAGAGCAGGTGCTAATTGTTCCAAATGGTCCCGACAGAAAGGCCGAAAGATACCGCATGACACCACTTGTTGCCACTTGGCGGTTTATTAGATGGGACCATAGACCTTGCGAAGAAGGCACTACCTATGGGTTTAAGCTATGCAATCAATTGCTTGGCCGTTAAGTCCGCTCCTAACAATTCGGCCAACCAGACGGAGGGGTGCACCCCGCCGTTTCGTCAAGTTCAGTGGCCACCGCTGGTTACCCTTGGCGTTAGACCAGGTGACACCTTATCACCACAAGGAGGAGAACCATGAACAAACAAGTATTCATCAATCTTCCCGTTGCCGACCTGCCAAAGTCGATGGCCTTCTTCAAGGCGCTCGGTTTTTCGCACAATCCGCAGTTCACCGATGACACTGCCGCGTGCATCGTCATCAGCGAGACGATTTTCGTCATGCTGCTTACGCACTCCAAGTTTCTTGAATTCACGCCGAAGTCCATCTGCGACACAACCAAATCCGCTGAGGTGTTGCTTTGCCTGAGTTGTGACAGTCGGTCGCAGGTTGAGGATCTCGTCGCTAAGGCTGTGGCTGCCGGCGGTTCGATCTACGCGAATCCAAAGGATTACGGATTCATGTATCAACACAGCTTCGCTGACCCCGACGGCCACCAGTGGGAACTCATCCACATGAGCGCGACGCCGCCACAGAAGTGACGACGGCATGATGATCTGGCCTAACCATTCGCTGCAGCGGACAGCCCTGCCGGGCCACCGCTGAACGCCAACGTTATGAAACAAAAGAGGTGAACAATGCCCTATGTACAGATATCTCTCTTAAAGGGGAGATCCAAAGAAAGTATAAGAAATATCAGTAATTCAATACATCAGGCTTTAGTTGAAGAGTTTAAAATCCCTGAATTTGATAAATTTCAGGTAATTAATGAATTGGAAGATGGCAATATCATATTTCCACTTGAGTATCTTGGCATTCCTCATTCATCAAAGATTATTTATATCCACATAACAGCCAAATCTGGTCGTACAGTTGAAATGAAGAAAAAGCTATATGCAAAAATTGCTTCCTATATTTGTGGTGTAGAAGATATTACTAAAGACGATATTTTTATTGTGATATCAGAAAATAGTGAAGAAAATTGGTCCTTTGGAAAAGGTGAAGCACAGCTAGTAATTAAATGAAATTCATAACAAGGCATTTCACCACGCTTCACTTCGTTACGCTGGACTCGATGAAGCTTGCCGGTTAACTTACCGATATAACAACTAAAATAAATGCGAATCGTATTCGGAGGACCGCGTTATGAACAGCATGGCAATTGTGATTCGGGATGATGGATACGACCGCCTCCTCACCCCACTTACCTTCGCCTATGTCCAGGCGACAAAGGGTGTTCAAGTGGATATCCTGTTCGTACTATGGGCAGTGCGAGTACTTACGGAGGCGGGTTTAAAATCACTCAAAATTGACGGTCACCACGCAGACGAAGAAACCTGGTTGAGAGAGCGGTTGGCACGGGACGGCGACCCTGTCGAAATCTACGATTTCCTAAAATTGCTGAAGAAGACGGGCAAGGTGAATTTCTACGGCTGCAGCCTTGCGGCTGCTACGTTCGACGTCAGTGAAACGAACCTGATCCCGGAGGCCGAAGGGATAGTTGACTCAAGCTGGTTCTTGAACGAAAAAGCAGTCAAGGCGGACCACTGTCAGTACTTCTGATGAGGCCAGAGTAACCCCCTGAGGGGTCAGCCCTTGGGGAAAAAACGGGGACAGTGTATTCAATTAAACAGTATGGGACAGACCCTCTGATGGAATCATTTAGTTTTTTAAAAATCCATTCCGCCTATCTTTGCTTGATAGGTGCATTGCTGATTGGCTCCTCTACGTTTGGGGCAGATTACAGTTCCGGCGTAACCGCAAATGTTCTTAAAAAAACCTCGGTCACCGGCAACGGTCAAATAATCACCTATCCCCAGACTGACAAAGCCGAGGTCACCGCGATGACGGTGGACTTGGCTCCAGGCGCTGAAACCGGTTGGCATGAGCACCCCGTGCCCGTCTACGCCTACGTTGTTTCCGGTGATCTGTCCGTTGAGCTGGAAGACGGCCAGCGTTTTGCCTACGGAAAAGGCGACGCTATCATTGAAGTTGTCAACACCTTGCACAATGGCAAGAACAACGGGGCCGAGCCGGTGAAACTTGCTGTTTTTTATGTGGGAGCAGAAGGTATACCCAACGTCATTAAGCCTGATGCAAAACCCCTGGCAAAGCCAGTGCATTAGATTTCTTGATGTACTTTTGATGTACTTTTTAGCTTGAGATTGATGTGCTGATGGGTTTCTGTATGTTGCAACCACTTGAATTTGTTACAGCAGGTTTGGCGGTGTTCGCATTCTCACGGCTGGGCATGCCGGTAACAGTAACTATAGCCACCACTGAGCCTGTCGCAGCACTAATGCACTAAAATTCTTGCAACCTGTCGCGACTGGGTGTTGTCTTAGTCCCACAATCTGGTGGTGTTGCGCTTGGTCTCCATGCACGGCAGCACCAGGGCAATGGTCGACCATCTGACAGCAGCTTTGATTGCTCGCAACATTCGGATCGAACTTTCCAACCCCACTGTCACCGATATCGGCAAACTGGCGATGACCCTGGTGGACGCGGGGGCCATTATCGTCGCTACGCCGACCGTTCATGCCAGTCCCCAAGGCCTTGCGGCCCCAGACGCACTATCTTTTCAGCGTCGGGTCCTATAGCAGGGGCGGCAAGACCGAAGATGCTCCTGGCCGGGATGATCCCCAATCTCAAAGTCGAGGTCCTGGAGCCGGCGTTTTGAATGGTATGCTGGATCAGGCCGTCTTCACAGCCCTGGATCGACTCACCGATACCATCGCTCAGAAACACCGGGAAAGCGGCTTTCAATAAGGATGGGGGCCGCCTGTTGACAGAGTCTCTCTCGCCATCTTTCAACCTGCTTGATCAAAGAGGAAACGATGCGTCATGTGCTGCAAACTGGACAGACCCGTTGCTACGATGAGACAGGGAACGAAATCGCCAGTCATGGGAGTGGCCAGGACGGCGAGTCCCGGCGGGGTCTTCCGTGGCCGAGCACCCGCTTTGAAGTGCGAGGCGAGGTTGTTGACGACCGGTTGACAGGCCTTACCTGGACGCTCGATGCGAACATTGGCGGCTTTCCGTGCACCTGGATAGAGGCCTTCGACCAGATTGCCGAATTGAATCGGCAACAATATGGTGGACAAGCTGACTGGAGGTTGCCCAATCGTAATGAGTCAGTAACCACCGGCAAAGCCGGTGGCTTGAAAGATTGTGAACCGCTCAAAGCGGTATCTTCAACAGATTCTCTGACCACCATTCGGTGGTCGACTATCTGAATAGTTGCAGTTGCTCGACACGATGGTCTTCTTGTTCTTGCTCGCGGATGTAACCCCGCACAACCTCTTCATCGGCACCGACAGTTGAAACAAAATAGCCCCGTGCCCAAAAACTCATACCGCTATAGTTCTTCCGTTGGCCAAGGTAAGTCCGCGCTATATGGATCGCGCTTTTTCCTTTCATATAGCCAACCACCTGCGATACCGCATATTTCGGCGGTATCGAAATCAGCATATGCACATGATCAGATTGCAAATGCCCTTCCAGCACCCGGCTCTCCTTCTGCCGGGCAAGGTCATGGAACACATCTCCAAGATTCTTGCGGAGTTGACCGTAAAGCAGTTTCCGACGGTATTTCGGTATCCATACTACATGGAACTTGCAATCCCATTTCGTGTGGCTTAAACATTGTACGTTGTTCATGAAGCCTCCTTTCTCGTGACTTTGAGCGGTCCACGTGAAAGGAGGCTTCTTTATTATGCTGGAACCGTCAAACTTTTGTTGTCCCCCGGCAAAGCCGGGGGTTTACCTAACGGAAATTATGATGTTTTTATGCGCTCACAGCAATAACTACATCAAAAGTATGACCTAATAATTATTTTACAAATGTTTCATTGTTGTTTGATACTTCTGGATATTTGACAAAAAATATTAGCCCATGACAGCAGTATATTCACCAGCAATGAGAACATTTTTCTGATAAATATTAACTGGATCAATATGTATATTTACGTTAATTCATTAACGATGCATGGCATTTTTGCTCGTAAACTGCATTTTTTATTATTTTTTTTGGCGATCTCTTCGGCCTGCAGCTCATTGATCCAATTTTTGAGGGCGGCTAATTGGAGAATTTGAAATCGATTCATTGTTCATGTCGATCTGTTCAATAGGTTTAAAATATCGGATGGTTCTGGCCTAAGTGTATAATCTGGATGTACCTCCGCGCTGATGACTACACCTTGCTGATCTACGATGAACCGGCCTGGCATCGGTAATGTCCAATTCGAGTTACCATTAAATCGTTCAAGGTCGATACCGAATCCCATATAAACTTGTCGCAAATCAGCAGGTAACGAAAAAACAAGTCCAAATTTTGCAGCAATTATATTTCTGGTATCACTTAAAACTGGAAAAGTTAAACCTAACTTCTTTACAATCTGTTTTGAATATTTTTCGAGCTGCGGTGATATGGCAACCACTGAAGCGCACAAAGATTCAGCGTTTTCTACTACTTCCTGCAGAGCTTCCAGCTCAGCGTTACAGTATGGTCACCACACTCCCCTGTAAAAATTAATAACCAACGGCCCTTTCTCTAAAAGTTCAGCAGAATTTACCAATCGGTCTTCTTGATCGGGCAGTATGAATTGCGGTGCCGACACGCCAACCTTTAGGATGTGGTCCATGGTACCCGATCGGGCAAGATCAGACGTGGCACGATGCATAATAGCAAGAGTGTCGGGTGCCATCTTGGATTCAAATCTATCTTTCATCGCAGTTAGCTTGTCTTGCAAACTCATAACACCTCCTCTTTCAGCTGAAAAATATAGACGACCGTTGTAACGAAGTTTAGCACAGGTGCCGGCTCATGCAACACAACGTTGGTGATAAATATCGAACCTCGGTTAATCGCTATTACTGGTCGAGGTTATTCCAACCAGTATTCACTTTGCAGCCAATCATTTGTCAACTGAGAAACTACAGACTGATAACCGTTGCGTTACAGGCAAGATGAATCAGCTCAACAGCAGTTCCCATCCTCGCGCCGTCAATCAGGTCATCCACAGTGACACCACGGGCCTTGGCACATGGCGTACACGCAAGCACCGGAACATCATTGGCCTGCAAATACGTCATAAGGTCATCTGCCACATCCCCGGTTGCTGCCCGAAGATTGTCCAGTAGTCCCTTCTTGGCAAGGTAAATTGCCTCATCAAGAAGAAACAGGGTGACGTTTTTCCCTTCTCTGTGAGCAACCGTTGCCAGATGAATCGCTCTTGTGGCACGATTAGGATTATCAGTGCCGCATGAAACAGTGATAACGACGTTATTGGTCATTTCTTTCTCCCTTTGATAATGGATTAATGAGATTGACAGACAATAGTGCGTTGCCAACCTTGGCCCGCCAAGGAGGTTACATTATTTTTCTACCACCAGAGCAATGATTATGCAACGCTTTGAAATAATTAAATTTTATAGCTATTTTCATGGGGCCACAATGTGGTGCAAAAAGCAGCGGCAATACTGTGCGAGAGAAGAATAATGGGATTAGTGGAATGAGGGTGGATCAGGAAGGATATAAACTGGAGTAATCTTAACTTTTAACGCTCAGGTTTAGCGGCAAGCTGAGGAGTGGACCATCCGCTGCAACCGGTTGTCGGGCCGTTCGCTCTCCTGGCTTACACGTTCAGTAGAGCCACACATGCCCGCCCGATGGTAACGCGATACCCGACTGTGGAGTGAACTGCTCGACGCTGAATATCCAACGGCGTTCGGGGCGCATCAGGTACAACCGAAGACTCTCCGCCATGGACATACGGCTCATGCTGGCCAAAAAGTCAGCGCCGAGAATCTGCTGCCATGCCTGGCACAATAAGGACGGGCGAATATGAACAGGGTCGAAGCCATACCACGACGGATTTAGATGAAAGAGCCTGAGGCCGTGCGCAGAGGCCATGTCTGCGAGACCGGCATTAACACGCTCTGCTCTATTGAGCACCTGAGCTAGCAACAGCCGACACGAGGGCACCAGGATCGAGCGGAATACTAGGAACTTCGACCTCGACAGGCGACGGATACTCATGAGAGGCAAATCGGTGACGACGATATCGCCTGTCACGCCAGCTATTATCCAGTGCGGTTAATGTCGTCTTTTCAACGCGTTTTTTGATATTGGCTCGCGACGGCTTTTATCGATCAGCGCCTCGATGTCACCGTTACCTACAGCCGTTCTGTAACGATAAAAGGAATCTCTGGAAAGCCCCATGATCTTACAGGCCCTTGAGACATTGGAGAGTTCTTCCGCCAGATTGAGCAATCCAATCTTGTGTTTTACGATGCGTTCGTTACCATTGAGCATGAGGGTTGCCTCCCTATGTTTTGATTGTAGGTTCGCACCATTATCAAAACTGGTAACCCTCATTTTTTCAAACGAGGTGTCAGATCAAGTCGATAACTATCTCATTTTATTCAACAGTTCAACCAATTACCTTATTTTATTAAAAGCCTCGAGCCCACCTTCCAGATATGTTGCTTTGATGCCAGCTTCGACTAACTGTTTTTGCACTGTTTGACTAACCGATCCTCCTCGAACGCAATAAATTACAACGTCTTGCTGGTTAGACAAAGTATGCTTCCATTGATCCACCGCAGCTGGGTCTTTCCATTGCGCTTCCCCAATCACGTCGGCTGATTTTATGTAATCCTCTTTTCTTCTGACGTCGAGCAACGTTATGTTCTTTCTTGCATCCAGCAAACCAGCGAGTTCTGTTGGGGTAATTGTCTTGTCCATGTTGTTATTCCTATATAAAATTTTTCCATAAAAATCCGATCCCTGCACAACCAATGAGGACAGGAATCATCTCCAACTTCAAATACTTCATGGCGATATATGAAAGTGTGGCCAACGCTAAGGCAAACCAGTCAGCAGTCGCTAAATCGGGAGCGGGAATGGTTGCACCGAACAGATGAACCTCACCGGTGCTGCCAAACATCGCATTGATGCCAAACCAAATGGAGAGGTTGAGCACCACCCCAACCACCGCTGCGGTGATGCCTGAGAGAGCACCGTTCATAAATTTATTATTCCGCAGTTTCTCGACATAGGGTGCACCAAGAAAGATCCAGAGAAAACAGGGCGCAAAGGTCACCCACACTGTCAACATGGCCCCGATAGTTCCAGCTACATAAGGATTGAGCACCCCCGGATCACGGAAGGCAGCGAGAAAACCGACGAACTGGACCACCTGAATCAATGGCCCTGGAGTAGTTTCGGCCAGTGCCAAGCCATCAAGCATCTCTCCTGGTTGCAGCCAGCCATAGTTGGCGACCGCCTCTTGTGCCATATAGGCGAGGACCGCATAGGCTCCACCAAAGGTAACTGTCGCCAGTTTGCTGAAATAGAGAGCGATTTTCGAATACACATGATCAGGACCAAGCGTCAGGAGCAATAGCAGTACAGGACCCAACCAGACCCCACCCCAGACCATCAGTATCTTCAAACTCCTCATTACGGTCGGTGCAAATTTTCCGTTCGTATCCGAGGCCAAGAGAATATCAACGATTCCATCCTTTTCGCCTGAAGAGCTCCCAAGTGCTTTTCCACCGTGAATCCATGCAGGACAGGCCACACCCAAGTAATGAGGGCAGACACTCAGGCCTAGATAGCCAAGGATACCTGAACCGAAAACGACCAACGGGAAAGGAATTTGGTAGAGAAACATGGCGATAAAGGCAAATCCTGCCACTGTGACAAGATACGGGGTTTTCAGTGACTTGCTCGCAATACGGAAGACTGCCATAACCACGATAGCCAGCACCGCCGGCTTCAACCCATAGAAGAAAGCCTGTACTGCGGCAACCTGATGGAATCCTGCATAAAGAACGGTCAATGCCAGGATGGTGAACATACCCGGAATGACAAACAGAAGCCCGGCGGCTAACCCTCCCTTTGTGCCGTGGAGCAGCCAACCGATATAGATGGCCAACTGTTGTGCCTCGGGTCCAGGCAGAAGATTACAATAATTCAAGGCATGGAGAAAACGATCATTGCTGATCCATTTTCGTTCGTCAACCAGCATCTTGTGCATCAGGCCAATCTGTCCGGCTGGACCACCGAAGCTCAAAAAACCAATTTTCATCCAAACCGCAAAAGCTTCCCTGAATGAAACGGTCTCCGGTGGTTGCGTCTCTTCTGTGTTTGCCATTTGGATTCCTCTTGAGCCTCTCCAGCACCATATACAATCATAAATTCGAGTTTCTTCATAGGCTCCGATATTTTTGCAAAGGCTTACGGCATGATAATCTGCCGGCTTACAAACTGTGCCTTTTAGAAGGCGAGAAATGCCGGTCTAGCTTACTGGCCGATTAGCGACCATACTTGGCCGTAAAGCTCGCTTTTTCAAGGGCATTTGCATTAATCATGAATCCGATTAATGCAGCAGATGCATCCGCAGGGACATCGATTTTTTCAACTTTCAATGAATAAATTGTGAAAATGTACCGATGGGGTTTGTCACCTTTTGGCGGACACGCTCCACCAAATGCATGAGTGCCATAATCTGTACGACCTTGAAGAACTCCTGGAGGCAGTAGCTTCCCACTCACATCTCCTGCACCAGGAGCCAATCCGGTAACATTTGCAGGGATATTGTAGACTACCCAATGCCACCAGCCCGAACCTGTAGGTGCATCGGGATCGTACACAGTAATTGCGTAGCTTTTTGTTCCTTTCGGACCATGTGTCCATTTCAGCGCAGGTGATTGATTTTTCCCAGTACAACCAAAGCCCTCAAATACTTGTTCCTCAGTGAGGGTAGCACCAGATTTAATAGTTGGGCTGATGAGCTTAAAGTTACCGGCAAAAGCTATAGTTGATGTGAAAGAAAGACCGATAACTACCAGTATTAATTTCTTAAACATAAAAATCCTCCTTTTTCTTGAGATGTTGAAACGCTAACGGTGAAACAATCTGCTGGTCGATGTGCTGCCCTCTTGAAGTACGCTGCTATATCCGATCAGCATTATTGACTGGGTGCTCAACGCCTGCAATCCTCTTATGAGCTTGCTTTTCGACGTACATTTTTTCGTCTGCCAAGCGTATTAGCGTACTGGCATCGACATATTCATCTGTTCCCGTATCCACAACGCCAATGCTTAATGTAAGATCGGCCAGTTTTTCCTTCACTTTCTGTTTAAGGCGTTCAACAAATATTTCTCGCGCGTGCTCTTCTTGACAATCAGACAAGATGATACAAAACTCATCACCCCCATACCTAAAACAGCTATCCTCTGACCTCGCAATGCTCTTGATTGCATTGCCGACAATGCGAAGAATCTCGTCGCCTCTTTGATGCCCTTCTTTGTCGTTAATCTTCTTGAAATCGTTAACATCAATATATATTGCCGTAATATATTCAGATCGTCGCTGAGCACTTCGAAGCATTGTTGTAACAATACTTTCAAGATGCCGGACATTGAATAATCCAGTTAGAGAATCGGTTCGGGCTCTCTCTTCCAATTCGAGAGTTCGTTCCCTAACTTTTTCCTCCAAGATCAGTGCGTATTGCTCTGATTTCTCTTTAGCAGTCTCGATTTCTGATACCAAACTCCGTATATATGTTTCAAATACAAGCGTGACATCAAATATGAGCAACTTATCTAACGCATCCAGTATTGCCTGCTGGTCTGCTTCGACCAAGGTTGATTTGTGGATCGTTTGATGCAGCAGCAACTTAAGCGTATGCATAGCTGCAAGGTAGAGTTTCGGCTCAACACCAATGCGTTTATGCACTAAACCGATGCGAAGACGATTATTAACGTACTCAAGATCGTATTCACCACTAAAAAGGTCGAGGATATATCTGCGCAGTGCGCTCCTCAAACGTGTCAAGGTGTCAGCATCACCAATAAGCAGTGCAATTTCCGCTACGTTGGTTTGCAACTGATAGAATTCTTCGACCAAAAAATCTATTTGCTCTTCAATATTTCGCCTGCATGAATGAAGCAATTCCGCCTCGATCCGAGAAAATGAGAGCAGAGTTTTTCGATGATCCACTTCAAAATCAGTGATTCGCATCTGCTGGATGAGGGTTTGCTCTGTTTGTTTCATTCTTGCTCCTTTGTTAATGGATGCAACATTCAACTTGCCCACGAAGAGTAGCGCTCATCGCCAGTGCGGCAGGTCGGAGAGCACAGCAGTCCAACCTACGGTAAAATGACCTCCCGACCGATACGTTGCTCATTTCCAGATCGCGCTATGCTCCGGTCAGTATTATTGGCTGGTCAATCCGTAAAGACATATTGACCATTGAATTTTTTAGGAGTGATAAAAGCGAAGTCTGGGAACAGCTTTCCACGAACATACCAAACATAGGCTATCATACCGATGGCGATGGCGATACCAATAGACGATTCAGTCGGCGATTTAGTGAAACCTTGAAACGCTTTTGGTAGCTGGATAATGGAAAGGAAGATGAACGCGTTGTAGGTGCCAACATTGAATTTATAGAAACCCCAAGCGAACAGCAGAGGTATGAGCGCGGCTAAGCCAGCAATTATCCATTTGGCATTGGGCCCGATCTTTGCACCAATGGCTAAGCACAACAGAAAGGCGAAAACTACCTGGATGCCCATTAACCTGAGATAGTTTCGACTTGATCTGACACCTCACTTGAAAATATGAGGGTTACCAGTTTTGATAATGGTGCGAACCAACCATCAAAACAAATGGAGGCAACCCTCATGCTGCATGGTAACGAACGAATC
>Ga0209016_1001576_pt1 | contig 17762 bp, 8 predicted proteins | sample EPASupsiteSAE305_FD_187265 | JGI IMG/M metagenome (GOLD analysis project Ga0209016, IMG submission 187265) | Bioremediated contaminated groundwater microbial communities from EPA Superfund site, New Mexico - SAE3-05 (SPAdes) (version 2) | ecosystem: Environmental > Aquatic > Deep subsurface >...
GAGCCGGCGCTGCAATCGCGGCTTTCCGCCGCCTCGTGGAAAAAAATCCTGCTCTGGGCGGTCCTGATAGCCGGAGTGGCGCTGCTGGCCGTCATGGCCCGGACCATCTACCGCGAGATGCAGGCCAAGAAGCTTTAAGTACTGCTCGCTTTCCAGCTGCCGATTAAATGAATTTAGTTTGAATTCGAGCAAACGGTGGGTAAGCAGAAAGACGCTTGCACACCCTTGCGGCGAGGAAAAATGAAGCCGGCGAAACGAGATTCTCCTTTCCGCAGAGCGGAAAAGACACGTTCCCACGCAGAGCGTAGGAACGAGAAAAACAATTCAGGATCCACATCGCGGGCATGGCCCGCTCCTACCCCCAGGGTATTGTGTCTGCCGGTAGGAGCGGGCCATGCCCGCGAACAAGGTCCAGTCTTGTGCTGCAATCTCTCCCCTCCAAAGCACAGGTTTTCCGACTGTGGCCTTTATATGACAAAAATCGACTTCATTCGAAACCATCGATTTTCATCATATCGACGATGCCTGTTTCAGCGCCTCGTTGACCTCAACGGCAAGATCCGCGGTGGAGAAGGGCTTTTGGATAAAACGCACTCCCTTGTCGAGCACCCCGCGATGGACAATCACATTGGAGGTATAACCGGACATGAACAGGACCTTGATCTCCGGGCGAAGAAGATGCACTTGCCGGGCTAACTCCCGCCCATTCATTTCCGGCATGATCACGTCGGTGATCAGGAGATGAATCTCGTCGCCATGGGTCTCGGCCACTTCGAGCGCCGCGCTCGCTGTTCCGGCGGCCAACACCGCGTAGCCCAGGGATTCCAGCATTGACCGGCTCAAATCGAGGATTGCGGCTTCGTCCTCGACAATGAGAATGGTCTCGCCATGGCCCAAGGGCAGCTCCGCGCTCAGCTCCGGTTCGGTTTCTTCGCTATCGCCATCATGGCGCGGCAGGTAAATCTTGAAGGTCGTGCCCTGCCCCGGTTCGCTGTAGACATTGATAAACCCGTTGTTCTGCTTGACAATCCCGTAGACCGTGGCCAATCCCAGCCCTGTCCCCTGGCCCGCTCCCTTGGTGGTGAAAAAGGGATCGAACACCTTGTCCATGATCTCCTTGTCAATGCCGCAGCCGTCATCGCTGACGGCCAGGAGCACAAAGTCGCCGAGGACAAAACCGGCATGTTCGGCGCAGTAGGCCTTGTCAAAGGTCACCTTCTCGGTTTCAATGGTGATCTTGCCCTGCCCGGCGATGGCATCGCGGGCATTGACGCAGAGATTGACCAGCACCTGATCCACCTGGGTGGGATCGAGATGCACCGGCCACAAACCCGCCTCCGGCAGCCAGGCCAGATCGATATCCTCGCCGAGGAGACGCCGCAGCATCTTGAGCATGCCTTCCACGGTATCGTTGAGGTCGAGCACCCTGGGGACAATGGTCTGCTTACGGGCAAAGGCCAGCAGCTGCCGGGTGATGTCCGCGGAACGCCGGCCGGCGGTGTAGATGGCCTTGAGATCCTTATAGATCGGTTCCGTTGACGCTAGCCTTTTCATGGACAGTTCCGCATAGCCGAGGATCACGCTGAGCATATTGTTAAAGTCGTGGGCCACGCCGCCCGCCAGCCGCCCCACGGATTCCATTTTCTGGGCGTGATTCAACTGCGACTGCAGCTTCTCCCGTTCTTCCTCGGTTCGTCTCCGCTCGGAAATATCATGGACTATGGCCGACAGGCCTTCCGGCTTGCCGTCGTTATTGAGGATAAGAAAGGTTCGCAGCTCGACCGGAAAGACCGTGCCGTCCTTCCGCCGGTATTCCTTTTCGTATAAGTTGGAACAGCCGCGGTGCAGGACCTGTTCCTTGAAAATCGTGCGTTCGGACTCAAACCATTGACTCGGGGTAATATCGCTGCAGCTCAGCTGCCTGAGCTCTTCAAGCGTATACCCCAACATGGAACAGTAGGAGGCATTGCAGTCTTTGATGCGCCCGTTCATGTCGGTCACCACAAAGGCATCCATCATGCTTTGATACAAGGTGCGATAGCGGCGCTCGCTCGCCAGCAGTTTTTCTTCCGCCCACTTCTGCTCGATCAGGCGCCAGGTGACGTCGGCCAGATAGGAGACGGTCTCGACGTCTTTTTCCGTGTACTCCTCCGGCTTGTTGCCCACCCCCAGGATGGCGACCACCTTCCCTATCTGCATCACCGGGACAATCAGTTCGCGGACCAGTTGGGCGTGCCCCGCGGGCATTCCCATCTTTTGCGGCAGCGATGCGTAGCTGTTATGGACCACCGGCTTGCCCTCGCGGACACAATCGGCCCAGACTCCGGCCCGCTCAAGGTCGTAATGCATCCCGCCTTCCTCGGCCCGGCAGAATTCCTGCAAAGTCCGGGTGGACCATTGCTGCCGGGACAAGGTCTTCTGATCGGTTTCCACAAAGTGATAAAATCCGATGGGGCTCTCCACCAGTGCGCCGATTTCATCCAAGGCCATGGTCAACAGTTCGTCCAGGGTGTGGGCGTAGGAATATTCCTGCAGGACGAGCCGCACCTGGAGCAGCCGCTGCGTCCGGCGTTCCTCGGTCTGGTCGCGAAATGCGAGGACCACGCCGAGCAGATGGCTCTCGGCATCGTAAATGGGCGCCGCCGAGTCGGCAATAGCCCGCCTCAGTCCGTTTTTAGCGATCAGCAGGGTGTGGTTGGACAGTCCCACCACGCGTCCCTCGCGCAGGGCCGTGGTCACCGGGTTTTCGGACTTTTGCAGGGTCGTTTCGTTGACGATCTCAAAAACCTGCTCCAGCGGTCTGCCATAGGCCTCCTCCTGGCTCCAGCCGGTGAGCGTCTCGGCAACCGGATTCATCAGTTCGACGCGGCCTTCGGCATCGGTGGCGATGATCCCGTCGCCGATGGCCTTCAGGGTGATGCTGTGGCGTTCAATGCTGGTGCGCAGCCGGACCTCGCTGTTATAGAGCGCCCAGTACTGGGCCTTCTTGTCGGACTGCCAGGCGATCAGGCCAAAGGCGCCCAGCCCGCCCAGCAGGGCCGCGAACAGCACCATGAGCAGGGCGGCGCGAAAACGCCACAAACCCAGGACTTCCTGGGTATCGTCCTTGGTCACCAGGTGCCAGGAAAAACCTGGGACCGGGAGGATGACCGCCAATGACGCCATGCCGCGATAGTCCAACCCCTCGACAAAACCTTCCCGCCCCAGCGCGGCCATGACCGCGATGGTGTCGGTCCGGGTTAAGGGCAGGTGCAGCTGCAGGGCCGATTCGGGTCGATGCCGCAACTCATTGAGAAACAGGGCCGTATTGCCGTCACGCCGGACCAGCAGCGTTTCGGTGGTTTTGCTCGGCGTGGGCCAGGACTGGATCAGGGGATAAAGAAACTGGGCGGCATCATTGATCAGTACAATTGCGCCGAGAGGGGAGGCGGCGGGCCCCGAACCCGCAAAAAGCGGAGCAACCACGTTGAGATGCGGCGGCTGTTTTGGGGCCTCCATATGCAGATCGGTGAACACGGGTTTGCGGTCGCGCAGGGCCTGGGCCAGGGCTGCGGCAGAGCTGCCGTGCAGTTCATGACTGCCGTTCAGGCTCACACGCACCTGCCCCTTCGGATCGACTATCAGGATGTCGGCATAATGACGGTGCGCCTGGATATCGCGCAAATGACCGAGGAGTTTCTCCGCATCCGGCCCCTTCGGATCAGCCAGGAAAGAGGTCAGGCTGTTGATCCAGAAGGGGTTCTCCATGAGCAAGGCACCGTCGCCCAGACGCTCGTCGCGCCAGGCGACAATCTGATCCGCCTTGAGGTGGGCGATGGCCGCTAATTGTTGTTCAGCCCGTTGTCGCGTCGCCGTTTCTTCGGCCTGGTAAAACCAGAAGCTGCTGCCCAGCAGAACCAACAAGGGCGCAGCCAGGGCGACCAATATCCAGAGAGGAAACTTGTGGGTCTCAATATTGGTCATGCGATCCCCCTGTCCGCTTTTATTCCGCCCTTTTGGGGCCACAGGATAGTATTTGTATCATATCTTGAAGCCGTCGACAATGGTCTTCAGCCGCAAGGCAAGCTGCTGCAGGTCAGTGGCGCTGACTTTCACCTGATTGCTGCTTTGCGAAATTTCCGCTGAAGCAGTGTTCACCGTGGTGATGTCCTTGGTGATGGAAGCCGCCACCACCGAACTCTGCGAGACGTTTTCATTGACCTCGCCCATGCCCTGGGAGGCCTGGGCGATATTGTTGGCTATTTCCTGGGTCGCGGCACTCTGTTCGGCGACCGCCGAGGAGATAACGCCGATAATCTCATTGATATTGTTGATAACTTCCGAGATTTGGTTGATTTCCCGCACCGTGGTCGAGGTAGTGTCCTGCACCCCTTCAATCTGTTTTTTAATGTCATGGGTGGCCGCCGCCGTCTGCTTGGCCAATTCCTTGATCTCGTTGGCCACAACCGCGAACCCCTTGCCGGCCTCCCCTGCCCTGGCCGCTTCGATGGTGGCGTTCAAGGCCAGGAGATTGGTCTGCTCGGAGATCTCGGTGATGGTTTCCGTGACCTTGCTGATCGCCTGAGCCGCATTGCCGAGTTCCGCCATCCGCAGCGAGGTTGACCCGGCCTGCTTGACCGCGGCCAGGGAAATGGAGTGAGCCTGCTGGGCGTTATGGGCAATCTCGGCGATGGTGGCGGTCATCTCCTCGGCGGCGCTGGCCACCATGGAGGTGTTGGTGGTCGACTGCTCCATGGCCGCGGCGACATTGTTGAGATTGACGGTCATCTCTTCGGCGGCCACGGCGACACTGTCGGCCCGCTGCGAGGTGTCTTCCGAATTGGAGGAAAGGTCGGTGGCAACCTGGGACAGTTCATGGGAAGAAGCGTCGATGGAACGGGTGTTGTCGGCAATCTGGCCGACAATATGCTGCAATTTTTCAATAAAAATATTGAACCAGCGGGCGAGCTCACCGATCTCATCCTTCGAAGCCACCCGCAACCGCATGGTCAGATCGCCTTCGCCCTGGGCGATGTCCTGCAATCCCTCGACCGCCCGATTGAGCGGCGCGGTGATGCTCCGCGAAAAGAGCATGACCACGGCACAGACCAACGCAACCGCAATAAGGGTGATCGTCAGGATGCTGTTTCTGATCGAACGCGCCGCGGCCAGGAACTCGGCTTCATCCTGGGTGACGGCGATACTCCAGCCTTTGAGGGGAACCGGGGCGTATCCCGCTATTTTCGGCACCCCCTTGAAGACGTAATCCTGTGCACCCTGGCTGCCGGCGACCATGCCCTTGGTGATCGCGGCCATATCCGCCAGGGTCTTGAGATCGAGCTTCATTTCCAGTTCTTTTTTGGGATGGGCAATAATGATGGCGTCCCGGTTGCACATAAAGGCATAGCCGGTGCTGCCCACCTTGACCGTCGACACATGGCTGATCAGGGGCTGCGCCTTGAGCGACATGCCGAAAACACCTAAAAATTCGCCGGAAGGGGAGAGAATCGGCGCACAGAGCACGTAAATGACATCGCCGGTCACCTTGGAGGGAACAATATCGCCGACAACCGCCCTGCCGGTACTCTTGGCCCTCTGGAAATATTCCATATCCGCCAGATTGACCCCTTTGTATTCTTCGCCGCTGGCGAGTTCACCGGTGTACATGGCCCCTTTATCGTCGGTGACGAAAATGCCGAGGTAGCTGTTGTCCAACTGCTTGAATTTGGCCTTCATCTGTTGACGCAGGACGGCGATATCCGCCGCGGCCCCTTCAATGCCCATATCCTTCACTTTCTGGCCGATCAGGCGGACATTGGTGTCGACCGCGTGGGCGGCAGCGGTTTTCGACTGGGCGTCAAGCGTCGATTCGATAACCGTTGCCAGCTTCTGCGCCTGCGCTGTGGCATTGTTCCGGGCGTTCTCCGATAGAGCGGTCGCGGACTTCGAGACGGCAAGAAAACCGACAATGACAAGAGGTGCGGCGACAGCCAGACAACCTCCGACAATAAGCCGGAAACCGATGGATCTAATGTTCATATTTTCTCCTTGTATTCCTGTTTCTAAAAGGTTCGAAAGCTGCGGCCCGCGCCTTGGCCTGTTCTTTCTCAACCCGCTTTCTTTAAGAACTCATTCCCCCGGCTTCACCTTATCCCGTATCGTCAAGGAGGGTCTGACCGGTTGGTCCGGCCCCGCCCCGATCCTCGATATAGGCGAAAAAGGCCTCGATCGCCAGGGGCTCGCTGTAGTAATACCCCTGGATCTGTTCACAGCCGCGACCTTTCAGCCAGTCCAACTGCTCCCTGGTTTCAACCCCTTCGGCCACCACTCCGATGCCGAGGTTGCCGGCCATGAGGATGATGGTTTCCACCAGCTGGGCATCGTTGGGATCGGTGGCCAGATCCCTGATAAAGGAGCGGTCGATTTTCAGGGTCTTGATCGGGAATTTCTTGAGATAGGCAAGGGAGGAATAACCGGTGCCGAAATCGTCGATGGCAATGGCAATACCGGCATCGACCAGTTGATTGAGGGTCTCAACGGTTTTTGCCAGATTGGTCATCATCGTGGTCTCGGTGATCTCCAGTTCAAGCTGTGTCCCGGGAACGCCGTTTTTCTGGAGAAGCGCGAGAATACGCTCCACCAGGTTGGTCTGACCGAACTGGAGCGGGGAAAGATTGACCGAGATGGTCAGATTGGCATGGCCCAGATTGTTGAGCATGCGGATCACCCGGCAGGCAATGTCCAGAACCTGCTCCCCCAGCTCGATGATGAGGCCGGTCTCCTCCGCCAGCGGGATAAAATCCGCCGGACTGACGAGGGTCCCGTCCTGCTGCCGCCAGCGCACCAGCGCCTCGGCCCCGGTCATCACCCCCCGGTGGGGATCGATCTTCGGTTGAAAGAAAACGATAAATTCCTTGTTGATAATCGCCTGGCGAAGATTGTTTTCCAGTTGCCGCAGAAAGGAAAGGCGATCGCTTAAATCGGGGGTGAAAAAGCAATGGTTGTTTTTTCCGGTAGCTTTGGCCTGATACATGGCGATATCGGCATTTTTGGTTAAGACACCGGCGCTCTCGCCGTCCCGGGGATAAAAGGCCACCCCGATACTGGCGCTGATAAACAGATCGGAACCGTCGACATTGAACGGTTTTGCAAAACTCCGCACCAGTCGCCGCACCAGATCGTCGACTATCTCCTCGGAGGTGACGGCGGCCACTAAAATCAGAAATTCGTCGCCACCGAGGCGGGCCACGGTATCTTCCTCCCGCACCTGCGAGACCAGACGGCCGGCCACCTCCTGCAGCAGTTTGTCTCCCCACTCGTGGCCCAGGGTGTCATTGATGTTTTTAAAATTATCGAGATCGAGAAACAGAACCGCCAGCTTGGTGCCGGCGCGCTTGACGTGGGCAAGGGAAACTCCGATCCGGTCATGGGCCAGCATCCGGTTGGGCAACCCGGTGAGGGCATCGTGGTAGGCCTGATGGACGATTCGCGCCTCTTGCTGCTTCATCTCGGTGATATCGTGAAACACGGCCACATAATGGGTCACTTCCTTGTTCTCGTTGTAGATGGAGCTGATGCTGAGGGTTTCCGGGAAAATCTCGCCGTTTTTCCGCTGATTCCATATCTCCCCGCTCCATCGGCCGGTGAGGAGCAGCTTGGCCCACAGCTGCCGGTGAAAGGACGGCGAATTATGTTCCGATTTCAGAATCCGTGAATTTCGCCCGATCACCTCTTCCGGCAAGTAGCCGGTTATCTCTGAAAAGGCCCGATTGACCGCAAGAATGTTTCCTTCCGGATCGGTAATGCTGATCCCTTCCAAGGCGTTTTCAAAAGCCTTGTGAAAGATGACCAGCTGCTGCTCGGTTTGAACGCGGTCGTTGATTTCGGCGAGAATTTTCCGGTTCGCCTGCCGGAGACGTTCGAGGTAGTGATTGAAATGACGTCCGAGCATCCCGATCTCGCCCAGGGCGTCCTCTTCGGCGCGAATGCCGAGGTCGCCTTCGGCGGCAACGTCCATCTGCTGCGCCAGCCGGGAAAGGGGCCGGGCAATCGAGGTTCCGAGGTAGAGGCTGAGCGGCAGGATCAGGAGCAAAGCGCAGATCACGATCAGGGCGATGACTTGCCCCAGGGTCGTCAGGGGCTGAAAAATCTCATCCTCGTACACCGTTGAGGCGACAATCCAATCCAATCCGGGGATGTAATTGAAAAAGACGATCTTTTTCCTGGGATCGCTCCCATCGGGATCGTGCCAGTAATAGGAAATCTCCCCGTTTTTCATGGCGATCAACCGGTTGAACAAGGATTGGATAGCCAGATCCCCGGTTCGACCGACATTGCCCCTGAGCCAGGGATGCAGGATAATTTCGCCCCGGCCGTTGAGGATAAAGGCATAACCGGTCTTGCCGAAGCGGTGCGATTTCAGGCCGAGGGGGAGATCGTCGGCGAGAAAATTGAATTCCTGGCGATAACTCGATACGGAGACAATCCAGTCCCAGGGCTCGAAATAGGCCATATACAAGGATTTCGGCCGCGCCGTTTCCTCGCCGGGATTTTGCCAGTCATACTCCAGATAGCCTTCTTTATAAAAAATCTGCTGCTGGATAAACCATTCGCCGGCAAGATCACGTTTTTTGGTTTCGGCATTTGGATGGACGAGGAGGATGCCTTTGCTCGAGATCACATAGTTGTAGCCATGATCGCCGATGCGTTGCGAAAGCAGGATTTCCTCCCCCCGCTGCATGGCCTCGCTTCGGGAAAGCTGCCCTTCGCGGACCTGCTGTTCCAGACCTCTGAGGATATCGACATTGGTCTTGGCGATTGCCTGGAGATGGTTGCGGATGGAGAGATTGGCGGCGTTCTCGACCACATCCTTGATCGAGGTGGTCGAGGTCGATAACTTCTCCATCATGTTCTGCCGCACGTTCTCGTAGACAAACGAGTAGATGGCCGCCCCGGCCAGGGTCAAAATGACAGCCACGGACAGCGAGAAATGGCAGACGATATGATGTTTGATCGAAAACCGGTTCGGAAAAATCAGCATCAGCGAATGCACCAGCGGCAGCGGCTGACCGGGGTGAGGCTTGCGGGGATCGGCGGGGGTGACTTCGTGGAAATTATATTCCATGCCTTATTTTTCCCGGCTGCTTCCGGTCCGACGGAGACCGGGATCAAGACGGCGGGAAAGGTCGGTAAAACAGGTAAATTCCATGCGAGAGAGGAGAGCCATTTCCCCAGGGGTCAGTTCCAGACCCACTTCGCAACAGGCTGCGGATAAGGAAGAACAGGCCTTCCGCCGAAACTGATCGTCGGTGATCAGACGGCCGATTAAACGCTCGACAGCTCGCTGCGACATCTCCCCCCCTCGTTGCACAGGAAAACAGTTGTCCCGTTTCGGACAGATCGAGCACTGCAAGGCTCGACTACCCGTCACTGGAGCAGTATCCATGCCATCCCGATCAAACCATGCTCTTTCGGGAAGATATACCGCGGCGGGAAAAAGGAGCCGTCCGCATGGGGACAAGTTGTCCCGATGCGGACAATTGGGAGGGAACCGTATTTGTAACTATTCGGGTGGATAGCCTGTAGATATTGAATCTTTTAGCGCTCCATCGCAACCTGCGACCGGAGTTTGTGCTCCTGTATACGAACACGAACACACTCCTCTGACTTGTGTCAAAAATCGTGAGGGATCTTAAGATTTCTCCCATGTATCGAAAATGACACAAATGCACGGATTGGTCCCTGCAACCCAACAGGCTACAGTCTGACCGACCTTGCAAGTATCCGTATTTCAGTAAAACAGCTTGCGGGAGGTTTTCAGCAGGCGGGCAGCGGCTGATTTATTGTTGCCGCTCTGCTGCAGAGCCCAGTCGGCAAGATGTTGAACCACCTTTTCATAGGAGAACTCCTCGGGGGTGAATTCGAAATGGAGGGAGATGGTATCAACGCCGGCGACGACTGCGCTTGCCGAATCGTGGTGCAGGCGGAGATGTTGGGGTTGAATCAGCTCATCGCGGGTGATAATCGAGGCATATTCCAACCGGTTGCGGAGTTCTCGCACGTTTCCCGGCCAATCATGGGCAAGAAGGAAATCAAGAGCGGCCTTGGAAAGCCCGGGCAATGGCTTTCCCTGATGCTGACGAAAGGTTGCGAGAAAATGCTCGGCCAGATGGGGTATGTCCTCCTTCCGTTGACGCAGCGGCGGAATGGTGAGGGGAAAGACATTGAGCCGATAGAAAAGATCGGTGCGAAACAATCCCTGACGGGACATTTCGTGCAAATCCCGGTGGGTGGCGACGATCACCCGGAATTCGGCGGGCTGAGGCACGTCGGAGCCCACGCTTTCAAATACCTTCTCCTCAAGCACCCGGAGCAGTTTGGCCTGCAGGGGCAGCGGCATATCGCCGATCTCATCGAGAAAAAGGGTGCCGCCTCGGGCCCGGCGGCACTTCCCTTCACGCTCCTGGTCCGCGCCGGTGAAGGCGCCCTTGACATGGCCGAAGAGCTCGCTTTCCAGCAAAGTTTCGGGAATAGCGGCGCAATTGATGGGCACAAAGGCGGCGGGCGGCGCAGCCGAGGCCGTGTGAATGGCCCGGGCCAGCACCTCTTTTCCCGAACCGCTCTCGCCGTACAGGGCGATCGTGGTTCGAGGGGACGCCGCGACTTGCCGGGCTGACTCCAGCAGCCTCCCCATGGCGGGAGAAACGGTTTTGATGTTCTGAAAACTGAAGCGTTCCTTGAGGAAGTCTTCCATCTGGTCATGGCTTTGCTTGAGGCGGGCGCTTTCCAGGTTCCGGCTGACCGTCAGAATCAATTCTTCCCGGTGCAAGGGTTTCAACAGGTAATCGGCGGCTCCTTCCTTCATGGCGGCAACGGCGGTGTCGACGCTGCCGTGCGCCGTTATCAGCAGAAAAGGCAGTTGCGGATAGTGAAGCCGTACTTCCCGGAGCAGGCCCATGCCATCCATGTCCGGCATGACCAGATCGGAAAGCACCAGATCGATCCGGGATTCCTGCAGAACAGACAGGGCCTCGCCTCCTCCGGCTGCACAGGCGATCTCGAAGCCGGCCTCCTCGAGATACCGCTTGATCATAAAGCGGAAGCTCCTTTTATCGTCCACCACCAGTATGCGCCCAGCGAATGTCTCCATCTTCCCTCGTCTTCTCAGTCGTTTGAGCCAAGGCGTTCGCAGACTTCCGCCAACTGTTTCACCGTCTCCCGCAGCTCCGGAAGCGGCAAAATCATGGCCCCCTCGTGCAGCTGTTGCGCCACTTCCATGGGGAGGGGATTCTGCAGATGACCGCAAAGCCCCTTCAGGCTATGCGCGGCCGCCTTGAGCAGATTGCGGTCCCCCTCGCCCGCGGCTTGATGCAGCCGGTTGAGCTCAGCATGGATATCATCGCCGAGAAGCTGCAGATAGACCTGCATTTGCGCGGAATCATACCCCATGTCCATAACGATCCGATCCGACAGCATGTTGATGGGTATGGGATCGACCCTGGGGGGAATGTCGGCCGCGACCCGTGGATAACAGAACTCCTCTATGGCCTGGGCGAGCTTGTCCGGATCGATCGGCTTAATCAGCACATCCTGCATGCCCGCCGCCAGGCACTGTTCCTTGGTGTCGCCCCCGGTATCCGCGGTGCAGGCGATGATGGGTATGGGGGGATAACCTCGCGCCCTCTCCCATTCCCGGATACGGCCGGCCAGCTCGATGCCGTCCATACCCGGCATCCTCACGTCAGCAATAACAAGATCGTAGCAGGACCGTTCGGTCAACCCCAGGGCGTGCAAGGCGTTTTCCGCCGCTGTGACCGTATGGCCCCAGGAGGTGAGAATATCGACCAGGAACCGCCGGTTAAAGGCATTATCCTCGACCACCAGGATGTCAAAGGGCGTAACCACCGGTGTTGCCATCTTCTTGTAATCAGGAGGATCTGCGAGCGGAAAGGGCAGTTCCACCACAAAACAGCAGCCCCGGCCCTCTTCGCTGGTGACCTCGATACGGCCGTTCATCAGCTTGGCCAGGCTCTGGACAATCGCCAGCCCCAGACCGGTGCCGCCGTATTGCCGGGTTATGCTCGGATCTATCTGGCGAAAAGGCTGAAACAGAAGATTGAGTTTGTCCGCCGGAATGCCGATACCGGTATCCTGGACGGTTAACCGGACCACGATGCGATCGTCATCCGCCGTTGCGGCCGTGGTCGCCATGGTCAGGGTTACGCTGCCCGACTCGGTGAATTTAATGGCATTGGTGATCAGGTTGGCGAGTATCTGCCGAAGCCGCATGGGGTCGCCGCTGATCCAGCGGGGCAGATCGTTTCCCTTGGCGATATGAAAATCCAGCTTTTTCTGTTTTGCCAGCGGCGCGTATTGCCAGGCGATGAGATCGATTGTATTGACCAGATTGAAGGGGATGGATTCCAGATGCAACAGCCCGGCTTCGATTTTCGACATCTCAAGAATATCGTTGACCAAATTCATGAGCGACTGGGAAGACTGATCGATAATATCAAGATATTGCTGAAGAATATCGGGGTCTCGGTTTTTACGCGCCAGAGAGCTGAAACCCACCAGGGCATTGAGAGGGGTACGGATTTCATGGCTGACCAGAGCCAGGAAATCGGACTTGGCCTTACTGGAGGCCTCGGCCACCCTGCGGTCGGTAATGTCGGTGAGCATGGTCAAGGAACCGGCGAAGGCACCCTCCTTGTCCATCCGGGGGGTTGCGGAAACCAGGACCCAGATCTCGCTGCCGTCCTTGCGTCGAAACCGGCATTCATAGTTGCCGGCCCGACCTTGCCGCCGGTCCTCTATGCGCCGGGTATAGCTGGCCTTATCTTCCGCAAACAAGAAATCCTCAACGGATCTTCCCACCATTTCCCCGGGTTCATATCCCAGCAGTTGGGCCATGTGATTATTGACAAAGACCACCCGCCAGTTCTTATCGGTGAACCCTATTCCTTCCCGGGCCGTCTCCATAAGCTGGCGGTACTGCGCTTCGCGTTTGTGCAGCGCCTCCTCGGCGACCTTGCGCCCGGTGATGTCGCTCATCACCAGACGGTACTCGGAGGCGCCATGGGTTTGCTCGGTGCGGGAGGTTGCCAGATGCACCCAGAATGAGGCGCCATCCGCTTTCACCATCCGGAGTTCGCAGACATGGGGAGCACCGGGTTCCAGCTCCTGTTTGCGATGGAGGTAATAGATGTCCTGATCTTCCTTAAGAACGAACCGGGAAAACGGCTGGTTGATCAGCGTGCCCCGGGCCACACCCAGCAGGACCGTGGCCGTCAGGTTGGCCTCCAGGATCAGTCCTTGGGCGGAAAGGGTGCAATAGCCCACCGGGGCGAGATCGTAGAGATCGAAGTAGCGCGCCCGGGCCGTGGCCAGTTCTTCCTGGATGCAGCGCAGCTCCTCGTTCTGCATTTCCAGCTGGATCTGATGAACACGCAGCTCGTGGAGCGCTTCCCGTGATGGCGCGGGCAGCAGCGCTTCCCCTTCCCGCTGAGACAATTCCCTTTCGGCAAGGGCCCTCTCTTCGGCCAGCCGACGCAGTTCAGCGGCCGGTCCGGGCCAATTATCCGGGCCGGTCATGGGCAGGCACCTGTTCGGGAAGGGTTGGATCTCAGGACGGCACCCATCATTACTGATTGCGCAGACCTTCGGCCCGAGCGGTTTCGAGCCGTACCGTGGTTGTCAGGGCCATACGGATTTGGGACGTCGAATCCATGTCTTTCCCGAGGTATGCTTCCGGTTATACCGCATACGGATGATTGGTCCGTTCCGATGAGAAAAAAGAGCCTCCGGTTCCGTTGACCGCCGCAAGTCACGAAAAGGAGGCTGGATAAATAAGCTGTCAATATTTAAGCCATGCGCCGGCGAAATGCAAGATATTGCCGTTAAGGCCGGGATCGGTCCCGAAGCATAAAGAGGAGATGGGGCTGTCATCGCCGCCGCTCCCGCCATTTGACGGGATGAACCATCATAATTATAACAATCACAGAGAAACGGAAGAATATGCATCTGGAACAAGAAGCATTTGCACAAGAGCCGATTGTTCCCATACCGGCGCGGCAGTGCGCGGATTTCACCGGAGGCATGGCAACAGGAGGGGCGAATGAACTGGCGAGTGATTCTGCTTGTGATCATGGGCCTGGCCCTGGCGGGTCAGAACGGAAGCGCCGACATCGGAGGAGGAGACAAAATGAAGAGAGCACGGGAGAGGATGGTCAAGGAAATCGAGCGGGATGTTGTTGACACGGCCGCTCACATCGGGCGGACCCAGCTCAACGAAGAGGTGATGCGGGTAATGGCCAAGGTGCCCCGTCACGAGTTCGTGCCCGAGGAGGAACAGGACGTTGCCTATCTCAACCGGCCGCTGCCGATCGGCTTTGGCCAGACCATCTCCCAGCCCTACATTGTGGCCCTGATGACCGATCTGCTGGCCGTATCCAGGGACGCCAAAGTGCTGGAAATAGGGGCGGGCTCGGGCTATCAGGCCGCTGTCCTGTCGCTGCTGGTGAAAGAGGTGCACTCCATTGAGATCATCCCGCAGCTGGCGCGCCAATGCCGGGAACGGATGGCCCGGCTGGGATACGACAACGTCACCATTCATGAGGGCGACGGCTATTACGGACTGCCCGATCAAGGACCCTTTGACGCCATCGTGGTCACCGCCGCCGCCTCCTATATTCCTCCGCCGCTGGTCCAGCAGTTGAAACCGGGCGGGCGCATGGTGATCCCGGTGGGCACGCCCTTTGCCGTGCAGCACCTGATGCTGGTTGAAAAAAACGATAAGGGCGAGGTCTCGATGCGTCAGGTGCTGCCGGTCCAGTTCGTGCCGCTGACCGGCGCGCGCGGGTGAACCGCCGCCATGCAAGGGAATGAACGACGAACCCTTGCGGCGGTGGCGCTGATGTCCGGGGCCTCATTGGGGTATGAACTGCTGCTCCTGCGTTTTTTTTCGATCATGTACTGGGATCATTTCGCCCACCTGATCATCAGCATGGCCCTGCTGGGATTCGGGGTCTCGGGAACCGTGCTGGCAGTGCTGCAGCATCGCCTCCTCCCCCACTTTCATCGCTCGTTTTTCCTCGGCGCCCTGCTGTTCGCCCTCTCCCTGCTGACCGCAACCTCGCTGGCCGGCCGGATCGGCTTCAACCCTCCCGAGGTGATCTGGGATGGCAATCAACTGGCGCGCCTGGCCGTGGTCTTTGTCCTCGCCACCCTCCCTTTTTTCTGCGCCGGCCTCTGTATCGGCCTGACCCTGCGCCGGCGGACCGAAGCAGTGCCGAAGATCTACCAGGCGGACCTCAGCGGGGCGGCCTGCGGCGCCCTGCTGCTCATGATGCTGCTCTTTGTCCTGACGCCGCAAAACAGCGTCCGGGTGCTTGCCCTGATCGGCCTGGCCGCCGCTGTTCTCATCGGCGGCGACGAAAAAGGATTGAGGTATATCTGGGTTGCAGCCGTCACCCTGCTGATTCTGCTCTGGCCGGCGCAGTGGCTGACGCCGCTGATGTCGCCCTTCAAGGGACTGGTGCAGACCCTGCAGATTCCCGGAGTTCGCATTGCCGCGGAAAGGCGCTCGCCTACCGGCGATTTCACGGCCCTGACCTCGGCCAGCCTGCCGTTCCGTTCCGCCCCGGGTCTGAGCCTGCTGGCACCGGTCGGCCCGCCGGAACAGGTGGCGCTCTTCCATGACGGCCATCCCGTGGGCATGATCCAGCGCGGTGCGGAAGGCCCGGCGGCCATGGAGTTCCTGCGCTGGACGCCGATGGCCCTGCCCTATGCCATGCTCAACCCTTTGGACGGCTTGGATTCTCCGCGCGTCCTGGTTGTCGGCGCCGGAGGCGGGGGCGACGTCGGGCACGCCTTGCTCGAAAAGGCCTCGCAGGTGGATGCCGTCGAAGCGCACCGCGAACTCACCGATTTGGTCGCCGGCCCCTTTGCCGCCTTTGCCGGCGGCCTCTATGACCGCGAAACCGTTCGCCTGCATCAAGGCGATATCCGAGGCTTCCTGGCTGCGGCCGTAGATCCATACGATCTCATTCAAATCTCACCCCTGGGTACGGCCACGCCGCCCGCCGTCGGCGGCCATGCCCTCAACGCCCAGTATCTCTACACCGTGGAAGGCCTGCACCTGGCCCTGTCGCGGCTCGCTCCCCGAGGAATACTGGCCATAACCCTGGGTTTCGACCTTCCGCCCCGAAGCGCCGTCAAGCTGCTGGCCACCCTCGATCAGGCCCTGCGGCGTCTGGACCCCAAGTTCACGGATCCGTTCCGGCATCTGGCCGTCATCCGCACCTGGAACACAGTCGCCATCGCAGCTTCCCGCGCCCCGCTCACCTTAAGACAGCGGGACGCGGTTCGCGACTTTTGCCGCACCCGAGCCTTTGATCCGGTCTGGCTGCCGGACATCGCGGCCGCCGAGGTCAACCGGATCAACGTCCTGGAACGCCCCTTTCTCTACGAAGCCGCGATGGAGATCCGCCAGGGAATCAACTCCCTGCAGCCGCAGCCCTTCAACCTGACCCCGGCGACCGACGACCGTCCCTGGTTCAGCCATTTTTTTCGCTGGCGCTCGTTTCCCGGCCTATGGGCGCAACGGGCCGCGGGTTCGGCTTCCATGCTCGAATGGGAGTATCTGCTGCTGTGGATGTCGCTGGCGGTTGCCCTGGTCGTCAGCCTGGTGGCGATAGCCTGGCCTTTGCGCCCCCTCTACCGCGCGCAACACCGCAACGGGCGGGGAACGGAAGGCCACCTGGTCCGCGCCCTATACTTTGCCGCGCTCGGCCTGGCCTTCTTTTTCCTCGAAATCGCCTTTATCCAGCAGTTTGTGCTCTTCCTCAGAGATCCGATGATCGCCCTGGCAGTGGTCCTGCCCTCCTTCCTCTTTTTTGCCGGCTGCGGCAGCGGCTCTGCCCACCATCTGGCCGCTCGCGCCGCCGCGTCCCGCTGGGCCGGGATCCGGGAGCGCCCCGTGCTCCTGGCAACCGGCGGCATTGTCATGGTGGCGGCCCTCTACCTCTGGCTGCTGCCCCTGATCTTTCGAATCGGCGCCGCCTGGCCCGACGGCCTGCGCATCCTCGCCGCCATCCTCTTGATCGGCGGGCTGGCCTTCTGGATGGGCATGCCCTTCCCCTTGGGACTGACGCGACTGGGGCAAAATCGCCCCGATTTCGTCCCTTTCGCCTGGGGCGTCAATGGGCTTTTCTCGGTGATCAGCGCCATCGTTGCCACCATTCTCGCCCTGCACGCCGGGTTCCGGGTGGTCATGGTCGTTGCGCTCGGGCTCTATCTGCTGGCCGCGGCCTGCGAACGCCGTCTTTGAACAGGGAGATGGATCGCACTGCCGCAGAACAGGCTCGATCCCCACAAAAAAAGCCGGGTCCATGGACCTGGCTGTAACAGTTTAGTCCCCTCGATAGGAGTAAATCAGCCTGAATTGTTATAGAGAGCAGCTTGTGCTGTGGGTGCATCCGCCGTCAGGAGGGTTTGCAAGAATTGTCGCAGCAGGACAGGGGTCACAGCAGGACAGGGGTCAGATCTTGCACAGCAGGACAGGGGTCAGATCTTGAATATTGAATTACTCCGTTTTTCGAATAATTTTGCTCACCGTTGAATTGTGCAAGCCCGTTGCTCTGGCGACTTGTGTTTGGGTGTAGCCGAACTCCTGGCAGGCCTTGAAAATGGCTGAGTCACGGTCTGCGCGGCTTCCTGTGTCGGTTACAATTTCTTCCAAGGGGGGTCGGTCGGCAAAGCGCTGGACGCGAGGGATTTCTTTG
>Ga0209016_1001581_pt1 | contig 17716 bp, 11 predicted proteins | sample EPASupsiteSAE305_FD_187265 | JGI IMG/M metagenome (GOLD analysis project Ga0209016, IMG submission 187265) | Bioremediated contaminated groundwater microbial communities from EPA Superfund site, New Mexico - SAE3-05 (SPAdes) (version 2) | ecosystem: Environmental > Aquatic > Deep subsurface >...
TCTGACAAACCTCTTTTGCAAATTCAGTGCTGGCAGAACCGGCAAAAATTTTATAACCGCGCATGGAATACCTTTTGGAAAATTTAAATGCGATTATACAAAAATAGTGCTGAGGAGTTGTTAAAACGATATTCTTTAATCGATAAATCAGTAGAGAGTTGCTACAATCCTCTAAATAATTATAGGACTATGGATGACAAATATTATTTTATGCGGCGGCAGCGGTACAAGACTTTGGCCGATAAGCAGAACTCTTATGCCAAAGCAGTTTGTAAAACTTTTTAATGACAAATCACTATTTCAACTAACGCTCCAAAGAAACTCAGCGGCTTGCGATAAGCTTTTTATAGTCTCAAATTCCGAACAATATTTTTTGGCACTAGATCAGCTAAATGAGATAAATAATATAAATAGTAGCGAAACCAAATATCTTCTTGAGCCTGTAGGCAGAAATACTGCTCCGGCAATAGCCCTTGCATGTTTGGCTCTTGAAAAAGATGAGATAGTTTTAGTCACGCCATCGGATCATCTAGTAAAAGATGAAGCACAATACCGAAAAGTTTTACAAGAGGCAAAAGATCTTGCCAAGAGTGATTATCTTGTGACATTCGGCATAAAACCTACATTCGCAGAGACCGGATTCGGCTATATAGAAGCAGACGGACTTGACGCTAAAGCTTTTCATGAAAAACCGGACTTTGAGAAAGCTACAGCGTATCTAATGGCAGGAAACTACTACTGGAACAGCGGAATGTTCTGTTTTAAAGCGGGAGTTTTTTTGGATGAACTGCAAAAATATGCACCGCAGATCTATGAAGCATGTAAAAAAGCTTTAGGAAACGAGGTTGAAACCTCGTCAAACCATAATGCCCACGGAAGCGAGGTTTCAACCTCGTCAAAAAAAGTTATAAAAATAGATAAAGCAAGTATGCTTAACATTCCCGAAGACTCCATCGACTATGCCGTTATGGAAAAGTCCTCAAAGGTTAAGGTAGTTCCATCAGACATAGGCTGGTCGGATGTCGGAAGTTTTGATGCACTTTATGATGAACTGCCAAAAGATGAAAACGGCAATAGCATAAATGAAAAGTATGTTCAGATAGACAGTAAAAATAACCTGATTTACGGAAATGAGAGAAAAATAACAACGGTAGATATAGAAGATCTCATTATCGTCGATACGGGAGATGCACTGCTTATATCAAAAAAAGGCTCATCTCAAAAAGTAAAAAATATTGTTCAAAAGATAAGAGGCGACAGTGAGCTTCACAATATTCATCTAACCGCTCACCGTCCTTGGGGAACATACACCATACTTGAAGACAATCCAAAATACAAGATAAAACGCATTGAGGTAAAGCCGCAAGGCAGGCTCTCTCTTCAAAAACATTTCCATAGAAGCGAACACTGGACGGTTGTAAGCGGAACTGCCATTGTTACATTGGGCGAAAGAGAAGTTATATTAAGAGCAAATGAGTCCATATATATTCCCATGGGAGAGCTTCATAGACTTGAAAATCACGGTAAATTAAACTTAGTTATCATAGAAACTCAAATCGGTGATTATCTGGGTGAAGATGACATTGTTAGAATTCATGATGATTATAAAAGAGAAGAGTAATTGAAACACAATATTTTATTAGCCTTCAGTTTTGCAAAGAGAGATTTTAAAGAACGCTATGTAGGCACGGGATTGGGTCAGTTGTGGTATGTACTCTCTCCTATCATCACTATCTTTATCTATACGGTTATCTTCTCAGACTTTATGAAAATGAAGCTTGATATTGTAGACAACAGCTACTCATACAGTATCTATCTTGTTCCGGGGCTTTTGGCATGGACATCTTTTAGCACTGTTTTGATGCGATTAAACAGCTCTATTTTGGAAAAATCAAACCTGATAAAAAAGATAAATGTCCCTGTTTATGTCTATCAGCTAGGCATTATCATCACCGAGTTTGGTATCTTGATGCTCTCCTACTCGCTGGCACTTCTCTTTTTGCTTCTTGTAAATCAGCCCATATCTCTTACTTTTTTATATCTCGTCCCGATTCTATTTTTACAGACGATTTTTGCTTTTGCATTAGGCGTTATTATTTCACTCTTTACCCCATTTTTTAAAGATCTAAAAGAGGCAGTTCCAATTTTCGTTCAGCTTTGGTTTTGGATGACACCGATCATCTATATGAAAGAGATGGTTGCAGATAAGTACCCACTTCTTTTGACCTACAACCCGTTTTACTACTTTGCACAAATATATCAAGATATTTTTCTTTACTCAAAAGCACCGACTGTACACGCTATGTCAACTATACTAGCCATAAGCATATTAACTCTGCTTTTAGCGGGAATTTTGTATAAAAAGATGATCGGCACCATCAAGGATATTATTTAGATGAAAAAAATCCTTATAGAGGCTGTTTCTCTGCTCTCACCGTTAACCGGAATAGGACGTTATACTTACGAGATTTCTAGCCGCTTACAGAAGCCATTGGCGGATAAATACGAGATTTTTTTTAATTACGGATTTCATTCAAAAGAGCTTTACGGGCTTTTGGATGAACAAACACTCACTGAGCAAAAAGCCAAAAAACTTCAAGCATTTATAAAAAAATTTCCTTTGCTTAAAAAACTAAGCAGATATTTTTATGGATACATTGCAAGATTCTACAAAACAGAGTATGACCTCTATTTCCAGCCAAATTTCATTCCAAATAAAAATATAAAAGCCAAAAAACTTATCTGCACCGTTCATGACTTCTCATTTTCGCTTCATCCGCAATGGCATCCGCAAGAAAGAGTGGAGTACCTTAAAAAAAATATACATTTGGTAAAAAAAGCCGACCATATCATCACAGGTTCAAACTTTACAAAGCAAGAGATTGTAGAGTATATGCAAATACCTGATGCAAAAATAAGCGTAATCCATCATGGAGTGAACCACGAGCTTTACAGAGAGTATATACAAGATGAACTTCAAGAAACAAAAACTAAATTTGATTTGCCTAAAAAGTTTTTGCTTTTTGTAGGCTCCATTGAACCTCGTAAAAATCTACTTGTTCTGCTAATGGCTTACAATCTTCTCGCAAAAGAAGAAAAAGGTGATCTGCCCCTTATTTTAGTCGGTTTTAAAGGATGGTCAAATCAAGAAACTATGCAAGAGATACAAAAAAACCAAGAGCATATCCGCTATCTTGGTTATGTAACAGATACGGAGCTTGCCCATATCTACAATCTTGCTGACATCTTTATCTATCCGTCTCTTTATGAGGGTTTTGGTCTGCCGCCGCTTGAAGCTATGGCATGCGGCACACCGGTAATCGTATCAAATGTAGCATCCCTGCCTGAAGTATGCGGTAATGCCGCCCTGTATGTCGATTCCACGGATATAGAAGATATAAAAGATAAGATTCTAACTCTTCTTGGCGATGAAAAATTAAGAGAAGATCTCTCAAAAAAAAGCAAGGCTCAAGCCGCACTTTTTTCATGGGATAAAGCCGCACAAGAACACTTGAAAGTTATGACATCTCTATTGGAGGCGAGGATTCATCCTCGTCTATAATTCGGAAACGGGGTTTTAACCCCGTCTATCACAGGCAAGGTTAAAACCTTGCTTCCTTTGTGCTAAAACATCGCTTCTTCTTGAAGTTTTAACCTCGTCTAAAACTTATAGTATAATTATAAAATTTTAAAAAAAGCAACCATTTATGAAAAAAGTTCTAGAAGTAAAAAACATTACAAAGATTTATAAGATTTACAAAAACAATGTTGACAGGTTAAAAGAGGTCTTTTTAAACAAACCTTATCATAAAGAGTTCATTTCAAACAACAATATAAACTTTGATCTCTACGAAGGTGAAACACTCGGCATTATCGGAGTAAACGGAGCAGGGAAGTCAACCATACTCAAAATTATAGCAGGCGTTATAAATCCATCAAGCGGGGAAGTTTTAAGACATGGAAGAGTAACCGCACTTCTCGAACTCGGCACAGGATTTAACGATGAACTCAGCGGTTATGAAAACATCTTTTTAAACGGCACTCTTATCGGCATGACTCAAAAAGAGTGTGAGCAAAAAGCGGATAATATAATAGCTTTTAGTGAACTGGGTGATTACATATATGAACCTATAAAAACTTATTCATCAGGTATGAAGATGCGTTTGGCGTTTTCCATCGCCATCTATTCAGAACCTCAGATCCTAATAGTCGATGAAGCGTTATCGGTCGGAGATGCTCATTTTGCCGCAAAATGCACTAAAGCCCTTAGAGAGAGAAAAGAACAAAAAATGTCCATCATTTATGTGTCTCATGACTTAAACTCCCTAAAGCTGCTTTGCGACAGAGTTATCTTGCTCAACCATGGAACGGTGGTAGAAGAGGGCAGCCCGGAGAATGTCATTAACAGATATAATTTTTTGATAGCAAAGTTAAATGAAAATGAAGAAGTTATAAGCATTAAAAATACGGATGCAAATTCTTACGGAACTTTTGATGTCGAGATAGTAAAAGTAACCGTTGAAGGAAAAAAATCAAAATCAAATATTGTTTCTTCAGGCGAAAATACGACAATATCTTTGCAAATTTACGCTAAAAAAGATCTACCGAATATGACAATAGGTATACTCATTAAAGATAGATTCGGACAAGATATTTATGGGACAAATACATTTTATAGCAATTATAAGATAGACTTTCAAGAACAAAACTATTATATTTGTACATTTGATATTAAACTAAATATCGGAGTGGGAAAATATACTATCACTGCAGCTTTGCATTCTGATGAAAACCATGTGCGTCACTGTTCTCACTGGCTTGATTATGCGACAGATTTTGAGATAGCCGGAATTGATGGAGCTTTATTTACTGGTATATGCAGATTAGAGCCGAAAATTACTTTTTCAAAAAAAACTAAATAGCATTAGTCATCATAGAGATGCAAGCATCCTAAATAAAGATTGAAATGACTCTAATATAAACTTTTTAAAGGCGGAAAAAATGGATAAAGAACAAATGCAGTGCTTAAGCGCAGATGAAATAATCTCAAAAGTAAAACAAGAAGCACAAGAAAGAAATAAAAATAAGCCTCAATCTAGCAAAGTAGTAGATTATAAACCTCAAAGCCATTTTACTATTTACGGTTTTTTAAAAAATTTTACTCCACTTTTTCATAAATTAGGACTTTCAAGTTTTGTATTTTTTGTAAAATCTTTACTTACTCCGCATTATAAAAATAGTTATTCTATTGATGATTTTTGTAATTACCATAACGAAGAATTTATTAAAAACATATATTTGGCGGTACTAGAGAGGGATGTCGATGAAGAAGCATTTTATTACTATCAAAATCAGCTCAAAACAGGTAAAAAGACAAAAGTAGAGATTTTAGCGTCGATAAGATTTTCAAAAGAAGGACGAGAAAAAAATATAAAAATAATAGGTATAAAAAAAATATACTTTCTTATGATCCTATATAAAATCCCATATATCAGTTATATCTCAAAAATATTTATAACAATTTTTACTATTCCAAGACTGCTTCAGAAGATAAATGCTTTTGAAGCAAATTACTTTTTAGAACTTAAAAAAATAAGACAAAATGAAGAAAATCTCTATAAAGAGATAGCGCAAAATGAAGAAAATCTCTATAAAGAGATAGCGCAAAATGAAGTTAACTTAGATAAGAAAATTACGCAAGTCGAAGAAAATCTTGATAAAAAGATAATACAAAACAAGACGGATATTCTTAAAAAAGCCGATCAAAAAGAGCTTCAATCATATTTTCAAACGCTTAACTATACAAAAGAGTACATGAAACTATCTCAGCAAAATATGCAAACTCTCATAGACGAGGCAAAAAAACGACTACCTTCTATTGCGTTAAATGAAAAAGAATTACACTCTATCATAAAAGAAAAAAATCACATGTTAGATACTTTTTATATAGAGTTTGAAGACAAGTTTAGAGGTACACGGGAAGACATAAAACAAAAATTAAAAGTCTATCTGCCATATGTACAAACACTGCCTTTTAAAAAACAATATATAAATGCTATTGATATAGGTTGCGGCAGAGGAGAATGGTTGGAAATTCTTAGAGAACAAGATATCCAAGCAAAAGGAGTGGACTTAAACGGTGTAATGGTATCCATAACAAAAGAACTGGGTTTGGATGCTATAAATTATGATGCTATAAATTATCTCAAAACACAGCCCGATGATACCTTTTCTTTTATAACAGGCTTTCATATCATAGAACATTTGTCTTTTGAATCATTGATGGATCTTTTTAAAGAATCTTATAGAACGCTCCAAAAAGGAGGAATGATTATTTTTGAAACACCAAATTCCAGAAATATTTTAGTAAGTGCGTCTGATTTTTATCTTGATCCGACACATATAAATCCGCTTCATCCTGCTACGCTTAGCTTTATTGCTTCTCAAAATTCTTTTAGCGATGCAAAAGTGTTTATCCTTGCTCAAGACGCTCTGATAGACTTTGAAACATTAAAGTTTGATGATATTTATGACTACATTAATATAGGTAGAGATATGGTTCTGATAGGGTATAAAAATTGAGAATTGTTATACCATCTATTCAAGTGCCATTCATATACGGTGGTTCTTTGCTTATGACGCAAGGACTTAAAAAAGCCCTTATAAGATATGGGCATGAAGTGGAAATCGTAACTGTTCCTTTTAAATTTTCGCCTGCGAGTTATATAGAAGATCTGATTGAAATTTGGAAAAAACAAGATTTTACCGACTTTAACGGATATTATGTAGATAAAGTCATAGCATTGCAGTTTCCTGCTTACTACGTAAAGCACCCCCATAAAATTCTTTGGCTTATGCATCAGCACAGATCTGTTTATGAACTTTATAATGAACAAACCGCTTCTAAAGAACTACAAAATTTAAGGCAAAAAATACATACCGCAGATACGCTTGAACTCTCAAAAATCCCAAAAAGATTTAGTATGTGTCAAAATATCTCTAATCGATTAAAAAAATTTAACGGTATTGATTCTACTCCGCTCTATCATCCTCCTGCTGATGAAGAAGAGTTCTATAGCCAAGAGAGCTATAACTATATCTTCTATCCGAGTAGATTAGAAGAACTAAAAAGACAAGATCTTCTAATTAAAGCCATGAGCCATACAAGATCTCCAGTTATCGCCGTTATAGCAGGTGTAGGCGGACAATATGAAAACTATAAAAAACTTATTCAAACTTTAGATCTGGCTCATAAAGTAAAACTCGTAGGACATATAACGCAAGAAGAGAAGTTTTCATACTATGCCAGAAGTTTAGGAGTTTTTTTTGCCCCGTTTGATGAAGACTATGGTTATATAACCCTTGAAGCTATGTTAAGCTCTAAGCCGCTCATTACCTGCAGCGATTCAGGCGGACCTTTAGAATTTGTGCTAAACAATGAAACTGGTTTTGTAGTTGATCCAAACCCGCAAGAAATAGCTCAAAAAATAGATTTTTTATATTACAATAGTAAAAAAACCGCACAAATGGGAGATAATGCAAAAGAATATTACCTTCAAAAAAACATCTCGTGGGATGGCGTAGTGCAAACGCTGTTAAATTAGGAAAATAACCGATGCCTTCAACAACATATTCCCCGTATAGCACTCGCTATCAAGCAGTTTCAGGACTCGGTTATGACGGTGTGGTTAGGATTCGCGTTCAAGACTATTATGCAACCGGCGTACTGCTAAACGATGGACGAAGCTTGCTTACCGCCGCACATCTTTTTGTCGACATGGGTGATGGTGCTTTTGAAACTGAAGTATTTTTTGAAACGCTGACAAAAAACAAAACATCCGTTTTTGCAGAGTCGTTTACTATTCATCCGGATTATGATGATGCTTCGGCAACGGCGGATTTGGCAATCGTTCATCTAAAAGACTCTGCTTTTCTTGATGCAACACGTTATAGCATATACCGCAAAGACGATATTACAGATCTGTATTTTACTATGGTGGGTTATGGCACGGCAGGCACCGGCAGTACGGGAGTCGAAACAACTTCTAGTACGCCTGTGCGCCGTATGGCGGACAATACTATAGACGGTGATATAGATTTGCTAAATAACTATTTAAGTTCCACTCTTGCATGGCATTCGCAAAACTCTACACAGTTTATCGCCGACTTTGATAACGGCAGTTACTCAAATGATGCATCAGGAAGACTTTTAAACGTTTCACATGTGGGAATAGGTGCGCAAGAGGGACTCATTACACCGGGGGATAGTGGCGGACCTGCATTCATAGATGACAAAATCGCAGGAATAGCCAGTTATACGGCTAGTTTGTCAAAAGACAACACTCATCCTGATATAGACGACATAAATAACAGTAGTTATGGAGAAATTGCCGCATGGCAAAAATTAAGCTACTATCAAGAGTGGATTGATGAGCAACAAAGAAATGGTTATGAAAATGCACCTGCAGAAGTACAAGACGTCATAAAAGAAGTGGATGAAAACGATGCCGGCACGACATATGTCTATTTTTTATTGCAATTCAAAGGAACAAGGATCGATCCTGACCAAATCCTAAGCGTGGATTACGCTACAAGGGATGACACGGCAAAAGCAGGTGAGGATTATATAGCTATTAGCGATACGCTAAATCTCTATCATGGTCAAACTCAAGCTGTTATTGCGGTTGAGATCATAGGTGATAATTATGCGGAATCGGATGAAACATTTTACCTTGACGTCACAAATCCAGTGGGCGGTAGTTTTGGAGATGATACTGTTATGCTAAGTGCGATACGTACCATACTAAATGATGATTTTATAGCTTAAATTGCTTTAGCATTTAAAACAATAGGAAACAACAGATGCAGGATAAAGATAAAATAACATATGAATATTGCGGTATAGAAGATGTTCAAGAGTTCTATAGTACGAGATTTGCACATCCTCAAAGCTATGACATACAAAATACGCAAAACTACTGTTATGATGTGCTAAATTTAAAACAAATGTATATATATGACTACATTAAACCAAATTCTATCGTTTTAGATTTTGGCTGCGGCAGCGGAGTATTTAAAATATTAAAAAACTTAAACACACGCATCGTAGGTATTGATATGTCGCCTCTCGCCCTTAGTTACGCAAAAGAGCTAAATGATTATGATGAGGTTTATTCAAGTGATATATTCGACTCGTTTTACGATAAATTTAAAAGCCGTTTTGATTACGTTATATCCTCTGATGTTTTTGGGCATATAGAGTTTAAATATAAAGATCTCACTATCGCAAGATTAAAAGAGTTCTTAAAACCGGATGGAGTTATGATTCATGGTATCGAAACGGGCGACATCGACTATATGTCTATGTCGCAAAAAGAGCGTTTTGATTTTGCAAGCATAGACGGACATGTGGCTATGGAGTCCGATAAAGAGACAAAAGAGAGATTTTCAAAAATTTTCAACCATGTTCGGATCTATTCGCCGTATGCGATCATAAACGACTTAGACGAGATTATTAAACAAAGCCAAAGCTATGAAGTTTCATATTTGACGCAAGATCTCATATATTATTTAAAAGAGATGAAAAATAACCCGTTTTTTAAAGAAGCTTTCAACATAAGCCAGTTTTGTACACATAAAGCGCTTGAAGCGAACTTTCCAAAAGATCTCTTTTTAAACCTTTACGGTTTTAGTTTTATACTCTCTAGCGATCATCCCATACAGAAATACACACAAAAAAAACCTCAAGCTTCCATGCAGTATGGTTCACTCTTTTATCAAGAAGAAAAAGAGGACAAAAAGATCTTCAGATGGTCGCCTCCTTACAGTTTTATCATTTTAAATGATATTTCAAAAATAGAGCTTGAGTTAAGCTCATATACTTTTGCGTACACGCAAAAAGAGCAGAATCTGAGCATTGTAGCAAACGGTAAAATAATACAAACGCTTCTGTTTAACCAAGACCTGTCCACACATAACTTTACATATGAAAACAAGGAACGCTCTGCGCTTATAAAACTTGAGTTTTATTCAGATTCGAGTTTTACGCCTTATCTTTTTGAGCAAAATAACACGGATAAAAGAGTTTTATCTTTTAAACTCTCACCGATTACAATGGAGAAACTTATATGAAAACCAACCAAAAAAATCTAAAAATTGTTATAGTGTCGCCAAGCCCGATCCCTTTTACCGTAGGCGGAGCGGAGAAGTTGTGGTGGGGTATGCAAGAGTATATAAACAAACATACTCCGCATCAGTGCGAACTTATCAAAATACCTACAAAAGAGAACTCTTTTTGGGAACTTGTAGATTCATATTACACTTTTTATAATCTAGATCTATCTCATTTCGATATGCTTATTTCTACAAAATACCCTGCATGGATGACGAGACACAAAAATCATCACATATATTTGCAACACTGCTTAAGAGGACTCTATGATACATATCATTTTACAAAACTGCCTCTTGAAGTAAGCTCAAATCATCCCAAGATAAAACAAACCCTTGATATTATTAAAAATCCGCTATCTACGATAGACGATATCTTTAACATACTCTTTACATTAAGAGATGATACGTCCATATCAAAAGATCTCTTTTTATTTCCCGCTCCATTCATTAGACTCATCATCCATGCGCTTGATCAAAGAGCTATGCAAGATGTAAAACATTTCTCCGCTATCTCTCAAACGGTTATAAATAGAAAAGAATATTTTCCGCAAAACGCCATAGTGCAAAAAATATACCATCCATCAAACCTTATGGATTTTAAAAATGACTCTTATAGTTACTTCTTTACGGCAAGCAGACTAGACTCTCCAAAAAGAGTTGAGATGATCATAAGAGCATTTATGCAAACAAATACGACCATACCTTTTAAGATCGCAGGTACCGGACCGCTGGAAGCAAAACTAAAAGATCTTGTCAAAGACGATCCTCGCATAGAGTTTTTAGGATTTATCAGCGATGAAGAACTTCTTACTCACTACTCAAACGCATATGCTGTTATTTTTACCCCGTATGACGAAGACTACGGGCTTATTACGATAGAAGCGTTTATGTCCTCTAAAGCAATTATTACATTTTATGATGCTGGCGGAGTTGTAGAGTTTGTAGAACATAAAGTAACCGGACTTTTATCAAACCCGGACATAAAAGAACTTGCCAAGAACATAGATTACATCGCCGCCGATAAAGACCTATGCCAAAAGATGGGACAAGAGGCATATAAAAGAGTTCAAAACATCACATGGAAAAACACGGTAGAAACACTATTAAGCCATAAAGACATCCAACCCTCACGACCTAAAAAGGTAACCGTAGTAACGACATACGGCATATATCCGCCAAGAGGTGGCGGACAAAACAGGATTTTTTATCTATATAAAGAGATCGCTAAAACCATGATCGTTGATATTATCTGCTTAGTAAATGAAAATGAGCCGTACAAGAAAACGCAAGTAGCTCAAAATATGTTTGAAATCAGAGTGCCTAAAACAAAACTTCACGCCAAAAAAGAGTTCGATATTGCCATGGCGTCAGGCATCCCTATAACCGATATTGCAATGCTTACACTCTATAATGATACGCCGAGATATACGCAAGAAATTTTACGCAGTGCGAAAACTTCAAATGCTATTATTATGTCGCAACCATATACATATCCTTTGCTTAAAGAACATATTAAAGATATCCCTATCATTCATGAGTCACAAAATCTGGAGTTTGCGCTCAAAAAGCAGATGCTAAAAGATACGCCGTACAATAAAGAACTATTGAAAAAACTCTTTGAAGTCGAAAAAAAAGCTTATCAAGATTCATATCTGACTACATTTTGCTCTTATGAAGATGCCAAAATGTTTGAAAAAGCGTATGATTACAAACATTCAAACACAGCCATTGTTCCAAACGGCGTAGATCTAAGCACCGTGCATTTTGTCTCAAAAGAGCAAAAAGAGGCTCTAAAAAACCATCTAGGCTTGCAAAATACCAAGATAGTACTTTTCATCGGCTCTTGGCATCAACCAAACATAGACGCGGTAGAAGAGATCATAAAACTCTCCTCAAAACTGCAAGATTATCGTTTCATAGTCATAGGAAGCGTGGGCAACTATTTTTCTAAAAAAACGCTGCCAAAAAATATCGCCTTTGGCGGAATTGTCGACGATGAAGAGAAGCAGATCTGTCTAAGTATTGCCGACATTGCCATAAACCCTATGCTTAGCGGTTCGGGAACAAATCTAAAGATGCTCGACTATATGGCTTCAGGCATACCTGTTCTCTCTACTCCTGTTGGAGCTAGAGGGCTTGATATACCCTCCGGTTATATAGCTGTTGCCGATATATCAAAATTTGCATATATTATAAAAGAGATAGCAGACTTTACGGATATAAACTCTTCAAATGTTTATGCGAGACAAAATTTTAGCTGGGAAATCATCCAAAAATCTCTTTTGCAAAAACTCGAAACCTCTATATAGTTCAAATCTGCTTATCTTTATCTGAGAAACGAGGATTTATCCTCGTCCTTTACTCCAAATCGCATTCTAAAACGTAGTTATGAAACTTTTTAGCCCCCTGGCTTCAAATTTGACATAGATTTATTACATATTTAAGAAATGTATGCTAGACTTGTAACATGTATTTTTTATAAATACTATCGATAGTAAGGTAATTAATTAAAACATTTCGTTTAGAAGAAATTGCCTTTTAAGTGGTGCACCTATTTGAAGGTAATCTTTTATCTGGATAGTTTTGTATAATTACTACACAAAATTTTTAATTTCCTGAGGAGGAAAACAAATGGCATTTACAACAAATCAAGAAGCAGTAGCAGAATTTTACATTGCTGCATTAGGAAGATCACCGGAGAAAAGCGGTTTAGATTACTGGGTTGGAAGACTAGACGGAACGACTGGTGCACAACTTACATTAGATCAAGTAAGAGCGTTCTTTGTAGATTCAAGCATTCCTGAAGTTGCTACGAGATTCCCTGCCGGACAAACAAACCAAGAGATGGTAGAATCTATCTATGAAAACGTACTAAGCAGAGCTGGAGATACTGACGGTGTTGCTTACTGGGTTTCAAGAATCGCTGGTACAAATACTGACGGTGAGGCGCAAATCACTGATTTAAGTGAGATTATTACTCATGTTCTAGGTGCTGCAACTGCTGCAAATGATGCTGCTACACTTGCAAATAAAGTTACATTCGCTGAGAATGTATATACTACAACTGCAACATCATTGACTGCCGCTCAGCTTTCAACAAGCACTATTACTGATGATGATGCAACTCTTATTGCAGCTAATGCTACGATAGATGCTTTAGAGCCACAAACTTTCACGTTGACTACGGGTACTGATACATTTACAGGTACAGCAAATAATGATACATATACAGCTGCTTTATTAACATTAGGTGATACTGATGTTCTTGATGGTGGAGCTGGTACAGATACATTAAACGCTGAAATTAATGCGAACGTAGGTGCAACTGCTAACTGGGATAACATTGAAACAATGAATTTCACAGCGTATGGTGCTAAATCAATTGATATGTCAGCAATGAGTGGTGTTACTACTCTAAATACTGTTAATTCAACAGGTGCTATTACGGTAAATAATGCACAAACTGCTACAATGGCTGTTGGTTTCGCTGGAACTTCAACAAACTCTATCGATTTAAATCATGCTGCTGGTAAGCTTTCTGGTGCTGCTGATGTGTTAACTGTAAACTTAAATACTGCATCTGCAGTAAGTTTGGTTGTAGACGCAGGTTTTGAATCTGCTACATTCAATGTAACTGGTACAAATGATGTTGACACATTTACTAAGAATGGTATCGCAACAGTAACATTGGCTGGTTCAGGTAGTGTTGATTTCGCAAATACTACATTAGATGGTATTTCTACCCTTTCTGCTGGAGCATATACTGGGGCTGTGACTACAGGTACAGTTAGTGCAACAACTGGTTTTGTAGATGCAGATATCGTAGGTGCTACAACTGGTACAAGCGTTATTCTTGGTTCAGGTAATGACAACATTGGTTTTACAGATGCAACAAGCGCAACAACTTACTCTAATACAGTAAAACTCGGTGCTGGTAACGATAAATTACTTGCAACAACTGCTGCTACAGGTGCAACATATATTTTTGCTGAAGCTGGTGATGATGCTGTTTCTATCGGTGCACACGATGCTTCTGACCTTATTGATATGGGTACAGGAACAGATACATTAACTATTACTGGAAACTCAACTGGTTCAGTTCTTCGTGGTGTAGAAAATATCACAATTAACTCTACTGCAACATCAGTAGTTGTAAACTCTGCTGACCAAGCTGCTGCAGTAACTTATAAAGTTGCTGGTACAGCCGCTGCAGTAACTGGATTAAAAGCTGCTTCAACTGTAACACTTGCTGAAACAGTTGCAGGTACAAGTACTGCTACAACTTTCGAAGTTGGTTATGCTGCTACTGAAGCTGCTGCTACGGTAGCTGTAAATGCTGCGACAACTGACAATCTTAAATTTACTAACATTACTGCATTGACAATCAATGCAAGTAAAGCTCTTGGTAACAATACTGATACAGTTGATTTAAATGGTGGAACAACATCATTGACTATCAATGCAACAAAAGCTGTTGATTTGGCAAATATTATTACTCCAACTGATGCTGCTGGTGAAAAGCTTGCTTCATTGACGGTAGTTGGTTCTGAAAAAGTAGTTATTGGTGATATCGTTAATGATGCTAAATTATCTACAGTATCTATCACTGCTGCAAGCACGACTGATAGTTCAATCGGTGCAATCGCTGATGCTACTTCATTAACATCTGTAACAGCTACAAGTTCTGCTGCTGGTATGGCCGTTGGTGCAATTGGTGGAACGACACAAGGTACTACTGCTTTCAATGTAAACGTAAGTGGTGCTACTACTGCACAAATTGGTCTTATTAATGCAACTGCAGCGAAAGTTGGCGATGTTACTGTAACTGCTACTAATGGTACTTTAACTGCTGGAGTTCTTAAAGCTACTGAACTTGGTACGGTAAGTTATACATCAACAAATGGCATAGTCGCTGCTTCTGCCGCTATCACTACTGCTGATGCAACTGGTATCACTGTCAATATGACTGCTAAAACAACTATTGATAATGACAATGATGGAACAGTAGACGGTGAAGATATTGTTGTAACGAATACATTAGGCGGCATTACTGCTTCTTTAGGCGGTGCAGCAGCAGCTGGTATTTCATATGGAGTTTCAGCTGGTAAAGGTGTTGTTAATCTTTCCGCTTCTAATACAGGTGGTTTGAATGCAACTATTATTAATGGTGGAACTACAACTTCTGGAGAAACATCAACTGTAACACTTGGTAATGCAACATCTAGTGTAAATAATACTCTTGATATTAGCGGTATTGTAGATACTATGAATATTACTGGTGGAACAGGTGCAGATAACATTGTTTTCGAATCGACAGCACAAAACAATGTTATAAAAGCAGGGACACTCGCTCTTGGTGGCGGTACTGACTCAGTTTCATTTGCGGAATTTGATGCAACAGGTGCAAATTCAGGTACATATACTGGTTTATACATTAACTTAGGTGCTACGGCAACTGTTACAAACGGTACTGCATCTGCTACGGTAACTGCTGGTCAAGTAAAACAATACAATAGTGCTGCGGCAACTAACGTAACAAAAATTGATGCAGCTGGTTCAGTATTTACATTGACTGATGTTGAAGCGGTTGTAGGTTCTATTAATGCTGACTATATTATCGCTAATGCTGCTGGTACTGCTATTACTGGTGCTGCTGGAGATGATACTCTTGTTCTTGGAGCTGGTGCAGATACAATCGTATTTAGTGGTCATACACTTGCGACAAATGGTGCAGATACAATTGGTACTTTTAGTTCAACAGATGTATTCAATTTTGCTTCAGTATTAACATCTGGTGCAATTATTAATACTCTAACTGGTACTGCTATAACATTGGCTACAACAGGTGCTTTAGCAACAGAAAGAACATCAATCGCTCTAACAGATGAGAAAGTAATGGTTATTGAAGTTGCACTTAAAGCTGGGATTGACACTGCTGCTGAAATGATTACAGCATTAACAGATGCAGGTGTACTTGATGCAGTTGATACGGCAGCAAGTGCTGATGCAATTATTGTTATCGGTGGTGCTGATGATGATACAGTTCATTATGTGTATGGTATTGACAATGATGGAACCGCTGCAGTAGCAAGTGGAGAAATCGTACTACTTGGCACTATCACAGGTGATATTACAAATGGAATTGCTGGTCTTACAACAGCTAATTTCAGCTTCTAAGCAACCTTCAATCAACCTCAAAAACTGATTGAAACTTTTTAAGCCTCACCCCTCAAAAGGTGGGGGCTTTTTTATATTAAAGAGTGTCAGTCGCCACCTTAAAACCTCATAAATTTTTCATAAATTATTAAAGATTTAAAAAAGGGTGTCAGGCACTCTTTTGAAACTTTTCTTGTTTTTTTATTAATCTCTTGCTTCTGTTTAACATAACGCTACTTCTCTCTTAAAATCTTTTTACTTTTTACTTTCTATTCTTTTTTATATTTTGCTATAATTTCAACATGACATTACAAGAACGAAAAGATAAAGCCGATATTATTGCTAAGAGGGGCGACTTAATTTATAAAAAATTATTGTTGCTAGTAGCAGTTGCAGGTGGTAGCTGGATTTATGGTGTAGATAAAGCTGATATTGCGAGTTATTTTGCATTATTGGCATTTTTTCTTTCATCGATAGGTGTAGTTGCTAATCTAGTCCGTTTAGGACAAGCGATTGTAAAGATAAAGGAGATTGAAGATGACTATTGAACTATTATATGGGATATCATTAGTAGCAGCTATCATAATAGGTGTACTCGCAGTAAAAAACCATTGGAAAATTGCAGATTACTTTTAAAAAGGGTGTCGTTAAAAAGGGTGTCGAAAAAAAGGGTGAAAAAAAGGGTGTCAGGCACGCTTTTGAAACTTTTCTTATTTTTTTCTTAACTTCCATCTGCTTAACATAATGCAGATTCTTATGTTTTCTTAAACTATAACTATCTCTCTCAACCAACCAACACACCACCCAAACCCCTTATCGTCAATCCTAGAGCCTCTGGCAATTTAACTGAACCTGAAACATAAACATAAAAAATTTGAAAGGATGGTTAATAAGTTGATGCGATTATTTAGAGATTTTTTATGAAATTGGTGTGATTGGTGTGATTGGTTTGTGGATGGTTTGTGGATGGTGATGCGATGAAAAACGAGTTGTAAGTCGGTTTTAATGTACTTAAAAAAAGGGTGTCAGGCACTCTTTTGAAACTTTTCTTGTTTTTTTCTTAATTTTCCTCTGCTTAATATAACGCTACTTCTCAAAAAGGGTGTCACAAAAAGGGTGCAAAAAGGGTGTCAGGCACTCTTTTGAAACTTTTCTTACTTTTTTATTAATCTTTTACTTCTGCTTAACATAACGCTACTTCTCATTAGAAAAATCATCATTTAACAAAAAGGGTGTCTAACAAAAAGGGTGTCAGGCATAACAAAAAGGGTGTCAGGCACTCTTTTGAAACTTTTCTTACTTTTTTATTAATCTTTTACTTCTGCTTAACATAACGCTACTTCTCATTAGAAAAATCATCATTTAAAAAAAATAAATATTATTAGCT
>Ga0209016_1001582_pt1 | contig 17707 bp, 16 predicted proteins | sample EPASupsiteSAE305_FD_187265 | JGI IMG/M metagenome (GOLD analysis project Ga0209016, IMG submission 187265) | Bioremediated contaminated groundwater microbial communities from EPA Superfund site, New Mexico - SAE3-05 (SPAdes) (version 2) | ecosystem: Environmental > Aquatic > Deep subsurface >...
TGAGAGCGGAAGGCCAGACCGTGATGTTCGTGGTAGTGGATGGCGAGCCGGCGGGACTTATCGGCGTCAACGATCCGATCAAGGACACCACACCGGAAGCGATCCGCGCGCTTCACGCGGAGGGGCTACAGGTCGTGATGCTCACCGGCGACAACCGCGTGACCGCCGACGCGGTGGCCCGCAAGCTCGACATCGACCAGGTGTTCGCCGACGTGCTACCCGAGCAGAAGACCGCAGTAGTGAAGCGTTTGCAGGCAGACAGACGTATCGTGGCGATGGCGGGCGACGGCATCAACGACGCGCCCGCGCTCGCCCAGGCGCACGTCGGAATTGCCATGGGCACGGGCACTGACGTCGCCATGGAAAGTGCTGGCGTCACGCTGGTCAAGGGTGATCTGCGGGCGATCGTGCGGGCACGGCGCCTGAGCCGCGCCACCATGCGCAACATCCGGCAGAACCTGTTCTTCGCGTTCATTTACAACGCGCTCGGCATACCGCTTGCGGCCGGCGTGCTGTATCCGTTCTTCGGCCTGTTGCTCTCACCGGTCATCGCGGCTGCGGCCATGAGTTTCAGTTCGGTGTCCGTGGTAATGAATGCGCTGCGGCTGAACCGGGTTCGGCTGTGATTGCGCGCCCGTACGCCAGCGGAGCGGGCCGCCCGATCTTGCCGCGGTTGTTCATCGGTCCGCCGATTGCCACGCAGCCTCACCAACGAACCGACCTACTGGGGCGGGTGCACGAAAAACGATTGCAAATACGGCCCGTATGGCATGTGTCCAGCGCACACGGTCGAAACCGGCATGCACCGCGATCCGGTTTCCCGGCGGTCGGGGGCCTCGCCTCAGTGCTGTTGAATGAGATTGTCACTCGCGACTGTTCGGCATGCTGCGTTTGGCCATTAGTCCAACAGAACATTGGGCGTACGTCTCAGGTTTCGCAGCTGCAACAACGGCAGGCGCGCCCGTGATGGGCTGCTGTCACGACCTGTCATCACAAGGAGAACAGAGAAATGGCGAAATATCTGCTGATCGAATCGCGTGACCCGTTCGAATCGAATGATGTCGGGTTCCTTGCCGACCTTGCGCTACGCCTGCGGGCCGACGGCAACGAGGTGACAATATTCCTGGTGCAGAACGGCGTACTGCCGGTGCGTGCGGGCGCCCGCGACACCGGATTTTCCACGCTCGTCGGCGCGGACGTTACCGTACTCGCTGACGACTTCTCGTTGCGCGAGCGCGGTATCTCGCCCGATCGGCTGCTGGCCGGCGTCGAGGCGGCGCCGCTCGATGTAGTGGTCGACCATCTTGCCGACGGCGCGAAAGCGCTGTGGCACTGAGCAGGGAGAGCGTCATGAGCAGGACACTTACCATCGCCCTGATGGACGCGCCGTACGAGAGCGCGCGGTCCACCACTGCATTCCGGCTAATCGATATCGCTGCCCGACGCGGCTATACCGTCAATGTGTTCGCCTACGAAGGCGCGGTCGGCATGACGTTTGCAAGGCAGCAGGCCCATCCGAATCCCGTGCATCGCCGGGACGCGGAGGACGAGAATCACTTTTTGCCGAAGGATGTGGTTGCTTCCCTGATCAGGGAAGCCGAACGGAACGGCGGCAGGATAGACTGGGTGAACTGTGGTCTGTGTGTCGACGAACGCGGCGTCGGTGAGGCGGTGGAAGGGGTGCGCAGAGGCTCGCCGGGCGACTTCTGGAAGATGGCACAGGCGTCGGATAACACGCTCGTTATCGGGACACGTTGAGGAGGCGGTCATGAAAGCACTTAACATCGTGGAGAGCGCCTATCGCGCGACGCTGGAGGAACAGGATGACACGATCGTGTGGCTCACTGCGGCGTTGAAAGGGGCGGGTGCCGAACTGTCCGTGCTTCTTCGGGGGAATGCCGTCAACTACGCGGTCAAAGGGCAGGACGCGTCGGGCCTGTCTTTCGGTTCCTGGGACCAGACCCGGCCGCCGCGGATCGGGAGCGACATCGCATCCCTGATGGACGAGGGTATCAATGTCTACGTCCTGACCGACGACCTTGTCGAGCGTGGCATTGCCGACGATGAGGTCATCCCGGGCGCCAGGAAGGTCGGGCACGAGCGATTGCCGGAACTCTTCGCCGCCCACGACCAGGTCTGGCACTGGTAACGCAGGCAAAACGCCCAACGTGCGGCGTTCTGCCTGCGAAGCCCTCTTGACGCCGGCTTCCGCGCCAGGGTCCTGGTGAGCTCTTCTGGCGGCTCGCTGCTGTGGTTCGCACCTGGGGCCAGCCAGGTACGGTCGTTGCGAGATGCATGGGACGCAAACCTCGCGGCGTCGCGTTCGAGAGCTTGGATTCGTTGTTCATTCAGACCCACATCGGGGCGACCGCCAGGTTGCTGTTTCAACGTCCCGTTGGCAACTCGCGAGGCGGTCTGTTGCGCACTGCGGGGCATGGACCGACGGCTCACCAGATGATGTGGTCCAGCCGACCTCCAGATGACGCCCCTGAGGCGCTATCTCGACTTGACCACACCCATCATCGTGGAGTGAGCTATGGATGACCTGCCCGTCGTCATTGTCACTGGAGCCAGCGGTTTCATTGGATCGGCACTGGTCAACAGACTCGCGGGCCAATTCACGATAGTCGGTTTTGACCGCGTGGCCTCCCATCAACCTCCCCCCGATGCGGAATGCGTCTGTATCGACCTCACGTCGGACGAAGGAGTGGACGCCGCGTTTGAGAGAGTGCGTATCGCGTACGGGAACCGGATCGCGTCCGTGATTCATCTGGCTGCCTACTATGACCTGTCCGGGGAGCCCAATCCGGAGTACGAAAAAATAACTGTCCGGGGCACGGAACGCCTGTTGCGTTACCTCCGGCAGTTCGAAGTCGAGCAGTTCATCTTCAGCAGCACCATGCTCGTCCATGCGCCGACAGAACCGGGTGAGCCCATCACCGAATCCTCGCCGATCGACCCGCGCTGGCCCTATCCGATGTCCAAAGTCGAAACTGAGGCTCTGATCCGTGAACAGCACGGTGACATTCCTGTCGTCCTGTTGCGTCTGGCAGGCGTCTACGACGACGACGGACGCAACACGTTTCTGGCGCACCAGATCGCCAGGATTCGCGAACGCGACGTGCTGGGTCACTTTTACCCTGGCGATATCCGTCGCGGACAGGCGTTCGTCCATCTGGAAGACGTTTGCGATGCTTTGCTTCGGCTGATCGAGAAACGCAAAACGTTACCGTCTGAATTCACCCTGCTGGTGGGCGAACCGGACACCATGAGCTATGGCGAAGTGCAGCAGACCGTGGCGCAGACCTTGCACGGAGACACGTGGGAGACGAAGCAGGTGCCAAAACCGTTCGCGAAAATCGGAGCATGGTTCGAAGACGAGGTCCTCGACGAAGATTCATTTATCAAACCGTGGATGGTCGACCTCGCGGATGATCATTACGAGCTCGACGTGACGCGCGCCCGGACGACGCTCGATTGGGTGCCCGCGCATTCCCTTCGAGATTCGCTGCCAGTGATCCTTGACGCGTTAAAGTCCGCGCCCACGCGATGGTATGGACAGAACAGGCTCAACGAGGCGCTGGTAGCCGGCGAGACACGCGCGGCATCCCCGGAAAGCCCGGTCGAAGCCCGGCAGATTCAGGAAGTTGCGGCGCAGCAACGGGCATCGCGCAAGCACGCGGAGATGATGTCGGCCGAGCATCGGCGCACGCTCTGGACTCATTTCGTCAACATCGGGCTGGGCGCATGGTTGGTCGCGAGCCCTTTCGTTTTCGGAATGTTCGACACAACGTTTTTCGTCAGTCCCGCGCTCCAGCACGTCACCGTCGACCGCGGGCTTGCTTCACCGCAATGGCGCGCTGCCATGCTCGGCTGGAGTGATGTCGTGAGCGGCGCGCTTGTAATGCTGTTTGGGACGCTGTCGCTTTCGCGCAGAACCAGTTGGGCGCCATGGGTAAATGCCGTCGTCGGCCTGTGGCTACTGTTTGCGCCGCTGGTTTTCTGGGCACCAGGTGCCGCAGCGTACAACAACGACCTGGTCATCGGCATGCTGGTTATAGCGTTGGCGGTCCTCGTGCCGATGATGCCGGGGATGAGCATGGAAGGGATGATGGATACCTCAACAGTTCCGCCCGGATGGACCTACTGTCCGTCTACGTGGACGCAACGGCTGCCGATCATCGCAATGGGCCTCGTCGGCCTGATCATTGCGCGCCAGCTGACTCATCACGTCCGCTGTTTCGAAAGCGTGGCCCATTCCGGATGCGGGATTGGGCGCCGTCAGCTACGCGCTGGAAATCCTCATGGCCGCGATGGGAAGTCGTACACGCTGGCGCACAATGCCCTGGATGGTGACCTTCTTCGGCATCCTGGTGGTTCCGCTCGGCATCGTGAGTATCTACTTCATCGTCATCCAGCCGATCGTAATCGGTACCTGGTGCACACTCTGCCTGCTTGCCGCCCTGGCAATGCTGGTCATGATTCCCTTTGCGCTCGACGAACTGGTGGCAATGGGACAGTTTCTGCTCTGGAGTCGCCGCGCCGGCAAGCCGTTCTGGCGAACCTTCCTGATGGGCGACGCGATGCCGGGCGGCGCCGTGGGGACCGGGGACGAGCTCGGGTCCATGCGTGCGGCCTTCATCGACATGGGACGCGGAGCGACCCTGCCCTGGACGCTGGTGGTCAGCGTCGGGATTGGTGTGCTGCTGATGTTTACGCGTCTGCTCTTCGCAACGACAGGTGTGATGGCGAACAACGATCACGCCGTCGGTGCGCTCGTCGTGACGGTCGCCATCATTGCGACGGCCGAGGTTGCACGGCCGCTACGATTCGTCAACGTGATCCTGGGTGCGTGGCTGGTCATTGCTCCGTGGTTGCTGTCCGGTGCTTCATTGGCTGCGTCGTGGACCAGCGTCGCTGCGGGACTGGTGCTGGCCGCCCTGAGTCTGCCGCGCGGCAGGCGCAGCGGCGAACATTACGCAGGATGGGATCGCTATGTCTTGTAGCAATTCGCCTCCCCAGGATCGTGAACGCAACGCGACTTTCCGAACGAGACTTGCGTTGCTGGATCGGAAAAGCTTCGTGCGCGGCACGTCAGTATTCCGCAGCAAGAAGGCCCGTTGCGAATGAACAGGCGTGTTTGACACAAAACAATCTGCCTTGACACAACGGCGGGTGACCGCTACGGCGATCGTCGACATTCGGACCGCAACCCAGAGGACAACCGGCCCGGCGGTTCCTGAGCCGGATCGGTCCGCCTTTATCTCTTCCGACATCGACGGAGCATCCATCTCAATTCGCATGAATCTCGGCGTTACGCTGGCCACCCTCGCTTGCGCTGGCGGGACGCTCGAGACGCCGACGGTCAAGCCGGAGCGCATTCGTGGCGAGCCCGTGGCACTCGATGGCGATGCGCTGAAGGTGCACCGCCGCAGCGGGCAAACCGTGTCCATTGAAGTCAAACCCGCCGTGACGGTCTCGGCAGTCAGGGCGATCAATCCGTCCGGGATCAGGCCCGGTTCTGTTGTAGGCACGGCAGCCATGACGGGCGCCAACGGCAAGCTGACCGCGACCGAAGTTCTGCTCTTCCCGGAAGTCGCCCCGCGGCACGGGTGAGGGGTACTACGCGTGGGACCTCGGTCCGAACTGTACGATGACGAATGGGAACGTAGATGCCGTCGTTGAAGGCATCAGCGGTCGCGACCAGACGCTCTCGTACAAGGGGTGACCGTGCCGGCCAATGTGCCGGTCGTGACCTTCGCCCCGGCAACGCGCGGCGACCTCACGCCGGGCTAGACGGTATTCGTGGTGGCGACGCCCGCGCAGCAGGGCGCGTTGGTGGCGCAACCTATCGTAGTGGAGAAGGATGGGGTTGTGCCGCCCATGTAGGGGCTCGGGCCGCGATGACGACTGCGCGGGGTGCAGCAGATCCTGAAGGGCTGCTTTCGAGCAGAGCGACTGGCCGGAATGGAGTGCCTGCTGCCCGTCGCGACCGGCCGGGTTCGGCCACCATCGACACAATCGAACTATGCCCAGCTGGGGTATCGGACCAGGCGCCGGCCACAGCCCCGATGCGCATGGAGGCGGGCACAGAACGTAGGCAGGCGACGCGGACATGATCCTGCCCGTCTTCGCCTGCGCAACGGGCGACGCGACAGCAGGTGAAACCGCTGCCCCCTCGCGTTGTCGAATGGAGACAGAGCGCCGCTGGGTTAAGTTGGCGACGAGGTACGTGTTCGCGAACACGTCGCAAGGCGAGCGCTTTGTCGACCTGCAGCGCTGACCTGAATGAGGATAACGGGATGGGTCTCTATCGCAATGTCATTCTGCCCTCGCTTTGCGACTTCGTGATGCGCAACCGGTTTCTTCTGCCCTACCGGGAACGGATCATTGGCAGCGCCGAGGGCACGGTGCTCGAGATCGGCGCGGGGTCAGGCCTGAATCTGCCGTTGTATGGGGCGGGTGTGAAAGAGATTCTCGCACTTGAGCCCGATCCCAAACTCATGACCATGGCGCGGCACAACGCGAAGCAGGCGAGGCGACCGGTGACTTTTCTGGACGCGTCGGCAGAGGCCATCCCGCTGGAAGACAGGAGCGTTGACACGGTCGTCACTACCTGGACCCTGTGCACGATCCCGGAGGCGATGCGCGCGCTGGAGGAAATGCGCCGAGTACTGAAGCCAGCCGGACACCTGCTATTCGCCGAGCACGGTCTCGCGCCCGAAGAGAGCGTATGCAAGTGGCAGAACCGCTTGACGCCTGCCTGGAAGTGCATCAGTGGCGGCTGCCACCTGAACCGGCCCATCCGGCAAATGATCGAGAGTGGCGGCTTCAGCATCGACCAGATCGACACGGGTTACGCGCCCGGCCCCAAGCCGATGAGTTTTCTGTACGAGGGGAGTGCCCGACCGACCCGGTAGTCAGTACCTGCACGCGGGTGCTCGGTGGCGAACGTTTGCATGCCAGAACATCTCTGGAATACTGCGGCCATATCTGAAAAGAAATACGACTCGCCGGTCGAAGCGGGCACAGAAGCCGCTGGCGCAGGGGGCGTCAACGGCGGAACAGAGCGGGGGCCTCTGCCATGAAACAATCAATCCCGGAACACCGGGCAGCCGGCTTCACGCGTCGGGATTTCATCTTTGCATTGACTGCGGGGGTGGGTTATTGCGGTGCGGTGACCGCCGGGATCCGTCCCGATAGTCCGTCTGCGCACTTCCGGATCGATATGGATGAAGTTCTCCCGCGCCGCGGGATCAGGACACAGGTCGTCTTCGGCGACTCAATCCGGAAGCTGGTGGCGGCCGGCGCGCTCGATCCGGACAAATACCGGGCCGTGACCTCTCCGGGGCAGCTTCTGCCTGCCTGGGTCGAATGGCTGTTCGTGGCACCATCCACCGAACCGATCGTCCTCAGTGCGGAAACCGCGCCGCATCTGCTTCACCTGCTCTGGGCGCTCGGGCTGTCGACGAGAACGGGCTTCAACGGGAGAAGCCCGATCGATGCCATCCAGCTCCCCTCGTTTGCCAGCACGGGAGGCTGGACGCTCGGTCGGGAGCCGAACGGCTACGTGTACTTCAACCGCATCGATACCGTTGGTCTGAGCCGCTCCCAGGAGGCACGGGTCCTCGATGTCGCAACCGGATCGTTCCGGCCCTGTTGCGACAATTCGACCCTGTTTCAGGATTGCAATCATGGTTCGGCTCTGCTCGGCCTGCTGGAACTGGCCGCCTCCCAAGGTGCTTCGGTGGACGAGCTTTACCGGATCGCGCTGGCCGCCAATTCATACTGGTCTCCGTCCCAGTACAGCATGACGGCAATGTATTTCAGGTACTTCCAGCACCAAGGGTGGAGCGCGGTGTCGCCGCAACAGGTTCTGGGTGCGACGTATTCTTCCTTCAGCGGCTGGCAGCGCAACGTCGCGGCGACTTTGGCGCAAGGGAAATCGTCCAAACCATTGGCAACGTCAACCGCTCCGGCGTCATGTGGAACGCGGCGATAGGTCAAGCTCGCCGAGCTCCTGCGCAGGGAGAACGTGCTGGCGGTCAGGGCCAGCACGAACCGCAGCGCCTTCAGTTCGTCGTCAATATGGGCCCGGGCGTTCCTGCACTCGCCACGGCACACGTCCCAGGCTGCTAGCGCTGTACCGAAATCGGCAGCGCACCATTCCTGCCATCTCGCTGGATCGCAACGAGCAGAACTGGCATTGCGGATCGCCTTCTGTCGTGGTCGAGGTCATCGGCGATCAGCACGAAATCACCGCGCATTCAATCCGTCGCGAGACTCACCGCGCTATGGTTCACGACTACGGGATTCAACCAATAATTCGGTTCCGCGCGCACGAATCGCTGCGATTAACTCGGCGGCTGTTATCTCATAGCGGACTATTCGAAGAATGCCAGGTTTTCTGCAATCGATATCGGTCAGCACGACGGTTCTGCCATCTACCGACGCCTCCAGGCGCAACCCTCGAGTCTCGCGCTCATGTGCATCGTCCGTCTCCGACATGAGCGTCATCGTGCCCGTCGCACCGTGGATACGCACAAAAATCTCCCTGGACTTTCCGGGCCGGCAAAGCGCCGACGATGAGCTAACTATACCTGCACCCAGGCATGAGCGCGCGTCGTGTACATCATGTGCTGCCAGCGGGGTGATGACATGTCAATGGGGTTAGGCGTAAGCATTTCAGCCCGGCACGCGTGAAAGCGACGTCCGGTTCCTTCACGACAAGACCGGCTCGAGGGCGGCGCAATCGACTCATTGCTTTCGAGCCTGTCATGACGGTTTCGAGCGGGCGGCTACGGTCCGCGCCAGGTGGTCGGCTACCTCACGGTCGCCCACATGCGAAGCCGGTCAGCATGATCGGCAAGCTGACCACCACACTCAGGCTCCTGGCCAGCTTCAGGTCGATTCCGAAGAGCAGCACGAGGGCTGAATCAAGAGTTTCCCCGCCCGCAACACTCATCATAAAGGGCGACCGTGCCGATGATGACACCGGCGACAAGCCCGAGCACAGTTTGCACGACACGGCTCACTGGCAAAGGACCGTGGTGCGCGGCCTCATGGCCAAACAACAATACCGAGCAGTGGGCCCAGCAGGCGTCCCGCCAACACTTGGTTATAACTCGCCCATAGGCCAAGGCCGCATCGAACGGAACTGCCCGCGCGCGGAACGGCAGAGCTGACGCGACGACGACCAGGTTCATCGTCTTGTTGAGAATGACGGCTTCCAGCGCTGTGAACAGAAACGCCTCCCTTAGCTGCGGCAGACGAAACTCTGCTCAGCGGAGACCGACGGGGCCACCCAAAGCACCGATGACAGCGCCGGCATCGACTGCCGCCGGCCGATTTTTTTTTCATATCGTTTCCCTCGACTGCGAAAGCGCACTGGCGATGATGGATGGAGGCCGCGTTGCCGCGTCGATGCGCCTGAACGCAGACAGAATGGGTTGCAGGGCGAAGGGCAGGCTGTAGACCATCGAGCCGATCACCAAGGCGGCAAATGAGAAGCACGGCGGTGTGCCAAACACGCTGGCCCAGAGGCCGCCGGGGCGAGATCGAGGCACGAGAAGGGCCAGCAGATAAAAAGCCGATCACCGTCAGCGGCAAGAGCGCCGGCAGCGTCAAAGTCGTCTCCAGCAAGGCAACCCATCGTTGACGCGCGAACAAGATTCTTCTTGACTCTGGAGTGTGCTCCAAGGTCTAGCATTGGTACATCGCGGTACAGCTGAACCCTGGTCTACTCCTGATTTGACGAAGGAGAGTGTCGACCCAGGCAAGGCTTCGACCGCACGCCACACCGAAAGGAACAGTTCATGACACACCGGATCGATTTCACGGTAACCGGAGACGAGAAAAGCCACTGTAGCGGCTGCGAGACCCGCATTCACTTCGCGCTTCAACGCATGTCCGGGGTACAAGACGTGACGGTCAAAGCGCAGACGCAGCGGATCGCAGTCACATTTAATCCGGCCCGGGTTACGGGAGAGCAGGTACAGGAAAGATTGAAACACATAGGTTTCGATGTGGGGGTCTCGCCATGACTACAGTAACGTCCGGTGAATCGGTTCCGCACTTCTGGAGCGAAGAGCCGTCGACTCTGCCTGGCCGGCGGCGCATCCGGGCGCGCATCGGCGGGCTGCACTGTTCGCTGTGCACCGGCACGATCGAAAAGGCGCTGGGCAAGCGGCCTGGCGTCGAGAAGGTCGCCGTCAGCCTGACCCATGAACAGGCGCTGATCGAGTATGACCCGAGCGTGGCCCGTGCCGAGGATCTGCTGCAGACTCTCAAGGACATCGGCTATACGGTCTCCGATCCGCGCAAGCTGCGCCCCTATGACGAGGAAGAGCGCGCACTGGTACGCGAGCGTGGACGTTTCCTCACCGCCCTCGCGGCCAGCATTGCCTCGATGGGCCTGGTCGGCTACCCGGTGGACAGTGCATGGTTCCCGCTGTGCGTGTTTTCTATTGCCAGCCTCGTCGCCTTTGCCTTCGTCGTATTGCGCGGTTACGGCCTGCAACGCGCGATGGGCGGCACGGCGCTGCTCGCGATGTTCGGCACCGGTATCTATTATTTCAAGTTGCGCGGCACGTTCGGCGCGACCGTTCCGTGGCTGACCGGCGCGCTCGCGCTGATGCTCGTGTTCGGCGTGGGCCAGCACATCGTGCGGATGGCTGTCATGGCGCTGCGCCGCGGCATCCTCAACCAGCACGTGCTGGTTGAGTTCGGGGCCTTTGCCGGGCTCGCCGGTGGGTCAATCGGCCTGGCACTACACCCCGCCGGCTATCCGACGGGAGCGTTTTTCGCGGTGACCGTGATGGTGCTCAGCTATCACATCTTTTCCGAGTGGTTGTCGCTGATCGTCAAAACCCGCAGTTCGCAGGCGGTCAAGAAGCTGCTTGATCTTGAGCCTGACGTGGCGTTTGTCGTCAGGGACGGTCAGGAACAGGAAGTGCCGCTCGAACAGGTGCGCGTCGGCGACTTCGTACGCATTCGCCCGGGCGGGCGGGTGCCGGTCGACGGACAGGTCGAATCAGGCGAATCGGACGTGGATGAATCGCTGGTGACCGGCGAGCCGCTACCCGTCGAAAAGCGCGCCGGCGACCGGGTGGTGAGTGGCGCGCTGAACGGTCACGGCACGCTGCTCGTGCGCGTCAGTGTGGTGGGAGAAGAAAGTTTTCTCAGGCAGGTGGTGCGCAGCGTCGAAGACGCCCGCGCCCTCAAGCCCGGTCTGCTGCATCTCGTGGACCGCGTGCTGCGCGTGTACACACCGCTCGTGCTGTTCACGGCGGCCGGGGCGGCGCTCTTCTGGCTCGTTGGTCCCCTGTTGGTCGGAAGCGCGCCGGATCTGCAACGGGCCGTGTTTGCCGGCCTCAGCGTGCTGGTCATGGGCTATCCGTGTGCAGTAGGCATCTCGGCCCCGCTGTCCATCGTTCGCGGCGCGGGCGAAGCCGCCGAGCGTGGCGTACCGATGCGTACCGGTGAGGCCTTTCAGGCGCTGCGACGCGTGAATCGCGTCGTATTCGACAAGACCGGCACGCTGACCGAGGGCCGCCCCGCTTTGCGCGAGATCGTCGCCGTGGCGTGCGCAGAAGCGGAGTTGCTCGCACTCGCGGGAGCCGTCGAAGCGTTCTCCGAGCATCCGCTCGCGCGGGCCGTGGTGGAAGAAGCGTTTAAACGCCGCATCGCGCTGTCCGAGGTGGAAGGATTCGAGGCCGTCGCGGGTCACGGCGTCCGGGCCCGCCTCGGTGAAACGCGGTTGATGGTCGGCAGCCCGGTGTTTCTCGCGGCTGAAGGTGTGGATCTCGCGGCTCAGGACGCGCGCATCAATGAACTCGAAGCGAGCGGACTGACGGTCATCGGTCTTGCGCGGGATGGCGTGTTGCTCGGTCTGCTGGCGCTCGGCGATGCGCTGCGACCCGACGCCGCAGAGACCGTGCGCCGCCTGCACGCGCTCGGCATCCGCACGAGTCTGATCACCGGCGATAACGAGCAGGCGGCACGCCATTTCGCCCGCGCGGCGGGAATCGAAGAGGTGCATGCGCGCGTGCTGCCGGCCGGGAAAGCCGTCTTGATCCGGGAGTTGCAGCAGCGCGCACGCGTGGCGATGGTCGGCGACGGCATCAACGATGCGCCGGCGCTGATGCAGGCCGACGTCGGCATCGCCTTCGGCAGTGGTGCGGACATCGCGATCGAATCGGCCGACGTGATCATCCTCAACCAGCGGCTCGGCGCCGTCCTCGAGGCCCATGCGGTCAGCCGCAACAGCTACCGGAAGATCGTGCAGAACGTCTCGCTTGCCTTCCTGTTCAATGGCATCGGGATTCCGGCGGCGGCCACCGGCCTGATCTATCCGGTATGGGGGATGGTCGCGATGGCGGCGAGCGTGACGGCGATTTTCATCAACTCGCTGTGGGGCCGCGGCGGCTATTTCTTCGAAGCAATCAGGGCGGTGGGCCACGCGCCTCAGATGCCGTCCCAGGCGATTGCGTCGTGACGGGAGCGTCTCCCGCAGCGACCGTGTCATGAATGGAGGGTTTTAGCGATGTTCAAATCCGTCACCCTCGAAGTTACCGGCGAGCAGCGACTTAACTGTGAGAAATGCGAACAGCGCGTCACGCGCCTGCTCACCACGCTGCAGGGCGTGCGACAGGTTCGTGCGCAGGCTCTTGACCAGCGTATCGAAGTGCTATTTGACACGACGAAGGTAGAACTGGCCGCACTAGCGAAATGCCTGGGTGACGTTGGTTACGAGACCCGGGTCGTCAATTGAACTCTAAGACCTCGCAATTGAGACGAACCGAAGTTTGGCTGGAAACCGGCATGCGGGCTACAACCATAGCTATTGGAGGACGCACTCGTGCGAACACCCACTAATTCGAGGAAGCCCGGCCGTCCTGGCGTCGGCAAACCCTCCGCAACGGACAACCGTGCGGCAGGGTCTCGGCGTCGGACCGTTCCGTTGATTGAGGCGGCGCAGGAACGCGCCGGGATGACCATCGGCAAGCTCGCGAAGCTTGCCGAGGTCAGCGCCGATACCATCCGCTTCTACGAGGATGAAAGGTTGCTGATGCCCGCGAACAAGACTGAAGCCGGCTATCGGCTGTATGACGAGGACGCGGTGCGCCGCCTGGACTTCATCAAACACGCCCAGCACTGCGGCATGACGCTATCGGAAATACGGCAACTGCTCGAGCTGAAGGCCGATGACAGCTCTTGCTGCAGCGACGTGCGCAGCCTCGCGATTCGAAAGAAATTGCAGCTCGAACAGAAGATCAGGGCGATGCAGGCGATGTCGCAGGCGTTGAGCGAACTGATCGGGATCTGCACGGCCGAAGACCAACCGTTGGATGACTGCCCCATTCTGGCGGCGCTGGAGTCCAGCATGGCAAACCAGCATCGCGACTCCCACTAACTCCGGACGACTGCCATGAGTATCAAGGTCGAAGTTTTCTCGACGCCCGGCTGCAGCCACTGCGATCGTGCGCGGGATAGCCTGAAAACAATCGCCGAAGCGTTCGGCGAGCATCAGGTGACCTGGCGCGACGTGAACCTGCTGGACGAACTGGATTACGCCGTGAAACTGGGCGTGCTGACGCCGCCGTCGATGGCGATCGATGGCGAACTGGTTTTCGCGAAACTGCCCAGCGCCGCACAGCTTCGCGAGGCATTGACGCGGCGACTTGACCGTCAACGCACGTGACTCACCGCCCCGCAACGATACCGGGCGACCCATCCACCATCGGAGCAGGATAACAATGGAACATGCCCTGGACGCACTAAATGGATATTGAGTCACTGCGTGCGACGCTCGAGCAGGCGAGCCTGGCATCGCTCGGAATCGGCTTTCTGCTGGGGTTTGTTTTCACCTTCAACCCAGTCGCGCTGGCCTCCATTCCGGTTTCGCTCGCATACGTCACAAAGGCGCGCGAACCGAAAACAGCAATCTTGTATGGCGGCCTGTTCATTCTGGGCATGGTCATCGTCCAGACGCTGTTGGGGCTAATCGCCGGCTTCGGCGGCCATTGGGTAGCGAAGCTGGTCGGCCGGGAGTGGGGCGTGGTCCTCGGGCCCGTACTGATCCTGCTGGGCCTGATGTGGCCCGGCTGGATCAGGCTGCCGCTGCCGTCGATTTCCCTTCGCGGAAAACGCGCCAGCAGCGGATGGGGGGCCGTGGTACTCGGCGCCTCTTTTGCCGTTGCGGTCTGCCCGTTCTGCACGCCCGCTCTCGTGGTGCTGCTCGGCATCGCAGCCGGGATCGGCTCGCCGCTGTTCGGCGCAACCCTCCTGTTTGCGTTTGCGATGGGCCGGGCTGTTCCCGTCATCCTGGGCGCCGCGGCGGTGGGCTGGCTGGAGAGCCTGGCCATGCTTCAGCGTTACCAGAAGGCGTTCGAAGTGGCCGGTGCTGCCACGCTGGTGCTGGCCGGCCTGTACATGCTGAACGCGTATTTCATCGTCATTCCGGCGCTGGCGGTTTAGGCCAGACCCATCACCTGATTTTGCGAAAACCATATCATGCATAACGTCGTACCACCCACCCCTGACCATCACGAACGGGAGCGTTTGCTTCGGATGCTCTCGGCCGCCACTTTTTTCATTTTTTTCCAGGCGTACATGGTCGCGCCGATCATACCGGCACTTTCGAAGACGTTCGGAACTTCGGTACAAACCGTCGGCCTCGTTGTGCCGGCCTACCTGATTCCGTATGGGATCGCGACGCTGATCTACGGCCTTCTGGCCGATCGGCTCGGTGTTCAGCGCGTCATGTTCGCCTCCCTCGGGGCGTTCGGGGCGCTTACGGCGTTGACGGCGACAGCGACCTCCATCGGGCAGATCGCGCTGTGGCGTATCGTGACGGGCCTGGGCGCCAGCGGAGTCGTGCCGCTCGCCCTTGTGCTCGTCGCCAGGCTGTTTCCGTACGAACAGCGAGGCCGCCCGCTTGGGTGGCTGTTTGGCGCGATGGCGGGAGGGATGGCCTTCGGCTCGCCGTTGGGCGCGATGCTGGTGCCATTTATCGGCTGGCGAGGGCTTTTCCTGGCTGTCGGCACGGCGGGAGGAATTGTCCTGCTGCTGTTTCTGCCCTATCGCCGGATCATTGCCACTGCGATGCAGCCGGTCGGCGGTACGCTCGGCGATCTCTTTCGGGGCTACATGAACCTGCTTGGCACGCCGCGGGGGCAGCGCACTTATGGCTATGTCTTTGTGAACTCGATGTTCCACTCCGGCGTTTTCACCTGGCTCGGCGTGTATCTCGAACGACACTATGGCCTTGGGCCGGTCGGGATCGGCCTGGCGTTACTCGGCTACGGCGTGCCGGGCTTCCTGTTCGGGCCGCTGATCGGCCGCGCAGCGGACAAGTGGGGACGTGCCAGACTGTTGCCGATCGGGCTTGGACTCAGCACGCTTGGCGCTGCGGTTCTGCTTTTGGATTTCCCGCTGATCCTTGCACCGGTCGTGGCGATGGTGCTGTCCCTGGGCTACGACATGACCCAGCCACTCTTCGCGGGCATTGTCACTTCACTCGGGGCCAAGCGACCAGGACAAGCCATGGGTTTGAATGTCTTCACCCTGTTCGTTGGCTTCGGTCTGGGTAGTCTCATCTTCGGGGAGGTGCTTCGCTTCGGTTTCGGGGCCGCATTGGGAGTATTTGCCGCAGTTGAGTTAACGGCTGCCGTGTGCTCCCTCCGGTTCTTTCGCTCCGAAATCCCTTCCGGAGCGACAGGGTTGTCATCAGGGAGTCAGTAATGTTCCCCGTGGAATGCACGTCGATTGCTCGCGTGCGTAGTGCGCGCCATCCATCGGCCGACTATTGTGCAGAGGGGGACCATCACCTTCGAACCTTGAGGGCACTGACATGATGCGCCGACAATGCTCTCGCCCATTCTCACGGAAACCAAGGACTCTCTCCCGCAAAGACGCAAGCGCCGTCCGATACACGCTACAGGACGAGGTGCGGATGGCATTTGAGCACTCCTGACCTCGAAGTTGCCTAGTACCTGCTTCGCACGCTTGAAGTCATCTCGCGCCGCGAGACGAATGACGCGTCGCCCGGTCGAGCGTACTGGGTGCTGTCGCGTTGCCTGGGACGAATCCAGGCGTCGTCGAGAAGAAACATGGCGCCCCCCGTCAGGTTCGTCCTGGCGCGCCAGCGGGAGCAGCGAGGTGATCCGGAAATGGCGGAATTACGCGTGGTCCGCGTCCTTCGTGTTTCGCAGCCGGGCAGCCTGCAATAGCCGTTGCGCAAGCTCGCGGCCCACGCCGAAGGCGTCGTGGACGTTCACGATGTCCACGCCAGCATGTTTCGAGGTCCAGTCGTGCGCCGCAGCGGCGGAGGCAAAGAAATGCACATCGCAGCAGAAGGCCGCGCGGATATCGGCGGTGTCCCGTGGGAGTAACAGCGACACGACCGCGCCGGCCGGTTCGACATCCTGTATCGCGGTCGGCGTGACCGTCAGCGCCACCGGCACGCCGGTCGCGGCACAGCGCGAGACCACATGGGCCGTCCGATCGATCAGGGCGGGGAAGAACAGGGTGTCAAATGCGCACCACGTGTACAGGCGCCGGCCGTCGATTTCGAAGGCGTGCGCGGTCTCGCGCAGCGTCAGGCCGTAGCCGACGACGTTGCCGTCGTCATCCCACTCGGTACTGACGGCCTGTTGGAGTACAGCTGCCACGCGTTCAACGGGCCAGTCGAGGGCCAGCGCGAGCGTGCCACGCGAAACCGGCCTTCCCCTGGCGAGCTCGCGTAACAACACGACAAAAAGCTCCTCGAGCCCTTCGGACCGGAAGGCCATCGTAAGACGATCGACGAGTTCCGCCGTGTAGCGTGCAAAGTCCATCATTGCGTCCTGGTTATCCGGCGCAGCACGAGAGCTGCTTCACGTCCTTCGAGAAGGTCTGTGCGGCAAGCTTCAGAGCCTCCACCATCGTCAGGTAGGGGAACAGCTGGTCGGCGAGCTCCTGTACGGTCATCCGTGCATGGATCGCGATTGCCGCCGTCTGGATGATTTCACCCGCCTCAGGGGCCACCGCCTGCGCGCCGATCAGGCGACCGCTGCCTGCTTCGGCCACGAGCTTGACGAATCCGCGTGTGTTGAAGTTCACTAGGGCGCGCGGCACGTTGTCGAGGGTCAACGTGCGGCTGTCGGTCTCAATGCCCGCGTGATGTGCGTCTGCCTCGCTGTAGCCGACCGTTGCCACCTGTGGGTCGGTGAACACCACGGCGGGCATCGTGGAGAGATCGAGCCGCGCGTCACCGCCTGTCATGTTGATTGCCGCGCGCGTGCCGGCCGCCGCCGCGACGTAGACAAACTGCGGCAGGCTGGTGCAGTCGCCGGCCGCATGGATGTCGGGCGCGCTAGTGCGCGTGCTGCTGTCGATCACGATGCCGCCGCGCTCGTCGAGCTGCACGCCCGCACTCGCCAGGTTCAGGCCGCGGGTGTTAGGCGACCGTCCCGTGGCAATCAGCAACCGGTCCGCCCGCAGCTCGCCGTGGTTCGAGGCGAGGACGAATTCGCCATCGACGTGCGATACGCGGCTCGCCTGCGTCTGCTCCAGCACGACGATGCCTTGCGCCCGAAAGGCGGCTGTGACGGCTTCGCCGATGGCCGGGTCTTCACGGAAAAGCAGGGCGTTGCGCGCGAGGATGGTGACGCGGCTGCCCAGACGGGCGAAGGCCTGAGCCAGCTCGACGGCCACCACCGACGAG
>Ga0209016_1001586_pt1 | contig 17667 bp, 12 predicted proteins | sample EPASupsiteSAE305_FD_187265 | JGI IMG/M metagenome (GOLD analysis project Ga0209016, IMG submission 187265) | Bioremediated contaminated groundwater microbial communities from EPA Superfund site, New Mexico - SAE3-05 (SPAdes) (version 2) | ecosystem: Environmental > Aquatic > Deep subsurface >...
TTATCATTTGGAGATAGCTGGAAACAACCTTCTTAAAAGCAGACAAAAGGACTATAATTTTATTGGATTGGAAGATATGGAACTCTCCACACAGTTGTTATTGCGGGAAGCGATAAAGACGGGTGTCTCTTTTGAAATTATGGATAGAAAAGAAAACTTTATCAGACTGGAAAAGAATGGGAATATACAATATGTAAAACAAGCAACTAAGACTTCATTGGATAATTATGCCAGCGTACTGGCTATGGAAAATAAACTGGTTACTAAAAGGATATTGGAAGAACATGGCATTCGGGTTCCGAAAGGAGAGGAATATACTAATGTCGATACGGCGAAATCTGATTATGTACGATTTCGGGGTATGCCTGTGGTAATAAAGCCGAATCAGACTAATTTTGGTACCGGGATAACTATTTTAAAAGAGAATATGGATGAGTTGACTTTTCAACGTGCTGTTGATATAGCATTTGAATATGATTCTACCATCCTGATAGAGGAATTTGTTACAGGAAAAGAGTATCGTTTTTTTGTAATAGGAGATGAGGTAGCAGGCATTTTGCATCGCGTTCCTGCAAATGTAACCGGTGATGGAATTAAGTCAATCAGGGAATTAGTGCGTACTAAAAATGAAGATTTGCTGCGAGGTAAAGGTTATCATACGCCATTGGAAAAAATTCAATTGGGTGAAGCTGAGGCTATGTTTTTAAAAGCACAGTTCAAAGACTTTGATTATATACCTGCATATGGAGAAACTGTATATTTGCGTGAGAACTCAAATATAAGTACCGGCGGTGACAGCATTGATTTTACAGATGACATTCCGGATTCTTATAAACAGATTGCTATAAAAGCAGCTCAAGCCTTGAATGTAACTATTACCGGTCTAGATATGATTATTCCAAACTTGACAAAGGATGCTTCGGATAATAATTATGCTATTATAGAGTTGAATTTTAATCCGGCTATTCACATTCATTGCCACCCGTTTAAAGGAAAAAACCGAAAATTGAATGAAAAAATGATGGATGCACTGGGATATAAGATTGGATAGCTGTTATTTAGATTCTATTTTAAGCTGAATTCGAATATGTATGCTTAAATATAAATCACATTTTATGTGTAGAAAATGTGTATAGAATCACATAATCTACACTTAAAATGTGAAATAGTGACTTTTATCATTACTTCATATATTTCTTTATAACAGGATAAAGTAATTCTGAATAACGCATAAAGCCAAGATCGGTAAAATGAATACCGTCTACCATTGCTTCACCGTCATTGCCAACCATGTTTTTGGAGGAAAGGAAATAAATGTTCTTCTCTCCACGTTTTTTAAGGGTCTGAAAGAAAGCATTGATAGTTTCGTTTTTATCTTTTACTTCCTTAGCCATTCTTTGATCGAACCGACTGTGGGTAAATATAGGATCTTCCACGAAAAGTATAGGAGTATCCGGATGGCGACTTCTGATAATAGTATAGAACTTGTCCGCCCGTTCTTTCATTTGTTCTACGGTAGCGTTTGGCACAAAATCGAGAATGTACATTGAAGCGTCTACGTTAGCAATAACATCTGCAATTTCCAGATCTAATTGTCCGTTACCGCTGAATCCCAGATTAATAGCTTCACGATTTAGCCAGCGAGACAAAATGTTTGTATGTGCCATACCCGGACGGGAAGCGCAACCTCCTTGAAGAATACTGGTGCCATAGAATACAAGAGGTTTCTGGCGAATAGGCCAGTCAACAGCTGGTTGAGAGATTTCCGATAAAGAATCTACACCTATTGATAAGGAGGTAACTCCATCATAAAGCGGGAGATACAACATATATTCCCGTTTCTCTGGTTTCATATCTTTTATGATTGTGGCAGTATTTACTTTTCCCGACGGACGTCCGCTGTTGACAAATACCCATTTACCGTCTTGTAGACAATAGAGATCGAGCCCTTTTACACCTGTATCGGTCATGTGATTCATGCTTCGGTTTAAGAGTACTTCCCATTTTGCTGCAATAGTTGTGGAATTGGAGCTGAAACGAATTGCCAGTCCGGCACTGTTTTGTCCTAGTTCCCATAAAGGTTTGCGGGATATATTTCTCAAAGAATCCGGTAAACGCTCATAACGTGTGGCTGTACTTTGTGTAGCTTTGCCTAATAAAGGAAAGGCTGAAGCGTCGTGGTAAACGAGCTGGCCTTTTGCTGTTAATGTAAATAACAGCAAAACAATAACTATAATGTGTGTTTTCATATAGAGTATAAAAAATTAAATAAGAAAGAATTTCTTGTCAAAGTTAGCACAAATTTATAATGTAATCATATATAATTTTCTTATTTCTTTTATAGTAATATGTACCTTAAATTATATCTTTGTAAGCGTTAAACTTTTTTTGAATGAATACTATGAAAAGAATCCGCATTTTGTCTCTGATAGCTGTAATACTATATGCTGCTTCTACCTTTGCTCAATTTCCTGAAAGGACTCCCGGGAATGTAGAGAAATATAAAAGAATCTGCCGTGAACATATCTATAAAGATATGAAAGGAATGTATCGCAATGCTGGTGGTGCTCTGAAATATCCTTTTCTGGCTCCCGGAAGCAGTCAGTATCTGGATATGTTGTGGGATTGGGATTCCTGGCTGAGTGATGTGGCACTGAGGCAGATTCTTTTGGAAAAAGGTACTAAAGCGGATAGAGAAGAAGCTTTGAAATATGAACAGGGATGTGTGCTCAACTCTTTGAGTTACGGTGGTATGGATGGCTGGATTCCTATCTGGATAGAACGCGATGCACCATCCCGAAAGGATATGCTTTCCAAACGTAATCCATGGAAGAGCAATATGCACAAACCTTGCCTGGCACAGCATGCAGCGTTTATTGTGAAGAATATGAATGGTGATGCTGAGTGGTTAAGAGATAACTTTTATACACTGCAGGCTTTTGTTGATAAATACTGGAACTATCATCGTGATAAAATTACCGGATTGCTATATTGGGAAACAGATGAGGCTATTGGGGTAGATAATGACCCCAGCACTTTTTTTCGTCCGCAAGAAAGCTCTGGTTCTATCTTTCTTAATTGCATGATGTATCGCGAACTTTTGGCTATAGAATATCTGGCGAAGAGCTTAAATATGATTGAAATAGGACAAAGGTATAAGCAAGAGGCTAATTTATTGTGTAGTTCAATCCGTGAACATTGTTGGGATAAACGGGATAAGTTTTATTATAGCGTCGATTTTAATCTTCTCCCTGTGCAGAAGCCACAGGTGGAAACGCTTCAGAAGGGTGACTTCTTTCTGCATACAGGTCATCCACGTACATATGATTGCTTGATTCAGCGTTTTAGTGTATGGAGCGGTTTCCTATCAATGTGGGCAGGAATTGCTTCTCCCGAACAGGCTAAGCAGATGGTTGAGAAACAATATCGTGATACAACCTCGTTTAATGCACCTTGCGGAGTAAGAACTTTGTCTCCTTTGGAAAAAATGTATGATCTTAGAGCCAGTGGAAATCCTTCTTCCTGGTTGGGCCCTATTTGGATTAATGCAAATTACATGGTTTTCAGAGGGCTTGTTAATTACGGCTTTAGAGATGATGCACGCGAACTGGCTGAGAAAACGATTCTTTTGTTGGGACGCGATTACGAACGTTTCGGGGCCTTGCATGAATACTACTTACCGGAGAATGGTGAACCGGTTCTCAATAAAGGCTTTCAGAACTGGAATCTGCTAGTGTTGAATATGGCAGCCTGGCTAGATGGTAAGGAGATGGTAACTGAATTTTAATTTTTAATAAGATACAATGAATTTTACACATTTAATTAAACGGAACCTGGGCATTGTTTGTCTTTGTTCTCTGTCAATAGGTATTTCTGCCCAGGAGGCATATAAAAATCCGAAGTTAACTCCTACGGAAAGGGCTAAAGATTTGCTCAAAAGACTAACATTAGAAGAAAAAGTTGCTCTCATGCAAAACTCCTCGAAGCCTATACCACGATTAGGTATCAAGGCATACGACTGGTGGAGCGAAGCTCTTCATGGTATTGCGCGTGCCGGTAATGCAACTGTTTTTCCGCAAACAATAGGTATGGCTGCTTCTTTTGATGATGCACTTCTTTATAAGGTGTTCGATGCAGTGAGTGATGAGGCTCGGGTAAAATACCGCCAGTTTAGTAGTTCCGGTCAGTTTGGACGATATCAGGGACTTACCGTGTGGACTCCCAATATCAATATTTTTCGTGATCCACGCTGGGGAAGGGGACAGGAGACTTATGGTGAAGATCCGTACCTGACTAGTCGCATGGGGCAAGCAGTGGTTCATGGACTTCAGGGAACTCCGAAAGCGGGTTACGATAAACTTCATGCTTGTGCAAAACATTTTGCTGTGCACAGCGGACCGGAGTGGAACAGGCATACCTACAATGCTGAGAATATCTCACCGCGCGATTTATGGGAAACCTATCTGCCTGCTTTCAAAGACCTCGTGCAAAAGGCGGATGTAAAAGAGGTGATGTGTGCTTACAACAGTTTTGAAGGATCACCCTGCTGCGGATCTAACCGTTTGCTTATGCAGATATTACGTGACGAATGGAAATATAAACATTTGGTTGTAAGCGATTGCTGGGCAATAAATGATATCTATATGCCCGTACCAAAAGGACACGGTGCAGAACCCGATCCTGCTCATGCAGCATCAAGAGCTGTAGCAACTGGTACGGATGTGGAATGTGGTTCTGTTTACGGAAACCTTCCGGCTGCTGTGAAACAAGGACTTATTAACGAAGACAAGATTAATCAGTCTGTTGTCCGCTTACTGAAAGCTCGTTTTGAACTCGGCGAAATGGATGATCCTTCTTTGGTTCCATGGATGCAGCTGAAAGATGAAGTTATCAACAGTCCGGAGCATCAGCAATTGGCACTTAAGATAGCGCAGGAAAGTATGACTTTGTTGCAGAACAGAGATAACTTGCTGCCATTAGCTAAGAATCTGAAAGTTGCGGTGATGGGACCAAATGCAACGGATTCTGTTACTATGTGGGCCAATTACAACGGACTTCCATATCATACTACAACGATTCTTGAAGGTATAAAGAATAAGATAGGAGCGGATAAGGTTACTTACGTTCAGGGTTGTGGTTATACTCAGAATGTTGCACTGAACAGCTTTTTCGATCAGTGTGCGTTAAATGGTAAAACTGGTTTCGAAGCTATATATTGGAATAATACAGATTTTAGTGGAGATGCTATTGCGAACGACTGGCTTACCACTCCGCTAAACTTTTCCGCTGCCGGTGGAACAGTCTTTTCACGCGGGGTACCGTTATCTAATTTCTCTGCCCGTTATCATTCAGTCTTTACCTCGAAAGAATCTTGTGATGTATCATTTAATATGAATTTAAACGGATCATATACACTTTTCATTGATGGTGTTCAGCAAAGTAAAGGTAGAAGTATTGGTTTGCCTACCAACGTTTTTACTTTGAAAGCAGAGGCTGGAAAATCGTATGATATTCGATTGGACTATAGCGTACGCTATGACGGCACTCTTAACTTTGATTTTGGAAAAGAGGTGAATCTCGATTTTACCAAAACAATTGCCAGTGTGAAAGATGCAGATGTGGTTGTTTTTGTAGGCGGTATTTCTCCTAAACTGGAAGGAGAGGAGATGGCTGTTAAAGCTGATGGATTCAAAGGAGGCGACCGTACAAATATTGAGTTGCCTGCTGTTCAGCGTGAATTGCTTCAGCAATTGTACAATGCCGGTAAAAAAGTGGTGTTTGTAAACTGCTCGGGTTCTGCTCTGGGCTTGGTGCCTGAGACTAAGAGTTGTGAAGCTATTCTGCAAGCATGGTATCCCGGTCAGGCAGCTGGTACTGCTGTAGCTAATGTGTTGTTTGGCGATTACAATCCTGCCGGACGTTTGCCGGTTACCTTCTATAAAAATGTAGAGCAACTGCCCGACTTTGAAAACTACAATATGAAAGGTCGTACTTACCGTTACTTTAAGGGTGAGGCTCTATTCCCATTTGGTTATGGGTTGAGTTATACAACTTTTGCTTATGGAAAAGGTAAATTAGCTAAATCCATTGTAAAGACAGATGGTTCGGTAGAACTGACTATTCCTGTTAGTAACACAGGCAAACGAGATGGAGAAGAAGTGATACAAGTTTATCTTAGCCGCCCGTCCGATGTAGATGGTCCAACCAAAACACTTCGGGCATTTCGTCGTGTATCTTTAAAAGCCGGCGAAAATAAACAAGTCACTATAAAACTAGATGCAGACGATTTGCAGTGGTTCGATACAAAATCAAATACCATGAGATGTGTGCCGGGAGAATATAAACTACTCTATGGTGGAAGCTCTGCTGATAAGGATTTGAAAGTAGTGCGGTTTAAAATGAATTAGTCTATACATGTAAAATGGAGTTTCTCGAAGAAGAGGAACTCCATTTTACATTATTTTGTATAGCTATCTAATAGTACAAAAAAAGACTCCTGATTTTTATCGAAAATCAGGAGTCTTTTTTTAAAGGTGGTGCCACCAGGAATCGAACCGGGGACACAAGGATTTTCAGTCCTTTGCTCTCAAGGCTTCCAGAAGCTACACTTTTGTAAGCTACCAGCTGATCTACAGCAACTTATAAGGTTGTCAAAGCCTTGTATAGGCAGTACTTTGTTTAACTATTCCTCTGGTTTAACTCTGGGTTTAACTTTCAGGGTTAAAACGAGATTTGATTAATAATATAATTGTTTAATTCTAAATTCAATATTGGTACAGAATCCTTGAAGGTGTGTATAAAACAGAGATTCCAAATTCCTTACCAATGCTGTAAGGGCAGCCATTTCTTGGCATATATAATTCTTAGTTATAGTAAAAGGCAGTATATAAATGAAGAAAAACACCAAATGATTTGCTTCACCTGCTGTCTTCTTATAAATGTAGAATGAAATTTTACTGTTTACTTTGCTTATATAAGACAAAAGTATCTGTCTGAGTTTTCCCATCCTCTACGTAAGTAGAAGTTAAAGTTAATTTTGTCTCAGTGAGTTCTTTAATTGGCATTGTACTTGTTTCACCTCCACCTGTAATTGTTAATGTGCTTCCACTGACCTTATAAGTTAATGATGTGGATTTATCCAATGTTGTACCATTGTAAACTTTGCATTTACCTGTACCGTCTGAATTGAACGTGTAAACATACTGCTCTACTGATGAACCCTCTGCCCAAGTTCCTACGATTGCGGCATTATTACTACTAGGTTCATCGTCACTTTTGCTACAAGATGCAAAACCAACACACAACACAACCATTACTAAGGCTGTAAATAATCTAACTGTTTTCATTATAATTTGATCTGTGCCTACCTGTTCCCTTTGTTTGGCGTTAGTATAGTTACAAAACATGGGAACTAACAACAAGAATGTTGAATGCTTTTTGATTCCTTATCCTAAAGCCTTATAAGGGATATAATGAGTAACTAGTTATTTGTAATATTTTTATTTTCTAAGTTAGATGCTAGACTGTTGTTATTTGTGAAATAAAAAAAACTCCAGACTTTGAATATCTGGAGTTGAAATGTAACGGCAAAACAGTATGTGAACTGAATTACTAGCCTCTTTATGAGTTTTACAAAGCTATTTTGAATGTTTTATCAGTGGTTTTAACAAGGTATATGTGATTAGCAGGAACATTGATTCTGACTATATCGTCAATTACTTTGGTACTTTGCAATAGTACTCCTAATTCGTTATGAATAGAAACATTGTCTCCTAAATTTGCGCCAACCACTATTATTGCATTTTGATCTGTATAAACTTTCACATGACTAGTTTCAATTTGTGAAATTGCAGTACTAGTTGATTCTTCTTCAATGATATTTGTAAAATCACTCCATCCCACTGCTAACCAGTAGGTACTATAAGCTCCTTTAGGTACATATAATTTACAGCTAGCTTGATTCATTCCTGTAAAGGTTAAATTTGTTATAATGGGAGGTGTTAATCTTCTAGAATGTATTTCAGTGATTCTTGTACAGCCACAAAATGCATAATCACCAATAAAGGTTACACTATTAGGAATGGTTATTGAAGTTAATCCTGTACAGTTCCAAAATGCATCACCACCAATAGAGGTAACACTACTAGGAATGGTTATTGAAGTCAAGCCTGTACAGTTCATAAATGCATAATCACCAATAGAGGTTACACTACTAGGAATGGTCATTGAAGTCAAGCCTATACAGCCATTAAATGCATAATTACCAATAGAGGTTACACTACTAGGAATGGTTATTGAAGTTAATCTTATGCAAACACCAAATACCCAATTACCAATAGAGGTTACACTACTAGGAATGGTCATTGAAGTTAATCCTGTACAGCCATAAAATGCAGAATTACCAATAGAGGTTACACTACTAGGCATGGTTATTGAAGTCAAGCCTGTACAGTTCCGAAATGCATAATTACCAATAGAGGTTACACTACTAGGCATGGTTATTGAAGTCAAGCCTGTACAGCCATTAAATGCATAATTACCAATAGAGGTTACACTACTAGGAATGGTCATTGAAGTCAAGCCTGTACAGCCGTTAAATGCATCATCACCAATAGAGGTTACACTACTAGGCATGGTTATTGAAGTCAAGCCTGTACAGCCATTAAATGCACCACCACCAATAAAGGTTACACTACTAGGAATGGTTATTGAAGTCAAGCCTGTACAGCCAAATGCATAATAACCAATAGAGGTTACACTACTAGGAATGGTTATTGAAGTTAATCCTGTACAGTTACAAAATGCATAATTACCAATAGAGGTTACACTACTAGGAATGGTTATTGAAGTCAAGCCTGTACAGTTACCAAATGCCCGATCACCAATAGAGGTTAAACTACTAGGGATGGTTATTGAAGTCAAGCCTGTACAGTTATTAAATGCATAATTACCAATAAAGGTTACTCTACTAGGAATGGTTATTGAAGTCAAGCCTGTACAGTTACCAAATGCCCCATCATCAATAGAGGTTACACTACTAGGAATGGTTATTGAAGTCAAGCCTGTACAGTTACAAAATGCATCACCACCAATAGAGGTTACACTACTAGGAATGGTCATTGAAGTCAAGCTTGTACAGTTCATAAATGAACCATCACCAATAGAGGTTACACTACTAGGGATGGTTATTGAAGTCAAGCCTGTACAGCCATAAAATGCACTACCACCAATAGAGGTTACACTACTAGGAATGGTTATTGAAGTCAAGCCTGTACAGCCATAAAATGCACCACCACCAATACTGGTTACTCTACTAGGAATGGTTATTGAAGTTAATCCTGTACAGCCATTAAATGCAGAATTACCAATAGAGGTTACACTACTAGGAATGATCATTGAAGTCAAGCGTGTACAGCCATAAAATGCCCAATCACCAATAGAGGTTACACTACTAGGAATGGTTATTGAAGTTAATCCTGTACAGTCTCGAAATGCATAATCACCAATTAAATTGGATTTACTGCTAAATGATTCACTAGTAGATATAAAGTAGTAGTCTCCACCTGCTACTATGTTAGCCCCAGATAAATCAAGTACTGAAAGTTTTCCTATTGTAATATTTCCATTGACATTACTCCCAGCCATTTCACGAATAAAGAGGAGATCAGTTCCATTTAAATACCCAGTTACAGTGAGATTGGTAATTTGATATTTTTTTGTCGAGGCTATTAAATTGGGTAAAGTTCCAGCAGTAGCAACATTAACTGTCATGGGAGGAACCTTTTGAGCCTGTAAATTGAAACTTAATAGTAAACTGATTACTACTAATAAAAATTTGAAAGTAATTTTTGAATTCATGGAAAATAATTTAAAGCTTTCCTGTTCCCTATGGTTAGCGTTAATATAGTAAAGCATTGGAACTGACAACAAGACTGTTGTATGCTTTTTATTTAAATATGTAATAGAAAGGCTGTATCTTGTATCTGGTTCTTTATGATATTAGTTTGCTAACTGTTCCCTTGGTTAGCGATTAAACACAACGAAGGTGTGGGAACTGCCCTTTCATCTGCCCAAAGGTACCGCCAAACACTAACAATCCAAATAATAGAAACAGCCTACGCCCATATTGTATATCCTTAAGAAAAGGGTGTGCGCAATGAGCGTGAACGTTTGTCCCTACTATCCTTGGAATGTTCTAAAATTTGGCGATTTTCTGAACAAGGATAATATGTTAAACGCTTTGTATTCTCTAAAAATGTACTTCCACTTCTGGAATTGATGCAAATATATAGAAAAGTATTTGTTTATAAAAGCGAAAGTAAAAAAATATCAAATTACTCCTTCATCGGTAAAGTTATAGTAAGTCTCATTACTGACTATTAGGTGATCTAGCAAGCTTATTCTCATAATATTTACTGCTTCTTTGACTCTCTGAGTTAAACAGCTATCATCTCCACTTGGTTGAATATTTCCTGATGGATGGTTATGAGAAAGTATACTTTATTCTCTGATTTCAGTTTAACTATCTCATCCGTGAACTCTCTTTTCTTCTCTGAAATCAGCTTTTCAATTGCTGTTTTATTAGGACATCTGACTTTTGGCTTTCCCTTTTTGAAATCCCAATAGATAGGATTTAATGAGAGACCAAGGCTCTTGTACTTCTTCTTACCATCTTTACAGATGCGAATCATAAGAGGACTTTCTCCATTAGACAGAGTTTTAGACCTGTAAAACAAGATGTTAACCGTCGTTATCATGATATTTCTGGTTTAACTCTCGGTTTAACTCATGGTTTAACTTTGGAGTAAAATAGGAGGAATATAAAAAAAAAGAGAGCTACATTATTTGTAACTCTCTGATTATAAGGTGGTGCCACCAGGAATCGAACCGGGGACACAAGGATTTTCAGTCCTTTGCTCTACCAACTGAGCTATGGCACCTTCTTTGTGATTGCGGATGCAAAGGTAGCGAAAGTTTTTTAATATGCAAACATTCAAGTATAAAAAATGCCGGTAAATAGTGCTATTCTATTTGCCGGCATTATCTTGTATTCTTTAATATGCACAGAATGAATTAGTTATTCTTTTGGGATAATGCATTCCATCCTTGAGCTTTTAATTCAAATTCTTGTCCGTCTCTGGTGATTAATGCACATCCTAAGTCTTGCTTGGTGATGTGACCGATCATTTTTACCCCTTCCATCTCTGCTATCTTTTCATGTTCTGAAATAGGTACGGTGAAAAGTAGTTCATAATCTTCTCCACCATTAAGTGCACAAGTTGTAAGATTCATGTTGAATTCTTCGGCCATAACAGCTGTTTGGTAATCAATTGGAATATGTTCCTCGTAAACACGGCAACCAACCTTGCTTTGAGTACAAATGTGCATTAGCTCTGAAGAAAGACCATCCGAAATATCCATCATTGAAGTAGGTAGAATATTCATCTGCGCTAATTTTTCAATAATATCTTTTCGTGCTTCAGGTTTCAACTGACGCTCCAACAGGTATTCTTTTCCGGAAAAGTCAGGTTGCCCGTCTTTTTCTCCTCTGAGTACAACTTTTTCTCTTTCTAAAAGCTGAAGTCCCATATAGGCTGCTCCTAAATCACCACTAACACAAATTAAGTCGGTTTCTTTAGCTCCATTGCGATAAACAACTTTATCTTTGTCCGCTTCGCCAATGCAGGTAATGCTTAGGGCAAGACCGGTCAGGGATGAAGATGTGTCTCCGCCTACAATATCAACATTGTGCTCTTCGCATGCAATTTGTATTCCGGCATAAAGCTCTTCCATATCTTCTATGCAGAATTTCTTGGAAACAGCAACTGAAATGATCATTTGTTTGGGACTGCCGTTCATTGCGTAAATATCCGAGATATTAACGATGGCAGCTTTATATCCCAAATGTTTCAATGGAACATAAGTCAGATCAAAATGAACACCTTCCATTAATAAATCTGTTGTAACCAGAACTTGTTTGTCCGGATAGGAGAGTACTGCTGCATCATCGCCCACACCATATTTGCTGGATTCGTTTTTTAATTCAATCCCTTCTGTAAGGTGTTTGATGAGGCCAAATTCTCCTAATGTTGCAATCTCTGTTCTTTTTCTTTCTTGCATATCTATTATTTAAAATTATGCGCGATTAATTAATTCACGCATGATAGTTGTCATTTTTGGTTGCGCCGCATCGGCTGCTTTCTGTACTTCTTCGTGAGATACTTCTACGATTTTACCTTCAACACCTAGATCTGTTATGATTGAGATACCAAAGCATTTAATACCGGCATGGTTGGCTACAATAACTTCCGGTACAGTAGACATTCCTACTGCATCTGCTCCCAGAATATGAAACATCTTATATTCTGAAGGCGTTTCGAATGTAGGACCTTGTGTTCCTAAATATACTCCTTGCTGAACTTTGATTCCTTTTTCTTTGGCAATATCTAGTGCTTTATTTATTAAATCTTTGGAATAAGCATCACTCATATCAGGGAAACGGTCTCCGTATAAATTCTTTCCACGAAGCGGATGTTCCGGGAAAAAATTAATATGATCTCTGATAATCATCAAGTCTCCAATTTCAAATGCATCATTCATTCCACCGCTGGCATTAGAAACAAATAATGTTTTGATGCCGAGTTCTTTCATAACCCGTACAGGGAACGTTACTTCTTTCATTGAATAACCTTCGTAGTAGTGGAAGCGGCCTTGCATAGCCATAATATCTTTATTACCTAATTTCCCGAAAATAAGCTTTCCGCTATGTCCTTCTACTGTGGAGACCGGGAAGTTAGGGATATCCTGATATTTTATCTCGTATTTTTCTGTAATTTCATTAGCCAGATTTCCTAATCCAGTTCCTAAAATGATTGCTGTTTCTGGGCTAGTATGCATCCTCTCTTTCAGGAAGGCTGCTGTTTCTTTTATTTTTTCTAACATATTCAATAATGTTTTGGTTAAACGCCTCTTCCTGATTCTGTAGGAATCTTACTTCTATAGGAAGAGTATAGATGTTTTTTTGTATTTTTTCGTCTAAATTACTAAACTGCGTAAGACGCGCTGCATCTTTTTCTGTTGTTATAATTATTTTCTTGTCTCCGGGTAGATTCTCAAAAGTTTCCTTTAATGTTACCATGTCATTTTCTGTAAAATCATGGTGATCTGCAAACGTTAAGGGAGTAATATTGGATGAATATCTCTCTATATCCTGCAGTAATTGTTGAGGAGATGCAATCCCGGTAAGCAACAGCACTTTTTCATCTTTCTCAATCTGACCCAATGTTCTTTTTTTATTGTTGACAACTGGAAAGATTGGTGTTAGGCCACTGTATTTATACGAGGTAAAATAGAGTTGCTGATATGGATATAAATCTAACCGTTTTGTAATAATCCGGAAATCCATTGGTTTCATTACTCTTGGACACTTTGTTACTATAACAATAGTTGCCCTACTTTTACCACGTGCTGGTTCTCGCAGACGTCCGGCTGGAAGAAGTGCATCGTCACAGATAAGTCTGTTGAAATCTACCAGTAATATATTTATGCCGGGAGCTACGTATCGATGTTGATAAGCATCATCCAAAAGAATAACTTCTAATTCTGAAGCCCTTTCTTGTTGTAATGTCTCTATTCCGTGGCAACGATCTTTATCTACGGATACTATTACTTCCGGAAATTTCTGCTTAATCTGGAAAGGTTCATCTCCAATCTCTTTTGCTGTACTGCTTTCATTTGCCAAAATAAAGCCTTCTGATTTTCGCTTATATCCTCGGCTTAGAACTGCTACCTTAAATTCCTTTTTAAGTAGTTTGATTAAATATTCTGTATGTGGAGTTTTCCCTGTACCACCAACAGTAATATTGCCAACACTGATAACTGGAATATTGTAACTCTTAGAGTGTAAAATATTCCAGTCGAACATTTTGTTGCGCAGGCTTACCCCCAATCCATAAAGAAAAGAGAGTGGATAAAGACTTTTATGTATCTTAATGAAGTTTTCTTCCATTTCATCTTATTTGATATTTATATCAAAAGGTACTCTGGCTTGTACATAATCTAGTTTCTGAACATCCTTAATCATGCTGAATCCTTTGTAGAACTCACCAAAATTACTTTCTATCAATCTAGATTCTATATAATGAGTTGGTTTTTCTTTGAAAAGAGACTCAAAGAATTCTTCTTTCTCAGGATATGAAAGAACGGTATAGTCTTTTATTTTTGCTTTCTTAGCTGCAATTTCTATAGCTTTGTCTATGCCACCCAATTCGTCTACCAGTCCTATTTTTTTAGCTTTTTCTCCGGTCCATACTCGTCCTTCGGCAATCTTGCCGATAGCCTGCTTACTCATTTTTCTACCGTCAGCACATCTGGTTAAGAAGGTATCGTATCCTTCGTTAATCATCATTTGAATCAATGATTTTTCGTCGCTGTTTAATCCACGGCCAATTGCTCCCAAGTCAGAGAATTTATTAGTTTTAACTACATCAAATTTCAGTCCAACTTTGTCAGTTAATCCTTTTACATTAGGAAACATTCCAAATATTCCGATAGAACCAGTGAGTGTTGTTGGTTCGGCAACAATACAATCTGCGGCACAAGAAATATAGTAACCACCGGATGCTGCATAGTCTCCCATGGAAACTACTACAGTCTTTTCTTTCTTTAGGGCTTTTACTTCGTTCCATATTTGTTCAGAACCAAAAGCGCTTCCTCCAGGAGAGTTTACTCGAAGAACAACTGCTTTTATTTCTTTGTTTTCACGTAGTTCACGCAAATCTTTAATCATTTTCTCTGAAATAATACCTTCATCGGTTGACTCATCAATGCCTCCGAATGCATAATATACTGCAATTGCATTGCCACTCTTATCTTTTGGAACGTTACGTTTAACGTTGACCATATCATCCAGACTTAGTACTGAAAGATCTTCATCTTTGTCTATTTTGACTAACGTCTTCAAATAATCTCTAACATCGCTTTTATAGATTAGTTTATCTGCCAGGCCACATTTCACGGATTGCTCAGATGGATAGAACATAAGCATGCGATCGGCACAGGCATTAAGAGAATCTTTGGAAATTTTTCGAGAGACAGAAACATCTGTTAATATCTGATTCCAGATAGAACCTATGTATTCTGTAACTTGTTCACGATTGGCCGGACTCATCTCGGTTGCAATAAAAGGTTCTACAGCCGATTTGTATGTTCCAACTCTGAATATCTGCATTTCTACTCCAACTTTTTCCAGCAAGTCTTTATAGAACATTGGTTCTGCAGCAAGACCCTGCCATTCAATTACTCCTTTCGGATTAAGTAGAACTTTATCTGCTACACTAGAAAGGTAGTATAGCTTTTGAGTATAATTATCACTGTAGGCAACAATGAATTTACCACTCTTTTTAAAATCAACCAGTGCATTTCTTATTTCTTGTAAGGAAGCATAGGAAGCTCCCAACATTTTTGCCTGTATATAGATTCCTTTAATATCATTGTTTTCCTTTGCCTTTTTTATAGAAGAGAGAATATCATCCAATCCGTAAGTAGATAATTCTTCTCCAAAGAATTGTTTTAATGGATTGTCTTTAGTTCGTTCCTCTAATGTTCCATTAAGATCCAGAAACATGATAGAGTTTGGTTTCACTTTCACTTCTGTATCAGCTGAAGCCACAACTCCAAATAAGATTATGGCACCAATAAAAAATATTACAATGCTTGATAGGATGATTCCCACTACGGTTGCAAGCGTAAATTTGAGAAAGTCTTTCATGAGAGTGTGTATTTAATTTTTTCTATTATTAAAAGCAATTAGATAGCAAAGATAAATTATAGAATTGACAAGTCCAAAGATTGAGTGAATTTTGTTTACTCTCTTAAAACGGTTGGTTTTATTTGGCTAACTTGTCATAATAACCAGATTAATTTTAAGTTTCTATTGTTCTTTATATGTCGTTGATACTTTCGTAATATCACATTTTTACTATTCTTTTTTAAACAGCCAGTAAAAGTATGATCTATTTTTATTCACTCTATTTTGATTAAATGTTTTAGTATAACTTCCTTTCGCACTTTTTTTTATTGAACATATAAGAGTGTATTCTGTCAATGCAATCGCGATTACTCTTCTCTTTACCCAAGAATGAAATACTTCATAATCATCTGCCACCTGCTACTAAATAGCACTCATGATATTGATTTTCAGTTATTTATTCTTGTGGGAGATAAAAATGTGATACATTTTATCTCCCACTAAAAACATTCATCTGCTACCACGGGTTTAATCTCATTATATCATAAGTGCAATGAATTGCTGAATAGCTCTTCTTTGTGTTCTAACTAGAGGGTAAACATACTTGAAAACTAACCGTGCGGTGTATTTTTGTGTTGTATCCAAAGATTAATCAAGTAAGCGCTTATCTTCTGGGTGCTTGCTATAATATGTTTTTCGTTTTCTATCTAGGTTTTAATCACTTTTATATGGATACAATAGTGTGCCATTAAAAACAACCCCTTTATATTTTGGAGGTTTTACTCTCATCTATGGGTATATAAATTGGTTTTAGAAACATACTCCTTATTTTTCTTTAGTCTATTCACTTTTGTATCGCTATAAGGATCTAATCCTGTTTTTCATTTTATTATCTTCCATTTTCAGTAATGCTTGTTTCAGAATAACAATAATATAATAATCCAATCTTATTAATAACGGTAAAATCAGCAAGTCAATTTCATGAAAGATCACTTCCGGTTTAATTTCTTTCAATTCTGGCCGGCCTTTTAGCAAACACTCGCCGTCTTTTTTAAATCCTCCTAGACATCTTTGTGTATTCTTGTACAAAAGAATGCAATATTTTGTACAGAACAATGCATTCTTTTGTACAGAAGAAAACAATGTTCTGTACAAGAATAAAAAATATCTAATCGGAAGAAATAAAATCTCCCGTGAGATCCTGAAAAATACCTGGCCTGCTTTTTAAAACAAATAGTGTAGCTACTTTGGTGGCAGATACAGCCATTTGGTAGCAGATGATTTGTAGATAGTTTTTATCTGCTACTAATCTAAATAACTGAAGTACAATGAGTAAGAGCTGTTTAGTAGCAGATGGTGCAGATCAAAGTGTGCATTTTGTTTTTTTTCGTGAGAATCTAACGAAAAGTAACTTTAAAGCTTTTCCGGCGTAATATGAATCACAAAACTTTTCGGCACCCCTTACGCGCGCACGTAAATTAATAATGTATATAGATCAGTAACCTTTCCCACAGTTCCTGTCAGAGTGAAAAAAATATGTTCTGTAACACAATTGTAATTCAGCGAGTTACCTACTAATTGCAAAAAAAGTGAGAAAAAAGCGTTAGATATATTTGGATTGTTAGGAGTAATAGTCTACTTTTGCACCCGCTTTGCAAGAGAGACAAAGCTTACGCAGTTGACATAATGTAAGTGAAACCGGTGCATTCATCGATGTTTTCGAGAAAAAGAATTTAAAAAATATTCTCAAAAACATTTGGAGGTTAAAATTAAAAGTTCTACCTTTGCATCCGCTTACGAAAACAAGCGTAACAAAAAGAAATCGTTCTTTGAAAAGATTATAAATAAACGAAACAAGTAGTACAAGAGCATTAAGTGCGTGTATTGATACATGTACTTGGTAAAAATAGAAATGCGAA
>Ga0209016_1001591_pt1 | contig 17646 bp, 17 predicted proteins | sample EPASupsiteSAE305_FD_187265 | JGI IMG/M metagenome (GOLD analysis project Ga0209016, IMG submission 187265) | Bioremediated contaminated groundwater microbial communities from EPA Superfund site, New Mexico - SAE3-05 (SPAdes) (version 2) | ecosystem: Environmental > Aquatic > Deep subsurface >...
ACACCATCGCCAGCCAAGCTGGGTGGGCCTGGCTGGGAAAAGACCCGCAGCAAGGCACGCAAGAACATCGAAGAGCTGGCAGCTGAGCTGCTGGAGGTCTACGCCAAACGTCAGGCCAGTCAGGGCTATAGCTTTTCCCCCCCGGATGAGATGTTTCGGGAATTTGAGGCCACCTTCCCCTGGGAAGAAACACCGGATCAGCTTTCAGCCATACAGGATGTGCTGGGGGATATGCAGCACTCCCGCCCGATGGACCGTCTGGTCTGTGGTGATGTCGGCTACGGCAAGACAGAAGTGGCACTGCGTGCAGCCTTCAAGGCGGTGCTGGATGGCAAACAGGTGGCATTACTGGTTCCCACCACCATCCTGGCGTCACAGCATTTTGAGACCTTCAGCAACCGCCTGAAGGACTATCCGGTTTCCATTGAGATCCTTTCCCGCTTCCGCACTGCCAAAGAGCAGAAAGAATCGCTGGAACGGCTGAAAAACGGCAAGCTGGATATCATTATCGGCACCCATCGTCTGTTACAGAAAGATGTGGCCTTTAAAGATCTGGGGCTGCTGATTGTGGATGAGGAACAGCGCTTCGGGGTCAAGGACAAGGAACGGCTCAAGTCCTATCGGGCCAGTGTGGACATCATGACCCTGACCGCCACACCGATTCCCCGCACCTTGCATCTTTCCATGCTGGGTATCCGCGACCTTTCCATTATCGACACCCCGCCGGTGGACCGTCAGGCAATCAAGACCGTAGTGGCACGGGATACCGATGACTTGGTCAGGGATGCCATCGCCCGGGAGCTGGAACGGGGTGGGCAGGTCTTTTATGTCCATAACCGGGTCCACTCCATCGGTATTGTGGCAGAGCGGTTGCGGCAACTGGTGCCCCAGGCGCGGATCAGCGTGGCCCACGGACAGATGGAAGAGAAAGCACTGGAAAAGGTGATGTTAAGCTTCATGCATGGTGAGAGTGATCTGCTGCTGACCACCACCATCATTGAATCAGGGCTTGATATTCCCCGCGCCAACACCATGCTGGTGGATCGCGCCGACACCTTTGGTCTTTCACAACTGTATCAGTTGCGGGGCCGGATCGGGCGTTCTACGGTCAAGAGCTATGCCTACCTGCTAATCCCCGGACAAGGCAGCATTACCCAGGACGCACGGGAACGGTTGAAGATCATCCAAGACATCTCTGAGCTGGGGGCCGGTTTCAGGATTGCCACCCATGACCTTGAACTGCGTGGAGCAGGAGACATGCTGGGGCCACGCCAGTCAGGCACCGTAGCGGATATCGGCTTTGAGCTGTACACCCAGATGCTGGAGGAGGCGATCGCCGGGCTGAAAGGCGAAGAGCTTGAAGAACGGTGTGAACCGGAGATCAACCTGGCCATAGCCGCCTTTATCCCTGAAACCTACATCCCGGACACCAATCAGCGCCTGGTATTGTACAAACGCCTGGTACAGGCAGAGTCAAACGATGATGTGACCGAAGTGGTCAATGAGATGCATGACCGCTATGGTCGTCCTCCGTTGGCGGCCCAGACCCTGGCCCGCATCATGGAGTTGCGGATCAGGCTCAAGCAGCTGAAGGTCATGAAGGTTGATGCTGACGCCAAGCGGCTCTGTCTGGCCTTCCACCCCAGGACAACCGTCAGCCCGGACGCCCTGATCAACCTGATCCGCACTGCACCGGCCACCTACCAGTTCACCCCTGACCACCGTCTGCTGGTGAATCTGCCACCGAACGGCACGAACAATGACACCCTTGAAGCTCTGGCCTCTACACTCACGCTGCTTGAAGTGTGACCTGGGCAATCCGCTGAACAGGACCTTGCAACCGGTTGGCAAGCTATGGTAGATTCTTAAAGTTTCATCACCCTGTTCTTACATTCAAAGGAGTCCTCATCGTGAACATCCGTACTTTACTTAGCGTAACCGTTACCGTCATTGCTACTGCAGGCCTGGTTGCCTGTCAGGGAGGCGGTTCCAGCAGCAACTCCACCAGCAGCAAAGATGCCAAGGTACTTGCCACCGTCAACGGCGCAAAGATCACCAGCGAAGACTTTGACCGTGAAGTCAAGGCGCTACCGGAATATATCCGCGCCATGGCAGACACACCACAGGGCAAGAAAGAGATGATTGATACCCTGGTCATGCGGGAGCTGATCCTGCAACAGGCTGCCAAAGACGGCGTTGACAAAGGCAAGGATATTGAAGAGAAGCTGGCCGAGCTGAAAAAACGGATCATCGTTGACACCTATCTTAAGAAGAAGGTGGAAACAGAGTCCAAGATCAGCGACGAAGAGCTGAAGAAGTTTTACGAGCAGAACCTGGATAAGTTCAAGGCTGGCGAGCAGATCCGTGCCAGCCACATCCTGGTTAAGAGCGAGCAGGAGGCTCAGGCTATTCTTGATCAATTGAAAAAGGGTGGCAACTTTGAAGAGCTGGCAAAGACCAAGTCAGCAGACTCATCCGCTGCCAAGGGCGGTGATCTGGGCTGGTTCGGCAAAGGCAATATGGTTCCCGCCTTTGAAAAGGCTGCCATGAGCCTGAAGGAAGGCCAACTGTCCGGCATCGTTAAGAGTGACTTTGGTTACCACATCATCAAGCTGACCGGTAAGCGTGCCGCAGGCACCCGGCCTTTTGATGAAGTGAAAGAGCAGATCAAAGGCGCCATCATGCCCCAGAAGCAACAACAGGTATTCATGAAACTGAAGGAAGACCTGAAAAAGGGCGCCAAGATCGAAATGACTGAGGCTCAAACGCCTGCACCGGCTGCCAAACCAGCTGTACCGGCACCGGCCCCTGACAAGAAATAATCAGCTATCAACCTGATCTGAACCGGACAGCCCACTGGTTGTCCGGTTCATTTTCTGAGGTAATCATGAATCACCTTCGCCTCTTGGCTCCTGCCGCACTACTGACCGCATTACTTCTGGCCGGTTGTGCCTCTACACCTGATGTTGTATCCGACGCGGCAAACAAGCAGACACCGCCAACCCTTGTCGCCCCAAAGCTGCCGCCACTACCTGCCGGTGCCAAACGGGTTAACGGGATCGCTGCCATTGTCAATGATGACGTTATCACTTTCCGCGACGTGCTGCGGGAGTCTCAACCAGTAATTCAGGATGCCCAGAAAAAGGGGATGGTTGACGACAAGGCACGTCACGATCTGCGCGTCATGGTACTGGACCGCTTGATTGAAAAGCTGCTGACTGAACAGAAGGTCAAGGAACTGGGCATCAAGATCGGTGATGACGAAATCCGTCAGGCGGTAGATGATGTCAAGCGTCAGAACAACAATATGACCCAGAGCCAGCTGGAAGCCGCCCTGAAGGCACAGGGTTATACCTTTGCCCAGTACGAAAACCAGCTCCGTGAGCAACTGGAGCGGCTACGGCTGGTGAGCATGGAAGTCCGCTCCAAGGTATATGTTGGCGAAAAGGAAGCAGAAGAGTATTACCGGACCCACCAGGATAAATATGCAGAGGAAGAGACCTTCAAGGCTCGTCACATCTTTATCAAGGTGGATGAAAAGGCACCTGCCGAACAGATCCAGCAGGCCATGAACAAGGCGCTGAAGGTCCTGTTTGAGGCCCGTCAGGGCAAGGATTTTATTGCCCTTGCCAAGGAATATTCCGACGATCCGGCAGCCAAGAAGGATGGCGGTGATCTGGGAACCTTTAAGCGGGGAGAGATGCTTGCTGATTTGGAAAAGGCGATCCTGCCCCTTAAACCCGGCGAGGTTGGTGAACTGGTTAATACCCCCTCCGGCCTGCATATTGTTAAACTGGATGAGCGTTCCACCGGAAAAGTTAAGCCGTTTGAAACCGTTAAAGCAGAGATAAAAGAGTTCCTGTACCGTCAGAAACAGGATGAGCGTTTCAGCTCATGGATGAAGGAGTTACGGGCAAAGGCCAGTATCGTGATAAAGGACGGTAGTGGAATTATCTGATAGGGGCACGTCTCAGGCCATGGTGTTCCGATACAAAACTGCCCCGGTAGCTAGCTGAAAGCTACCGGGGCAGTTTTGTTGTAGACACTCTCCAGAAAAACTACGCTCGATTGCGCAGGTATTTCAAAAATTCTTCCTGGCTAAGTTGCTTTTTACTGACCAGATGGGCAATTTCACGGCTCATGGCCTTCTTTTCACCCTCTTTCAACTCATCCTTCAGCAGCACAAAAAACGGCATATTATGGCTGTAGGGAAACAGACGAAATTTTTCCAACAGCTCAAAAGCGGACATATCCGGCAGCATCAGATTACTGAACGCCAGATACTTGGGGTGCAATGAAACCAGTGCCAAGGCCTCTTTGCCGGTATATCCCTTAATCACCTCAAAACCAACCAACTCAAGCAGTTTTGAAAGTTTTTCCTCACCGGAGCGGGATACCACAAGGGCTTGCAAATCCCAGGTCTCTGCCTCTTCGGTCAACCCATACACGGCAAGACGTTCAGACAGGTAGTGATCATCCACAGGCAGGGTGAAAAAACCGGCCACCGGAAACACACCACCCACTTTTCCCTTTTCACTGAGAAAGACCGGAAGCACCGGAATATTACGACAGACAGGATCAGCCTTAATCTGCAAGAGGAGCCCCCAGCCGTCAAGCGAGTGGGGGGAGATATCAAGCACAATCCCCAGCGGACGCTCTGCACCTATCTGCTCGACACCCGCCAAACGGGTTGTATAACCGGCAGCAGCTAGATAGCTCCGAATGATCTCATCACGCCCCTGATCAGGAGCCACCCCCATGATCCAGAGTTCAGGAACCAGCTCTGTCTGAGGCATGACGCTACTCATCGCCGTACCGTCATCCGCTTCTGCATCCGGCCACCCATGGCAGCCATCTGGTGCTTCTGCAGCTGCCCCAGACTCTCCAGGTGGAATTGATACCACGGATCACCGAAGCTGCGCATTTTCATCTTACGGCCTGCCTGCAGGTTTTCCAGATTTTCCGTTATGGCACTATCACCCGGCATTTTCTTAAGACCTTTTTCAAGCACGGCAATCGCCTTTGACTTCTCACCGCACTCCTCTGCCAGACAGTAGGCGTAAAGATTCCAGAGCAGGGACTCTTTACCATTCCACTGAACCGCCTTTTCAAAGGTCTTTTCCATCTTGTCCCGTTTTTGACGCTTCATGTAGCAGATGGCCAGCATTCCCATGGCAGCCCAGTTTTTGAAGAATGATTTTTCCAGATAGGGGAAGGCATTAGAAAAATCACGACGGATATAGTAAGCCATACCGATCTGGGAATTGATCTGGTCCGTCACATACAGTTGCCAGGGACCAAAGCGCAACGCCTCTTTCATTTCACGGATCGCTTTTTCAAAACGCTGGCCTTGCAGATCTTTGCCAGCCTGTTCAAGAATAGCCATCAACTTTGTGCTGATATAGCGGGAAAGGAAAAAGAAGGCGATACAAAAAACCACCAGGCCGATCAGCAGCGAGCCCCACCAGGCCAGCTTGAATCCCAGCATAGCTACAAGTAAAACAACCACCCCCAGGGCGGCACAGATCAAAATCGAATACATGCGGGGAAACCTCTTTGTAAGATAGAAGATGGGGTGATGGTCACCCTTTGGTGCTGCTCACACTTTTTTCTGTTCTGGCAACAACCAGTCGCTTACCCGGTTTGAGCGCAACTGCGTGCTTCAGATTGTTCCAGGCGGCAAGCACCTTTACCGACACCTTAAAACGGCGAGCCAGGGAATGAAGCGTATCCCCTTTGCGTACCGTATAGTACTGAGCTGTCGCCGCCTCCGTCTTTGCAGACTCACGTCGCCCCTCTTGAGCAAAATTGACCGATTGCTTTACCGGAATAATCAGCGTACGCCCGGCAATACGGTCCTTTACGCCCAAACCGTTCAGCTCGGCAAGCTCACCAGCAGAGCTGCCAAACCGGCGGGCAAGCTGTTTAAGGCTGTCCTTGCGGGTTGCAGTATAACGGCTGTAGAGACTCTTTTCACTAAAATGCTGTTCAGCCGGTATCGCAGCCAGGCCCTGTTCAAAGCGGGCCTTGGTCCCTTTGGGAATCTTCAGTTCGTAGTCAGGGTAGTTGGGCGGAGTGCACCAGTGACGCAACGCGGGATTCAACTCTTTAATGCTCTGATAAGTAGTACCGGTTAAACGCGCTACCAGTTCAAGGTCGGTGCGGCCCTTGAGCGTTACGGTATCATATTCAACCACCGGTACCGTGGCTATTTCAGTAAAACCATAACGGGCCGGATCTTTGGCAATAATGGCAGCAGCCAATAACTTGGGGACATATTCCTTGGTTTCACGCTTTAGATAAGAACCTTTGGACAGCTCCCAGAAATCACTGGTGTCATACTTATCAATGGCCCTAAAGATCTTGTTTTCACCGGCATTGTAGCCAGCGGCAGCCAGATACCAGTCATTGTTGAACATGCCGTACAGGTCCTTGAGGTACATGGCTGCAGCCATGGTAGCCTTCACTGGGTCCTTACGTTCGTCAATCCATTGATCGATCCGCAGCGAATACCGGCGTCCGGTTGCCGACATAAACTGCCAGGGCCCAACGGCATTAGCCCATGAACGGGCATGCAGCTGAAAACCGCTTTCGATCATTGCCACATAGACCAGTTCATCGGGCAATCCTTCCTTACGGAGGATCTCCTTCATCATCGGCAGATAGCGGGTTGATCGGGAAAGCCAGCGGGCATAGGTACCACGGCCCCTGGTTTGAAAGAAGGTAATAAAGTAGTTTACCTTATCATTCAGGGCAAGCGGCACATCAGCTGCCGGCTCATCATCCGGCAGCGCAAGGTCTGCCAAGGTCTGATTACCATCCTTCAACTCTTCAAGGGTAAACAGTGCCGAACCATCATCGTGCTGTGCGCCAGCCTGGCGTTGCGGCAGTCCTTCAGAAGCCTTATGAGAGCCGGCAAGGTGCGGCTGCACCAGCTCATTCAGCAATGACTGAGTGGGCTCAGCTGCCAGTGCAACACCGGTTATCGCAGCAACCATCGCTATGGTAAGTAACCATATGTTCATAGACGGGGGATACCTCTCCCATAACAGAGCAAAAGATGCGGCATTATAGACGTTCCAACCCCCAATGTCAAACACACATAACAATTTGATTTTACATAACAAAACGAGCCCATCAATGACGGGCTCGCCTGGTACACAATCAATCTGAGCGGTTACTTAGGCGCCCAGCTTATCTTTTTCTTTCTGAATCGCTTCACGACCGGCCTCAATGGCAGAAGACAAAATTGACTTCTTCTCCATGATGGTTTCCTTACCTTCTTCCAGGGTAGCCTTGATTTTGTCCTGGGCCTCCTTGGCATATTCCTTGATCTTGTCTACGGCGTCGTCAGCCAGATCACCGATCTGATCCCGCATTTCGCGGCCACTCTTGGGCGCATACAGAAGCGCCAAACCGGCTCCAAGTGCTGCACCTGCTAAAAATGAAACCAACACCGTGCTTGCGGATACCCCATTGTCATCTTGCGCCATGGTCATACTCCTTTCATCTTGCGTTTTAGATAGCTTTCAAGCAGGTACGTACCGGCAACCTTGACACCGGTCGCCACTGCGCCTGCCTGATTCAGCAGGCCGGTTACCACTCCTACGGAACGATTGATGCTTGAAATCTGGGTGCCGGTATCCCCCAGAGCAGACATAAATCTTTTAACATCGTCAGTATGCTCGGCTACGCCGCCACCCACAGTTTTCAACTCTGCCAGAACCTGATTCAACTCCTTGATGGTCGGCTTTAACTCATTGGTTAGCAGTTCAGCCAATGCTGAAACCGATTGCGCTGTTTGTCTGACGCTCTGGATAGTCGGGATAAGAAACAACACCAGTACGGCAACAGAAATAGCAGCTATCAAGGCTGCAACAATACCAAGCGACATCTGATTCTCCTTTCAAGACACAGGTCTTGACCTAGTATACCTGATCCTGACCGTTTCGCAAGCATGCCGCATGGCATAGCCGCAACCCAGATCGGTAGGCTCACATTTCAATACCGGTACGGGCTGGTACACCGGACTGGTAGTAATGCTTTATCTCCCGCATCTCGGTTACCAGATCAGCAGCCTGCACCACCCGTTCGTCGACATTACGACCGGTCAACACCAGCTCAACCCGCTCAGGCTTGATCCGAATCAGCTCCAGCACCTGTTCAACATCAATCAGCCCAAAGCCGACTGCGCCGTTGATCTCATCACAGACAAACAGGTCATAGTCACCAGAAGCCAGCAGCTGCTTCGCCTGCAGCAATGCCTCCTGAGCAATGCGCCGGTCCTCTGTACTATCCTTGGTGTTAACCCAGCCGGGACGGCCGGTTTGAATAATGGTAAAATCAGGCGCCAACGTTTCAGCAATCAGCTGTTCGCCATAGGGGCCTCCCCCCTTGATAAACTGGAAAAAGCAGACCTTCAACCCCCTGCCCAACGCTCGCAGAGACAAGCCAAGCGCTGCCGTTGTTTTGCCTTTTCCATTACCGGTGTAGATCTGAACACAACCACGCTCCAGACCCTTGTGCGGCTTTTCCATCATAGCCCTGTCTCCCGTATTACAACCGCTTAGCGTATAACGCGAATGCTGATTATACGCTTGGCATCCAAGCAGGGTCAAGACCGCACTTCCCGCCTTGCTCTATCATGAATTGAAGGTATACTTGCCGCCAAACCATGTCTACCGGAGGCACGATGCAGCTCTCAACCGCCATGCGCACCGCCTGTCGTACCGCCAGTGCAGTTGCACGTCAAAATGCCTGCTGGCTGCAGGAACAGATGTCCCCCTACTTTTTTCAGGCTCTGGCTGATGAACCGGAGGCATTAGGCACCCTCGTCCGCGAAATGTCGCTACTGCAGCACAACCGCCATCTCATCCTTGCTGACCGCGACAAGCGGCTGATCATGGCCTGCGTAGACGAACCAGGCTCCCTGTTCAACAGCCTGCAACGAGTGGGCGACCGGGCTTTATCCTACGCCATGTTCTCCCATTCCCGTGGCCCTATGCCCACTATGTCGCAGGAGTTGGAAGTACAACGTTTTGAGTTTGACGCCAAACCAAATGCAGTTATTACTGACCAGGCATCACCGCCTGTACCGGCTGGCCTGAAACGCAGCATCCTAAGCGAATTGGCGCAGATTGCCCCTGCCATGCCGCATAAGACGGCGGACAAGCTGTTGACCATTCTCTGGCGCAACAACCCTGAACAGGTCAGGATGTCGCCACCACAACGAACGGCCTGGCTAATCTGGCTTTTTGAGCGGGGCAACGCCAGCGGCGGTCTGTTTTTGGACCTACGTAACGTCGAACATACCGGCATTGCTGAAACCAGGATCCTGTTTGCAGTGGGTAATCCGCCTGAAGATGACTTCCTGCTACAGCTGGTCGAGGTCTTTAACCGCCTGAACATCGGCATCCGACGCGCCTATTGCCTGACCATCAGCAACGGCATTCACCCCTATTTTCTGGGTACTTTTTTCATCCGGCACCGCGAAGGTCAACAGCTGCTGCCTGACACGTCACTGACCAGACAACTCCAGCAGGAACTTTGTAATACGCAGATTCTTGACAACCGCTGCCACACCTATCGCGAATGGGTGACTGAAGGAGTCATGCCTGGTGATGATGCTGCGCTGGTCAATGCCTTTGTTGCCTTTTGCCACACCAATCTTGCCCACAACCAACCGGATCGGTTTGGGCTGGAAGATGTACAAAGCGCCTTCCATGCCCACCCTGAAATGGCGATGCAACTGCTACAGCTCTTTAGAGCCCGCTTTGAGCCACACCTGCAAAACCGGGACACCATTTATCAGGCCCGACTTCAAGAAACGACACAACTGATTCGCGACTACAATACCGGCCACCGCTGGCTGGATGAAATCAGGCAGACCATCTATCGCTGCTGCCTGCTGTTTATCAGCCATACCTTAAAAACCAACTTCTTTGTCATTGAAAAGCAGGCCCTTGCCTTCCGCCTTGATCCGGCCTACCTGCGGCAGCTCGGGACTGAATTCACCGCTGACCTGCCAGAAACAGTTCCGTTCAGGGTCACCTTCTTCTTCAGCCGTTTCGGTCATGGCTACCATATCGGCTTCTCAGACATCGCCCGTGGCGGCTGGCGTACCGTTATCGCCCGCAACCAGGATGACGCCATAACGGCTGCCAACGCGCTCTTCCGTGAAGTCTACGTACTGGCCCACACCCAGCACCTGAAAAACAAGGACATCTATGAAGGTGGCTCTAAAATGGTGCTGATCATGGACGCCTCAGGACTTGAGCAAAACGGCCAAGGGCACGAAAACAGCCGCCTTTACAAACTTCAGTACGGCATCACCAACGCCTTTCTTGATATCTTCACCACTGAGAACGGCACGGTTCGAGACCAGCGCGTGGTGGACTATTACGGAGATGATGAACCGATTGAAATCGGGCCGGATGAAAACATGCACGACGGCATGATTGAAGCAATAGCCACGCTTTCCCGCAAGCGAGGCTATCTGCTGGGAGTCGGCATCATCTCCAGCAAACGGTTTGGGATCAATCACAAGGAGTATGGGGTTACCTCCACCGGCGTGATGACTTTCGCTGAAGTGGTTATGGCAGAGCAAGGAATCAACATCCATCAGGACCCGTTCAGCATCAAGCTGACCGGGGGCCCCGGTGGTGACGTGGCTGGCAACTGCCTGCGTATTCTGCTTGATGAATGCCCCAAGGCAAAGGTTGTGCTGGTGCTTGATGGCACCGCTGCGGCCTTTGATCCCAATGGCCTTGGCCGGTATGAACTCAAACGGATTACCCTGCAGCAGGACCTGGATGGATTTGATCCAGCCCAGCTAGGCCCAGGCGGTTTGATGATCTTCCGAACCGGCAAACGGATGGAAGGTTTGCGGGAACTGCATCGTAAGGTAGAACGATTGGCTGATGGCACGTTGCAGGAGAGCTGGGTTGCGCTGGATGATTTTTACCGGGAATACGCCAGCCTGATCTTCACGGTTGAAGCAGATCTTTTCATTCCAGCCGGCGGAAGGCCCGAAACCATTGATGCACAAAACTGGCAGGAGTTCCTGAAAGCTGACGGCACCCCGACAGCTCGGGTGATTATTGAAGGAGCCAACTCATTTATTACTCCTCAGGCGCGCCAGCACCTGCAAAAAGCTGGTGTTATCCTGATGCGGGATGCTTCTGCCAACAAATGCGGGGTGATCTCATCTTCCTACGAGATCATCGCCAACCTGTTGCTCACAGAAAAAGAGTTTCTGGCCAACAAAGAGCGGTATGTCCATGATGTACTGAAGATATTAAAAAAACGGGCCTCAGACGAGGCACGTCTGATTCTGAGACGCTGGCATGAAGTTGCAGGCAGTCAGAGCTATACTGAAATATCTGACCAGATCAGCCAAAACATCAACAGCTTTTACCACCGGTTGTTCCAGTTCTTTACGTCCCGATCGGAGGCTTGCCTCAAACCACCGTATAAAGCTGCGTTGTTGCGACATCTGCCACATCTTTTACAAACAGAACCGCGCTTTCGCCACCGAATCAGCAGGCTGCCCGGTAAATACCTGGCAGCAATTCTGGCTGCAGAAATCGGAGCGTCACTGGTCTACACCAGCAACCGTGACGAAGATTTTGAAGAGATGATCCGGCGCCATCTGGCACGGATTAGTGCTTGAGATACAGCTGTTTTTCTTCTTTCTCTGAAAAGGCGACCTGTGCTACAAAGGTACTCACGACAGTAGTAATGCATTGGTGAATCAAACAGATTTAATTCACTCATAGAAGGAGAGTAAACATGTCCCGTTCCAACGACAACGCCATCACCACCACCCTTCTGGCCCTGGCCTCAGGCGCCCTGTTAGGCGCTGCTGCCGCACTCCTGCTTGCTCCTGCACCAGGAAAAGAGACTCGCCGTAAGCTGGCAGATCTGACTGACGATGCTGGCAAGCGGATCAAAAACTACAGCAAAGAAACCCGCCATAAGATGGGGGGCTGGTGTAAAGGCAAGGGCGAAGATCTGCAGTACGATGGTGGCGACGCCTGGATTTAATATCGGGAGCAATCACCAACTGATCGCACCGCATACCCATGACACAGAAAAAGCCCTGCCTCTAACGAGACAGGGCTTTTTTACCATTCAGCTGTTTTGTCTACTTCTTTACAGCGGCCTTCTTCTTGGCTACCTTTTTCTTAACCGCCTTCTTAACCGGCTTGGCAGGCTGCTGATCAGCATCAGCCTTGAAGTTTGGAATTTCCTCAAATGTTGCCTCTATACGACGGTTCTGGGCACGGCCTTCAGCAGTAGCATTGTCAGCAATCGGCTTGGACTCACCATACCCTTTGGCAGCTAGACGCTTCCTGTCAACCTTAAAGTTTTTGACAATATAATCACGAACTGCATTGGCACGCCTCTGGGACAAAGCAAGGTTGGACTTATCATTACCAACATTATCTGTATGGCCTTCGATCACACCCTTCAGGTTCTTTTGCTCATTCAGACCATCACCAACAACCTTCAACTCATCATAGTACTGCTTCTTGATGATCGCCTTACCGGTATCAAAGTTCACCTTCAGCGCCAGACGGGTACCGGCAGCAACTGCCGACGCTTTTGCAGCAGCAGCCTCTTTAACCACTGGTTCAGTCACCGCAACACCTGCAACACTGGTGGTTGTTTTGCCACCTTCGCCATTACAGGTCAGCGTATAATTGGTGTTCGCTGCAGGTGTAACAACCTTGGAGCCGGAAGCAGGCACAGGACCGATACTAGGCTGGATCTCACAGCCACTGGTGTTGGAAGAAGACCAGGTCAAGGTCGTGGTCTTACCCTTTTCCAGGGTTGCAGGCTCTGCGCTAAGCGTGCTGGTCGGAGCAGGAGCAGGCGGTGGGGTAACAACCACCGGTGCTGCCTTGGGTGCAGCAGCTTCTACCACTGGCTCAGCAACAGCAACCGGGGCTGGTGCTGGCTTGGGAGCCCCAACAGCAATATGCAAACCAAGAGTGTACTCAACATTGGTGTAAATCTTACTCATGCTGTAGTTAAGCCCACGCACATCAGCGCGCAGGGCAAAGTTTTCAGCCAGGAACCACTTGACACCACCACCGTAATTAACAATTCCACGGGTTTTACTGTTGTCAAGGTTAAACCCACCAAAACCGGCAGCCAAATAGGGGACCAGACTACTCTTGGGCATGAAATTGTAGAGCAGGTCACCACCGTAACGCAGCATTTCAACATCACCGCCACCTTTGCGGTCAGCCTTCAAGTAATCAACCACTCCTTCAAGCGCCCAGTTATCAGTGAGGTTGTAGCCCAACCGAAAACCAAAGACAGGAGAGGTTTCAATGTGTTGATTCCCCTGAAAGGTATATCCCCCCACATAGGGGGCAAAAGTAACCGTTTCACCTTTGTTTTCAGCCAGGGCAGGCTGGCTCAGTCCGATCAGTAGCAATGCTGCAGCAATTCCTGTTTTACGCATTCTGCACTCCTCCTTTTACCCGGGCCAAATGTCATAAAACCATTTAGCTCTTTTATTTTGCAACATAGTGTTTTTCATATTTACCACTCTTTTTTTTATTGTCAACCGCTCTGCTGGCCTTGCATTCGTCAAAACAGACGTTGTATGATGCAAACGCTGTTTAAAAGCGTACAAATTGGAGGTTCCACGTATGTCTTCATCTCGTTTCAGGGCTCGTCGAATCCGGGGCAAAGAAGTTTTCCGCCGGATGGTCAGAGAGACAACCCTCTCGGTTAATGATCTTATCTATCCCATGTTTTCCGCCTTTGGCAGTGGCATTAAAAAAGAAGTTTCTTCCATGCCGGGTATTTACCAGCAATCTATTGAACATATTGTCGCAGAAGCCAGAGAAGTACATGCCTTGGGCATACCGGCGGTTATCCTGTTCGGCATCCCGGAAGCAAAAGACGCGGTGGGCAGCGATGCCTATGCCGAACACGGTATTATTCAGGAAACAGTCAGGGCCATTAAACACGAGGTCCCCGGCCTGGCAGTAATCACCGATGTCTGTCTGTGTGAATATACTGATCATGGCCATTGCGGCATCATCAGAGATGGTGATGTGGATAATGATGCCACCGTTGACCTGCTGGCAAAAGAAGCCCTCTCCCATGCCCGGGCGGGGGCCGACATGGTGGCCCCCTCTGACATGATGGATGGACGGGTCGGAGCCATCCGCCAAATCCTGGACGAGAATGGATTCAGCCATATCCCGGTTATGAGCTACGCCGTTAAATACGCATCCGGCTACTATGGCCCGTTCCGGGAAGCAGCTGAATCCACACCGCAGTTCGGGGACCGGCGTTCCTACCAGATGGACCCGGCCAACCGCCGAGAGGCCCTACGCGAGGCCCAGCAGGATATTGACGAAGGCGCTGATATTATCATGGTCAAGCCAGGCCTGCCCTACCTTGATATCCTGCGTGACCTGCGCAATGAATACACCATGCCGCTGGCGGTCTATAACGTCTCCGGCGAATACAGCATGATCAAAGGTGCTGCGGCAAACGGCTGGATCGACGAGGAGCGGGTGGTGATGGAGACGATGCTGGCCTTCAAACGGGCCGGAGCAGACCTGATTATCACCTACCACGCAAAGGATGTGGCACGCTGGCTGAAGGGCGCAGTCTGATACCAGCATCAGCTTTGTGCTGATTTGCGCAATGCAGGAGGGGACAGCGAGATGCTAACCGACATCATCGTTCATATGGACAGGGGTGCCGGATGTACAGCAAGGTTGATGGCAGCCATCAATCTTGCCCTCCGTCATGGCGCGCGCTTGAAGGGACTGTATGTCATTACCCATCCCCACTACGCCTCAAACTCTGACTACCTGACCGACTTTGCCCAGGTACGGGAGTTCTTCATCAATGCCACCTCAAAGGCCGGTATTGAAGCAGAATGGTTGCTGGTTGACTGGGCGACTGTCGGGACGCCTCTCTCGCAAGTGATTACCAGCCACAGCTACTACGCCGACACCATTCTGGTCGGACAGCCAGCCCAGATACACAGCCGCAAAACCAACCTTGATTTTCACGAAAGCCTGATTCTCGGGGCAGGACGACCAATTGTCGTTTTCCCCTCCAATGGTGAAATTTACAGGTTTGGCGAACGGATTATGGTGGCCTGGAAAAGCGGAAGAGAATCCGTTAGAGCTGTTCACGATGCCTTGCCGTTTCTTCGTACCGCTGCTGACGTCTCAATTATTGCAGGTGTCACCAATCAAACGGAACAGGCATTAGAAAAGCAGGCCATGTCCAAACTGCAACAACATCTTGCACGCCACCGGATAGCATGCCGCACTGAAGTCATCCCCCTGCAGAGAGGTAACGTAACTGAGCTGTTACTGGAACGCGCAGCCTCGGAAAAGGTTGACCTGATGGCCCTGGGTGGGTTTGCTTACAAATCAAACCGGGCACCGGTGTTGAGCCCCTTGGCGCAGGAACTGCTGACCAAGGCACCGGTGCCGCTGCTCATATCACACTAAGAGTACCTAGTCCTTCATCCGTTCTTCCATCTCACGCTTTTGTTTGCGTATCGCTCCTTCTTCTGATCCCTGTGGAATGGAGCGCTCTGGCAACTTATTGGGCAAGCTTGGAAGTGAAATTTTCTTATCTGACTTCGCCTTGGCAGGTTGTACCGAAGGAGCGGCCCCCGTCACAGAAGCAGCAGGCGCTGTCGGAGAAACCGCCGGAGTAGCAGCAACCCGCTTCACCCTTTTCTTACGGGGAGGAAAGGTTTTTTTCAGATTAACCTCCCCGGCAGTAAAACTGGTTATGGAGTCCCGGTTAACCAGTACCACTATTTTCCCTTTTTCACGCCAGACCCGCTTGGCTTTAATCGTACCACCATCCTTCAGGTAGACTGTTGCAGCTTGGGCAGAGACCGCCCAAACCAACAGTAAAGCCATGGCACAAAACAACTTTTTCATGTTGACGCCTCCCGGTGAGTTGAAAATTACAAGGAACTGTATTCTCTTCTATACCTTGAGATCGCTTCGGGGGCAAGTGAGCGGCACTAAAAAGCAGTTTTTGGGTAGTGTATTTTTAGTTTCAGCGGCAGAGAACCTATGGTATATAGAATACTCCTTCTCTTACTTTATTGTCACGGCAGGTGTCCATGGTGGATCAGGCCGCAGACATAGCATCTTTTGTCGTCATGGCAGCAGCAGCCCCCCTACTGCTAGCTATGACGGTTTGCCTTAGGTTGGCAAAAGACACCCCCTTGGCCTTTGACTGGAATAGCACCAACCCTACAATGCCTGTACACTCCTTTATTTCTCTCATTCAGCCCTTAAGCAAAACGTGTTCGGCCAGTAAAGATCATAATTCCACCGTATGTATCACTGACATGACAGCCCGCTTCACATCCGGCCCCGGTAACAACAGTTACCCCAACGTAGCCAGCTCACTCATTTCATGCAAAGGGAGGAAAAACCAATGGAGAACGTAAATGCCAAGGACCGTAACGGCCACACCCAGCTAATCTGTGCCTCCAAGCTAGGTCAGGTTGATAGCGTCAAAGACCTGCTGCACCGTGGCGCTGATATCACCGCCTCCAGCGACAAAGGCAAGACCGCCCTGCACTACGCAGCTGCCAACGGCAGAACCGAGATCGTTAAAATGCTCATTGAGAGTGGCGCCGAGGTTGATGCACGCGATCGCGACGGCCATACCCCCTTGATGCTGGCCGCCATCTATGGCTGTAACCTGACTGTACAGGCACTGTTGGAAGGAGGAGCTGATCCTCGTGCAAAAACCAAGTGCGGTAATACAGCCGTATTGTACGCTGAAAACAACAGCCATCCGGTTGCCGCAACCCTGCTGAAAAAAGCAGAGCGCACCAAAGCTGGAAACGCTTGATCATTTTCAACCAGGCTTCCAACTTGTCCAACACCAGCCCATTGACACTACTCGTCGAAGGGCTGGTGTTTTTTTATTCAACCAGCTATGATGCCGGTCTATTTTACTTTACCAAGGAGTTGTAGCAATGCTTACCACCTCTGACTTCAAAAAGGGACTGGTGATTCAACTGGACGGCGCCCCCTGCCTGCTGCTCGATGTCACTGTCCAATCCCCCTCGGCCCGTGGCGCCAACACCATGGTTAAAACCCGCTATCGCAATCTGTTAACCGCCCAGGTTCTTGATCGCACCTTCCGTTCCGGCGACAAGGTGGATGAGGCAGATTACGAGCGGCACAAGGGGCAGTTCCTCTATGCTGACGGAGATCGCGGCGTCTTTATGGATATGGAAAATTATGAGCAGTTCGAAATGGAAGAAGCTGCCTTTTCTGCCATCTCACCCTACCTGCTGGAAGGGACCGAAGTCACTCTGGGCCTTTTTCAAGGCCGTATGGTCATGGCAGAACCGCCGATGGTGGTTGAACTGACTGTCACTGAAACAGCACCGGTTATCAAAAACGCTACCGCAACAGCTGAAACCAAGGATGCAATCCTTGAAACCGGCCTTAAACTGAAGGTCCCCCCCTACCTTGAAAATGGGGTAAAGATTAAGGTCGATACCCGTGAAGGCAGGTTTGTCAGCCGCGCCTGACCTGAAATGCCTTGACACGCAGAAGAGAACGGCTGTATTAATACACTTTGCTGTACGGGCCTATAGCTCAGTTGGCTAGA
>Ga0209016_1001592_pt1 | contig 17635 bp, 14 predicted proteins | sample EPASupsiteSAE305_FD_187265 | JGI IMG/M metagenome (GOLD analysis project Ga0209016, IMG submission 187265) | Bioremediated contaminated groundwater microbial communities from EPA Superfund site, New Mexico - SAE3-05 (SPAdes) (version 2) | ecosystem: Environmental > Aquatic > Deep subsurface >...
CTGTTGAGTTTTAGCATTTTTGAATATGCACGTCCAACTCCCCAAACATCTTCAATCGGAAATTTTAATAGTACCTTTTTTATGTCTTCATCTCTATCCATCAGACAAAAGCTATTAAGCCTCGGATATTTTTTGGATAGCTTTGCTGCAACTTTAGCCAGCGTTTTTGTGTGAGATATTCCCAGACTTATGGGAATACCTGTTTCTCGCTTTATTTTGCGGACGATTTCTTCTCCTGTAGACTTTATTGCTTCATAAGACATTCCGTCAAAATTCAGAAAAGCTTCATCAATTGAGTAAACTTCTATTGAAGGGACAAAACTTTTCAGCCTGTCCATAACTCTGGCGGAGAGATCCCCGTATAAAGGGAAATTTGCGGAATAGGAGATAACCCCATTTTTTTCTGCCAGATCCTTGATCTTAAAAACAGGTTCACCCATTTTTATTCCAAGTGCCTTAGCCTCATCTGAGCGTGAAATTACACATCCGTCGTTATTGCTCAAAACAACAACCGGTTTTCCTGTGAGAGAAGGGTTAAACACCCTCTCGCAGCTTACAAAAAAATTATTGCAGTCTGCCAGGCCATACATGTTTCACAATACTATTAAATATAAGAAGCAGAATTGTTCCGGTAAAAACTCCTGTGATGTTTGCCAGGATGTCTGCGGGGTCAAAATCTCTGTTTGGATTTAAATTCTGCAATGTTTCTGCAACTAGAGCAAGTATTATTCCGGATAAAACCAGCATTGCAATGTCATATCTGCCGAATACTTTTTTAAACCAGCCCTCAATGGCATGCCATGCCAAAAATGGATATGGAAGGAACATTATGAAATGGGCTATCCTGTCTGCGCGAATTCCAAAAAAGTACAAGGAAAGGTCAATTCCCGTATCCTTGAATGTATGTAAGCAAAGAAAAAATACTGCTGACAGATATACCAAAAAAAGCAATTTAAAAATTACAACTATTTTTTTCATCATACTCTCTTTATCAAATAGCGGACAATTCCCCATACATAAAAATCATTGTCCTTTTTTACCCTTATGGGTTTAAATTTTTCGTTAGCCGGAACAAGCAAAAGGTCCTCGCCCTCCAGTCTTACCCTCTTGAGAGTGAATTCTCCATCCAAAAAACAAACGGCAAGACAGTTTTCATAAGGTTCAACTGAACGGTCAATTACAAGAATATCCCCGTCGTCTACACCGTCATTTATCATGCTTTCTCCCTTTACCCTTGCATAAAAAGTGGATGATGGATTTTTAACAAGTGCCCTGTTAAGGTCCATTGTGCTTTCCATATGGTTTTCGGCAGGAGAGGGAAATCCTGCGTTGACCGGAGTATCAGAAAACTTAATATTTAACGATTCAACCGAATCCGGTTTTAGAATTTCAATGTTTTTGTTTTTCATGTCAGATAGTAAATAGTTCATAATCAGTATTTCCTATTCCGAGCTTCTGAGCATATTCCAGACCGGCTCTCCAGTCGGTATTAGGGTGGACGATTTTGAATTTATCTTCGCCTCTGCAAGGCAAATTGTCTCCTTTATCGAAAATTGCACTTCCGGATATTGCCGGAGCATTATTTACAAGGTCTGCACAAGCCATGTCCAGAGCCACAGGATCAAAAGAAGCCGCAATTCCGATATCTGCAACCAGCGGTGCATCATTGCTGCCCCAGCAGTCACAGTTGGGCGAAACATTCATAATAAAACTTATATGGAAACTGGGTTTGTCCTTTAAAACGGCATAAGAATATTCAGCAATTTTCTTATTCAGGACAACAGAGTCGCCCCAGTCTGCAACCACTGCCGATTCATACTGGCAAACTGCCACACACTGTCCGCATCCGGTGCACTTTTCGTAGTCAATAAAGGCTTTTTTATCTTCATCGAGGTGTATGGAGTCATGGGCGCAGTTTTTTACGCAAATCCGGCATCCGGTACAGTTTTTCCGGTCGATTACCGGTTTGGATGCCGAGTGAAGCTCCAGTTTGCCTCCTACTGATGCCGATCCCATCCCAATATTTTTAAGTGCTCCGACAAATCCGGCCTGTTCATGGCCTTTAAAATGTGTCATTGTCACAATTATATCTGAATCCGCGATAGCAGTACCAATTCTTGCTGTTTTGAAATACTCCCCATCGATGGGAATTTCTCTGAAGTCAGTACCTTTTATTCCATCTGCAATAATAACATGAGCAGATGCAGAGAGGGAGTTGAATCCATTTTCTGAAGCACTTTGCAAATGATTTACAGCATCAGACCTTCTGCCGGAGTAAAGAGTATTGCAATCCGTAAGGTAGGGGAGTGCTCCCATAGACTTAAGTATCCCTACAACTCTGGAAACATAATTGGGTCTTATATATGCAAGATTGCCCGGTTCTCCGAAGTGAATCTTTATGGCCACAAATTTTTTATTAAAGTCAATGCATTTAATATCAGCTTTTTTGAGAACCATTTCGAGTTTATCCAGGAGATTTGTCTGAGGAGATGTTCTTGTATCTGTAAAGTAAACTTTCGATTTTTCCATATGGCGCTATTTAATTCATGCAAATTTATTAAATTAGATTCATAATTCTATTTTGTGTTAATTGTTTATCTTAAATAAGTTAAGATTTTGTAAAATGTTATAATAAATTCAAATTTATTTGATTAGATAAAAAAAAATATATAATTTCGCAATATGAAAAACTTCGGAATCTAATGTCAAAAAAATCAACTGTTTCACTATTTTGCGGCACAAAGGCAAAACTAGCTGGTTTGGCGTTCCTGTTGCTTTTCGTAAGCATTGGAGCCTGTGCGCAGAGTTTAGTGGAAAGCAGTCTGATTAATTCGGGGTTCGAAAATGTAAGGCACATTACTGCCGACGGAAAAGAGATTCTCTTTCTTGAAAGCAGGGCCTTTACCACAAACGAGCGGCTTTTGAATGCAGCAATGAAATCCGTTGAAGAGGTTTCGGATCAGTTTACTGCCAAAAACGTTGAGATAATCCTTATGGAAGAGAGAATTCCAAAATTCAGAATGTTTGCTTCGCTGGAAACTCCGGGAGCAGCAGGACGTCTAAATTGGAAATCGGACTTCAATGTTAGCGACAGCTACAATAAATTAAATCTGGAGAGTAATCTGGAAAATAAAGAGACGAAGTTTTACAATTCCTCTTTCGGAAAAATTGATATACTATTTTATCCCATTTTTCGGTTTAAAAATTCGGTATTGAATAAAATGTACCTTTTGCAGCTAAATGTTAATCCCACTATAGAGATGTCACTTTGGAAAGGAGCATCGGTAACCGCTCAGATAATATTTCCTGTTGTGAACGATTACTCAACTGAAGAAGGGAAAATCAGACCCGGTTACCTCACTTTTTCTCAGCAATTCCGGTTACCTTATAATGTTTTTGCAAAAGCAACGGTTGGAAATTTTTCAATGTTTCGCGGAGGAGTTGACTTAAAGTTGTTCCGTCCTGTTGGAAAACGCATTGGGGTTTACGGGCAGATAAGCTATACTGCATATTCCCTTCCGATGTTTGACGACTGGTATTACAACGACTTTGACAAGCTTACCTGGAAAATTGGTGCAAATTATTTTGTTAAACCTTGGAATTTAATGTTTAACTTTAGTGTTGCAAAAAACCTTGGAAAATTCGATCCTGCAGACGAAGCATTTGCCGGGAAAGATATTTCTGCAAGGGGAGAGATAATCAGACACTTTAAGAATGCATCAGTTGGATTTTATATACAGACTATGGCTATCGAGGAATTCCCTCTCAACGGTGGGTTTTTCTTTGCCATTGCTCTGCCGCCCTATAAACAATTTCGAAACAAGTTTGTTAGAGTCTCTACAGGAAACTATTTCCCGCTGGAGTACATTGCAAGGCCATACCCCGATTACGGGAGGTATTTCACAACATCTCCGTCAGAAAATTCGTCGGATAACTTTTTTACAAAAATGCGTTTAAATCAAATCATTCTAAATTCAACCAATAATTAACCAATTTTCTATGAAAGCAAGCAAAATCTTTTCAAGACTAATCAAGACTGCTTCTGCCAGTTTCTTGATTGCTGCACTCGTAGGTGCGGCTTCGTGTACAAAAACACCCGATCCTATTCCTACTCCGGAACCATTACCTGCGACCTACACAATTAAAGGACAGGTTTACAACCAGAAAACAAACGCTGTATTACCAGGTGTTACAGTTACCATGGGTACCAAAACAGCTACTACAGACAGTTTCGGTAAATTTGAATTTGCAAACCTGACTACTTCAGGTAAGTATAACATTGTACTTACAAAAGCCGATTTCTTCTCAGCAACTTATTCTCTTGAATTTCCTACAGCTGCTCCGAATCATGCTCTTGTATTCAGTTTAACTATGACAATGGTTCCTTATGTTCCCGGAATTACTCCTTTGGATCCAACTGTCGGTGGTACAATTGCAATTGAAGGCGGCGCATCAGACGCTACACTTACACTTCCTTCAGGAACAACTGTTAAAGATGCCAGCGGCGCTGCCGTAACCGGCCCGATCCTTATCACTGCAGTAGAAGTTGATGATATTTATGTACAGAATGTGGTTAACAACCCTGGTATAATGACTCTTCGTTTTGAGCCTTCAGGATATGTATTCAGCAAGCCACTTGCATTAGCTATTGATAATCCGCTTACAAACTGGCAATATTCAGAGCTTCAGCTGGAGTATTTCAATTCTCAACTTGGAGTATGGGAAGTTCAGGCGACTCCGGTAACTTATTCATCAACAGCTAATGACTATGTTACATCAATCACCCACTTCTCTCTTTACAAATTCTCATTCAAGTCTCCTTCTGTGGCTGGTGCTACTACTGTTAAACCAATTAAGGTTCTTGACAGTCTTATGATAAACAGAGGTCTGACAGCATACAGTCAAACAGCAGCGAGATATATTGAAAGTACAGGTTACAAATTTGAAACTCCTCTTGCAACTACACTTACAGCTGCAGGAATCACAGGTGCAGACCAGACAGAACTTATCTCTGCAATTACAGCTCTTGTTACAGCTAATTACAATGGTGTAGCCCCTGTAACTGCCTTTGGTACAAAAACAACAACACTTGCTGTTACCAGATCTATTCCATCTATGTACTATCAGGAGACAACAGGAACACAAAACTTTACTTCGAAGAAATTTACAATTAAGCTAAAAGATAAAGCAGGTGCTGTTAACAAAACTCTTGATATTATAACTGTTAAAGCAGATATGGTTTCTCTTTCTTACAACCTTAAGGTTTATGATGATCACGCACACAGTCACCTTCATGGTCATGACCACGGTCTTGGCGGCGGCGGTACAATTTAATACATCGGTTAACTGACAACATGATTTTCAGTAAATCGATTAACAAGATGATGTTGGGAGCAGTTGTTCTGCTCCTGACATCATCTTTTTATTTAAATGCCCAATCTACCCTTGGAGTAACAGGACTTCTTAACAGCCCTTCGGCAGATATGTCACCCGACGGCACAGTTAAAATTGGAGGCAATTTTCTGCCAAAAGGTTTTCTACCCGATACCTGGGATTACAATACTTTTAATTATTTTCTGAATATTACACCTGTTCCTTTTGCAGAAATAGCAATTACTAATACAGCACTGGACAATTTTAACATAGGCAGAATCACTAATCAGGACAGAGCAATTTGTATCAGATTAAGACCGTTAAAAGAAGGAAAATACTGGCCTGCGGTAGTTGTTGGATCAAACGATGTTCTTACAACTTATTCAGGAATTGAAGCCGGTTCCGGAAATAAATATTTTGGAACAACATATTTGGCACTTAGCAAACATTTAGATTTGTATGGAAACACCTTTGGAATTCATGCTGCATACAATATCCCTGTAAGTGTTCATGCAAATCAAAAATTTCCAATCTCAGGAGGCATATCATTCACCCCCAAATTTTATAAGGATCTCAATATAATTGCAGAGTACGATACAAAAAGTTTCAATATCGGTGCGAACATTATTGTTTTCAAATATCTTTATTTCCAGTTTCTGCTAAATAAATTCAGGCACCCTGTGGTTGGCTTTCAGTTTCAATTCACCATTTAGACAGAAGATTCTTATACATTTTAACTAAATTGCGCTTGTATTTATACAGGCTTTTTTTATATATAATTATGAAGACAAAACTATTTATTGCAGTTCTTATGCTGCTCCCGTACTCTCTTATTTCGCAGACTATTGAAGGCAGCTGGTACGGCCTCCTTAAAGCAGAAAAATTTGAACTGAAGATTGTTTTTAATATTTCTAAAACCGATACTCTTTATACTGTAACAATGGATAGCCCGGATCAGGGAGTAAAGGGTATTCCGGTCTCTAAAACAGAATTCAGCAATTCAATTGTCAAATTATTTGTGAGTTCGGCAATGGTTGAATATTCCGGAGTATTCATGGGAGATAAAATTATTGGAACTTTTAAACAAGGTCAGGCAACTATTCCATTGAACCTCTCTAAGCGACCATTTGAAGGGCCTAAAAGGCCTCAGGAGCCAAGACCGCCTTTCCTGTATTCAACGGAAGAGATAGTCTTTAACAACTCAAAAGCGGGTATTGAGCTGGCCGGAACTCTGACCCTCCCAAAAGAGGGTAAGCCTAAGACAGTTGTCATCCTCATATCAGGCAGCGGGCCGCAGAACAGAGATGAAGAGATAATGAATCACAAACCTTTTTTACTATGGGCAGATTATCTTACAAAAAGAGGAATAGGTGTTCTCCGTTTTGACGATAGGGGAATTGGAAAGTCAAAAGGAAGTTTTGCTTTGGCTACTTCATTCGATTTTTCCGAAGATGTGAATTTTGCAGTTGAATATTTAAAAGGCAGAAGTGATTTGGCCGGTGTTAAAATAGGATTGATGGGCCATAGCGAAGGAGGTATAATTGCACCTTTTGTCGCTTCTGAGAGAAGTGATATCAGCTTTTTAGTTTTGCTTGCTGCACCTGGAGTAAAAGGCTCGGAAATCATTGTTTCTCAACAAGGATTAATTGGTAAGGCATCAGGTGTTCCTGACTCTGAAATTGATAAATATTCAATTATAACAAGGAACTTGTACAGCATTATTGACAAAGAGCGTAATAACCCCGGCTTAAAAAAACTTCTCAGCGATTTCATTAAATCCAATGCTGGTGAAGATGTGACCGAAAATCAGATTAATCAGCAAGTGAATGCCATCACGACGCCATGGATGCTTACTTTTCTTAATTACGACCCAGCTGATGCTCTGACAAGGATTAAAATTCCAGTTATCGCAATCAATGGCACAAAAGACCTTCAGGTTCCATATGAAGTAAATCTTAATGCGCTTGAAAAATCATTATTGGTCGCTCATGGAGGAAATACAGATTCTTTGAAAAAACATGTTACAATTAAAAGCATAGAAGGCGTAAATCACTTGTTTCAGAGAGCCGAAACGGGACTTCCCGCTGAATATTCTAAAATAGAAGAGACAATATCTCCTGAGGTTCTTGAATTAATATCAGGATGGATACTGGAAAAGGGAATAGCTTACTGAATATAAACAATATTGCTGGGTGCAGATTTCTCTCTTTCGTTCAATGCAATAACAAGATAGTTCTTTAAAGTCTGCCCGTTAAAACTTGTCTTTGAATCAATCTGGCGTGCAAGTGCATCCCAGGTAGAACTTGTTCCCCTTCTTTTAAGCTCATAAACTGCATATTGAGTTGAATTTGAAACAGAGTTCCAATTGACTGAAGTTCCGGATACAGAAACAGCTGGAGGCGATGGTACAGTAAACGTTACCGATCCCATTTTTGGTACAACGCTTTGCGATGGATATATAGATGAAGTAATAAAGGAAGACAAGGTTCCGCCAAGGATGTTTAGTGTACGGTACCAGCAATTCCCTTTAATATTTGATAGTGAACGGCTGAGAGTTACTTGGTTAAGAAACTGTGTTGTTGAACTGTATGCCGGATAGAGAGCATCCCCGAATTTATATGCTGCAATTCCAGGAAAAATTGGTTTCCCATAGGAGTTGTTGTCCCAGTAACGGACAAGTCTGTCAAAATCCGCTGTGGCATGGCCTATCTCCCAATAAATCTGAGGAGCCAGATAATCAATCCATCCATTACTTAGCCATGTTATGGAATTTGCGTAAAGAGCCAGTGAATTTTCAATTCTGCCGGAAGGTGAGATGCCGAATATCAGTTTAGGATTAACAGCTTTAATCGTTTCGTTTACCCCTTTTATAAGGTCATCTACATTTTTTTCTCTCCATTTATCAAGAGTTAAACCGTTTCCATACCTTTCAAAGGTTGTCTTGTCGTTAAATTTATAAATATCTGAAGTATTTTTTGCTCCATCAGGATAAAAATAGTCGTCGAAATGGATTCCATCAACTGCATAGTTGTCAATTACTTCTTTTACAACACTATTCAAATGTGCTCTCACTTCGGGAAGTCCGGGATTCCAGTATCTGGCTTTGTCATATACAACATACCAATCGGGATGCAGGAGTGCCGGATGGCCCGGGGCATAGTATTGTGTATCCGAACCAATCCTGTATGGATTCATCCAGGCATGAAGTTCCATTCCTCTTTTGTGTGCCTCTTCCACGGCAACCTGCAACGGGTCAAACCCGGGATCATCTCCCTGTTTACCAGTCAGATAAGAAGACCAAGGCGAGATTGATGATTTATAAAACGCATCTGATGAGCATCTAACCTGAAAAAATATGACATTTATATTCATTCCTTTCAATCTGTCGATAAGTGAAATAAGAAGATCCCTCTGAGCTGTAGCCCCTGTATAAGATTGCGGCCAGTCAAGACCCCATGCTGTTGTCAGCCATGCAGCACGAAACTCATGACTTATTACAACATTATCTGTTGACGGATTGTAAATTTTTGATAGCTCCACAACTGGAGGTTCAGGTTTCGGATCTACGGGCTTTTCCTCTTTTGAACAGGAAGAAATAATAGACAATGATGCTATTAATATTAAAGCATTTGCAAAGCGAAAGCTCCTGATAAGTGTCATAATTAAGTAATGTGCGAAGTTTAGTTTAAGTAGTCATCAACAAAAATAATGTTTTTATCTGAAATTTTGTCATACAGCCATTTTGTGATAAATCAGTTAATTCATATTTCCGGTAAAATCCATTTGAAAAAATATCTGACAAATTGACTTGAAATTTAGGAGAAATATGAGTGGTATCTATTTTGTTACTAACCTAATACGAAATTTAATTACATTAAAATAACCAAATAATAGGAGGAATTAATCATGACACTAATCAGAAGAAATGAAAATTATCCGGCCTGGTCAAATCTGTTAAACGATTTTATAAATCATGACTGGATAGACTGGTCAAACAGAAATTTTTCTGAGACCAACACAACTCTCCCGTCTGTTAATATTAAGGAAGGTGACGAAAACTTTGAGGTTGAAATGGCTGCTCCCGGATTGACTAAAAATGATTTCAAAATAGAAGTAAATCAGGGAATACTGAAAATATCATCAGAAAAAAGAGAAGAGACCGAAAGCAAAGAAAATGACAAATACTCGAGAAAAGAGTTCAGTTATCAGGCATTTTGCAGGTCGTTCACTTTACCGATGAGCGTTGACAGTGATAAGATTGAAGCTAAATATGAGAATGGAATTCTTACAGTTGCTCTTCCAAAGAGAGAAGAGGCTAAACCTAAACCGGTAAGGATGATTGATATTAAATAATCATTCTGTTGAACTTAAAGTAGGAGAGGAGATTTATTAAATCTCCTCTTTATTTTTGATAATCTCAGATATATTTCTGAATCAGACGGAATAGCTCCTGCTTTTTAATGGGTTTGGAAATATAGTCATCACACCCGGATTCAATTGTTCTTTCTTTGTCACCGGAAATTGAGTAAGCAGTTTGTGCAATTACAGGTATATAAGGCTTTTCTGCTTTAATTATTTTCGTTGCTTCATAGCCGTTCATTTCTGGCATATTTATATCCATTAAAATCAGCGATATATCACTCTCGCTTCTTGAAAGAGATACTGCCTCAATGCCGTTTTTTGCCCTAATTATTTCAATTCCGGTTTTTCGGAGCATCGCTTTTAGTAATAAGAAACTTGGATCATCATCCTCAGCGAGCAGAAGTTTTTTGCCGGAAAAATCATATTCAGGAATATCGGAAACAGCAGATACAGGATTTACAGGAACAGATGTTAATTTGGCTGAAGGAAGAGTAAAGAAAAATGTTGATCCTTTTCCGGTTTCAGATTCCACCCAAATCTCGCCACCAAGAATTTCTACAAGCTTTTTTGAAATGGAAAGACCCAGTCCGGTTCCTCCGTATGTCCTTGTAAGTGAGTCATCGGCTTGCCGGAACTGGTCAAAAATAAGTTGTTGTTTATCCTTAGCGATACCAATGCCTGTATCTTTTACATAGAACTTCAAGAAGCCATTTTCATTAATGTGTTCAAATGTAAACCCATATTCAATATAACCCTCTTTCGTGAATTTCAGGGCGTTCTTAAGCAGATTGACAAGTATTTGCTTAAACCGCTTCTGATCAATCGAAATTCTCACTTTATCGCCATTTGCAGGAATATTGATTCTTAGCTTTATTGAATTTTTTCCGAGAAGTATTTGTTCTCTTGATATTACAGCAAATATTTCATTTAGTAAATCATTAACTTCAAACTCTTCAAACTGGAGTTTTATTTCACCGGCCTCAATAAGGCTTATGTCGAATATCTCTTCAATAAGTCCCAGCAAATGTCTTCCGCTTTTGTGAATAGTCATTGCAAAGGAGTCTATCTCTTCCTTTGAAATATCATCTTTCATCAAATCGGAAAAACCTATTATCGCATTAAGAGGGGTCCTGAGTTCATGAGACATCGTTGCAAGAAATGTGGATTTTATTCTATCACTTTCTTCTGCCTTATTTTTGGCAAGAATGAGTGCATCTTCCGATTTAACCCTGTCTGTAACATCTCTCGACAATACGAGTCTTGCTTTTTTATTTTCAAAAATTATGGGAAATGAGCTAATTTCCACGTAAATAAGCTCGCCCGATTTCTTTATGTGCCTCCATCTTTTTGGCATACCGGCAATCTCTGGAGTATTCTTAACATCTTGCTCAAGATCTGCCCAATCTTCACTTGGCCGGATATCTATAAGGGTCATTTTCAGAAATTCCTCACCGGAATATCCATAAGAATTAATGGCTGTATTGTTAACCATTAGAAAGGAGAGTGTCTTTACGTCATAAATCCACATTGGATGCGGATTGTTTTCAAAAAGATATTTATACTGCTCTTCACTTTTTATCAGAAGTTCCTCGGATCTCTTTTTTTCTGTTATATCTCTCTGTATCCCAAAATTTCCTGAAATTTTTCCTTTGGAATCGTACAGACAAATATAATCTCCCTCAATGAAAATTTGTGTTCCGTCGGCCTTTGTTTCTGATGTTTCTGTGTGAAGTCTTCCTTTATCAAAAAACTCTTTCCAGATTCTCTTACCATATTCAGTATCACTTGAATAAAAATCTGCGGGAGTCATCGTAAGTGCCTGGCTCAATGTTATTCCATATTGATTCAGGAATGCATCATTAGCCCTTACAATCCTCTGATTGGAAAAAACATAATCAATTATTTTGTCCTTGTCAACAGAATCATTCCACTCAACAGGTTCGTCGAGCATGAAAAAAAATATTCCCTCAAGCGCCTGATTAAAAAACAGATTGAAATAATTCTGAAATTCTTTGTGCTCTTCTTCGGCTTTCCTCTTTTCTGTTATGTTATCAGCAAATGAAATAAGGAATGATTCTCCGTTAATTTCAATTATCCTGCCGGAAATAATGAAGAGAACCTCACTTCCGTCTCTAAGAACCATTTTCCCCTCTCTGGAATCGATTTTTCCTGAATTTATGAGTTCCTGTTTCAAATTATCGATAAAAGAATCATAAAATAAGACGCCAAGACCCTCCGGCGTCTTTCCAATTATCTCTCCACGAGGGATACCTATGCTTTTTTCAAAATTTGCATTTACCTCAATGAAACGCCCCTCTGCAATTGAAGTAACAGAAATACATTGCGGGCTGTAGTTAATAAGTTCGGAAAGCATTTTTTCCGAAAAATGAAGCTCTGTCATTACAAGCTGAAATAATTCACACTCAAATTTATGGAAAATATAGTTATTAACAGAATATTTTTAATTTGCAGGAATATTAACAGCAAAATGAGTCTCAATTTGCTTTAGTGCCTTGTGAATTGCCGAAATTAGTTGTTGAATATCAATTTTATATTCCTCAGCCCACATTGAAGTTACAAATTCACTGTGATCGCGCCCTGCGCGGTAGTCTGGCTCTCTCTTCGGATGACGCAGGTATTTGGAAATTATTGAAATATCCTCTTTTACATTTAAAACCGCATGATAAAAGAGGATGTTATTTTTCAGATACATGGAAGAACCGAGAATTTTTCTGTTATTTATTGACAGGTCAGATATTCCCCTAGATTCCAGATTATTAACTCCAATCTCCGTAAATGAATCAATAAGATACTTGTTAATAATTTCAAAAATATGGCGAGGCCTGTTTAACCTTACTATGTTTAATTTTAAAGAAAAGACAATCATATTCGGTGTAAGGACAACACTTTCCCCACCGGAAGGCCGCTTATAGATTCTGATATTGTCTTCGAGAGCATTCCCGGAAAATACTGAAAGTTCTTCTTCGTTTGCCCTGCCAAGAACAATATAGGTTTCCTCCGGCTGCCATACGCAGGAATCAAATCTCGCTGCTGATTCCATTATGCTGATATCAGGGAGATTGTACGTAAGAGAACTGGATTTTCCTGCCATTTGATTTGCTTATTTATGGATTGCATGGTCTATTGCCTCGAATCCGGCCTCCATGAATACTTCGGATACAGTAGGGTGGGTGTGTACTGTCTGGGCAATATCATAAATTGTAGATTCAAGCTGCATATAGGCAGATGCCTCATTTATCATATCTGTTGCGTTTGGAGCAATAATTTGTACGCCAAGAACCTCACCGTATTTTTTATCGGAAAGTATTCGGACAAAACCTTCAGAAACACCTTCTGTTTGTGCCTTGCCGTTTGCAGAAAGGGGAAATTCGCTTGATTTATAGTCATATCCGGCTTCCTTAATTTCGGCTTCGGTAAGTCCGATTTGAGCAGCCTCCGGAACAGTATACATGTTCATTGGCAATTTTGAGAAATCCAGTTTATTGTCTATTCCCTTTAGCTTATTTACCACATGAAGCCCCTGAGCCGATCCCACATGTGCAAAAAGGCTTAATCCGTTTACATCGCCAATTGCGTAAATTCCTTTCACAGATGTTTCAAGATTTTCATCAACTTTAATAAATCCGTTTTCCATTTCCAGCTTAATATCCGATTGTATTAAGTTCGCTTTTCGGTCACGTGCGTTGATAATCAAATCACAAGGGACCTCCTCCTGATTTATATTTAGTTTCCCTTTTGCCCATATACCTTTAGTTGACTCAACAGCTACATTGAAAATTACTTTAATTCTGTCTTTCTTTATTTTATTCAGAATATAGTCGCTTATATACGGATCTGCTTTTGGCATAATGCCTCCGGTGTCCGAAATCAAAGTGACGTTTTTATCCATTAAATTAAATGCCTGAGCAAGTTCAATTGCAACAGGAACTTTTCCTACAACAACAATATTGTCAGGTATTTCTCGCTCTTTAAATAGCTCTTTTGGCTCAACAATAAGACCTTTAAATAAGTTTTCAATCGCAGGAGAAGATGACCCTGTAGCAATAAGTATGTTTTTCGCCTCAAGATTACGGTTTTCGACAACGATTGAATTTGCGGACAATATTCTGGCCTCTCCGATAATTATATCAACACCATTCTTTTTAAGTAAAAACTCCACTCCACCGGTAAGTTTTTTAACTATCCCGTCCGATCGCTTAATCGCTTTGTTCCAATTAAATGATATTGTTTTTTTATCAATTCCGTCTATTCCAAACCGCCCTGCATCCTTAACAATCTTCTGATATAGCTTAACACTTTCCAAAATTGACTTTGATGGTATGCAGCCCCAGTTAAGGCACATCCCTCCAATTTGGTTCTTTTCTATTATGGCTGTTTTAAGACCAACCTGACCTGCGCGGATTGCTGCCACATAGCCGGCAGGTCCCGATCCAATTATAATTAAGTCGTACATATTATTTCTCCTTTTATTCCATTATAAGACTGACAGGATCTGCCAGATATCCCATTATTGAGTTAACGAACCGTGCTGTATCGCCTCCGTCTGCAATCCGGTGATCTACACTTAGGGACAGCGGAAGAACCAATCCTACGGTAAGTTCATCGTCTTTAACTACAGGTCTTTTTGAAACCCGGCCAATACCAAGAATTGCAGCCTGAGGGTAATTAATCACCGGAACGGCAAACAGCCCTCCGATGCTTCCATAGCTTGTGAGAGTAAACGTTCCGTCCTTCATATCTTCCAGAGTAAGTTTTCCGTCTCGTGCTTTATCGGAGATTTTATTTATTTCAACAGCAATCTCTTTAACAGATAGTTTGTCAGCATTACGGATAACCGGAACGACAAGGCCTTTTTCCGTATCGATGGCAATGCCAATATTATAATATTTTTTATATAGCATAACGCCCTTATCAAAATCCATTTCGGAATTTAATGCGCGGAACTTCTTCAGAGACATTGCAGTTGCCTTTACAATGAAAGCAAGGTAGGTCAGTTTTATTCCTTCGGCAGCTAATGGCTCTTTGTATTTTTTTCGGATTCTGTCTAGTTCGGAAATTTCAACTTCTTCAAAAACAGTCATGTGAGCGGCATTATGCTTGCTTTGAATCATGTTTTTGGCAATCGTCTTACGCATCTGTGACAAAGGTTCGGTATCCACAAGATTTGGTTGTAAAGCATGAATGTTTGTCTCTCCTGACACAACTGCCGGGTTAGTCTGTTTATTGCCATCCTTTGCAAATAGAATTACATCATCTTTTGTTACTCTGCCAGCCGGACCAGAGCCCTTTATGCGATTAATATCAACTCCCATATCATGTGCTATTGCCCGGGCAACAGGTGTAGAAAGTGCTTTTTTACCCACAGTGTTGTTTTTTTCTTCACTCCGGACACCCTCTTTACTTGCAACGAGCACAGCATTGTTTCCGGCAACCTCGAGAGTTCCCACAACTCCGGCTCCCTCTTCCAGAGGTTCAACTTTATTTGCCTCATCAACTGCTGCAGAACCTTCTACTCCTTCAATATCAATTTCCACAAGAGCAGAGCCAACATGAACAGTCTCTCCGACTTTACCGAATTTTGCGGCAATTATTCCATTTTTAGGTGAAGGTATTGCCGTAACCACTTTATCAGTTTCCATTGTGCAAAGCGGATCTCCCATTTGTACCGTTTGTCCTTTTTCCACATGCCATTCAACTATTGTCCCTTCTTCAAGACCTTCTCCAATATCAGGAAACTTAAATATATATCTCATAATTTCAATATTTTACTATTCGTTCGATTTCATAGAGGATCTTGTATGGATCCTGCATATAATGATGTTCACCCCTTGGAAGAGGAACAATCGTGTCAAATCCGGACACTCTTGCCGGAGGTGCTTCCAGATGAAGGAATGCTTCTTCAATTGCAATCTGGCTGATTTCTGACCCCAGTCCAAAAGATCTTGGACCTTCAGTTACAGTTATAATGCGACCGGTTTTCTTTACAGATTTCGCTATTGTCTCCCTGTCAATCGGATATATAGAACGAAGGTCAATAAGCTCTACACTTATGCCTTCCTCTTTTGCCATAACAATTGCCTTTTGAACTTCACGAATCATAGCGCCGAATGCTACAATTGTTACATCGGTTCCCTGAGAAACTACATTTGCCTTACCAAGCGGGATTGTAAACTTTCCTTCGGCAACCTCTTGTTTGATTGCACGATATATCCGTTTTGGTTCCATAAAAAGAATTGTATCATTACTTTCGATTGCCGAAATAAGCATACCCTTTGCGTCATGAGGAGTTGAAGGAGCAACCACTTTCAGTCCGGGAATGTGTCCGAAGATAGCTTCCATACTTTCGCTGTGATGTTCAAGAGCATTAATTCCTCCGCCGTATGGCATCCGTATTACTATGGGCGTTTCGTACAAGCCTCTGGATCTGTTTCTCATTCTTGAAGCGTGGCTTATAATCTGGTTAAATCCCGGGTATATAAATCCGCAAAACTGCATCTCAATTACAGGCCGTAAACCGGCAACAGCCATTCCAACAGCAGTGCCAACCAATCCCGATTCCGCGAGGGGAGAGTCAAAAACTCTCTCTACACCATACTTTTGCTGCAATCCTTCTGTGACACGAAACACTCCTCCCTCAACTCCGACATCTTCACCATAAACAATTACGTTTTTGTCTTCGCCCAGCTTAATATCCAATGCATCATTGATCGCATTGACCATATTCATTATTTTCATTCTTTCCTCTTTAATTTAATAATTACTTTACTTTGGCTGCCTTCCACTGGAGATACCTCTCGTATTGCTGCTCCTGCTCCTTTAAATCATCCGGCATTTCTGCATATAGATATTTAAAGACATCTTCCTTTGGATAAGGACCATAATTTTCTGCTTCAATAAATTGTCTGTCAATCTCTTCTTTGAATTGAGGAATTATTTTTTCCTCTTCGGAATCGCTCCACAATTTTTTTGATTTAAGGTATCCTTTCAATCTCTTTAGAGGGTCTTTGATATCCCAGGCCTCTTCTTCTTCTCTGGTCCTGTATTTTGTAGGGTCGTCAGATGTTGTATGTGCCCCTTTCCGGTAGGTAAGAGCTTCAATTAATACCGGCCCTTCTCCTTCAAGACATACTTTAACACTCTCCTGTATTGCTTTGTACATTGCAAAAAAATCGTTACCGTCTACCTTTATTCCTTTTACTCCATAGGCAACAGATTTTATTGCAAGAGAATCGGATGCAGTCTGAACGCTGGTAGGAGTGGAGATGCCATACTGATTGTTCTGAATAATGAATATTACCGGTACTTTCCATACCCCGGCGAAGTTTACTGCCTCATGGAAGTCTCCCTCCGATGTGCCTCCGTCGCCTACAAACCCAAAAACAACTTTTTGTTCCTTATTGTACTTGACAGCGTATCCGATTCCTGCCGCATGAAGCAGCTGAGATGCTATAGGAACACTTATGGGAAGGGTGAATTTTGCGTGCTGGAATTTTGATCCGTCTTCGTAGCCCATAAAGTAGAGAAAAAGTTCCTTTAATGTCACCCCTTTTGCGAGCATTGCGCCCATCTCGCGGAAAGCCGGAACCATCCAGTCATTTTCTCCTATGATAGCGCCCGTTGCGCCTGAAATTGCCTCCTGTCCGTAATTGGGAGGATAGGTGTATATTCTTCCCTGCCGCTGATATGAAACTATCTGAAGGTCGGCAGTCCGGGCAAAAAGCATATCCTTATATGCCTTAATAAGACGATCGTCACTTATATCAGGCATCCATGCTTTATTTATAACTTTCCCGTTGTCGTCAATTATCTGGAAAATTGTTTTTTTTAGTGGATTATATTCGTTAAACATTCTGATTATTTTTAGTATTTGATAATAGTT
>Ga0209016_1001594_pt1 | contig 17627 bp, 8 predicted proteins | sample EPASupsiteSAE305_FD_187265 | JGI IMG/M metagenome (GOLD analysis project Ga0209016, IMG submission 187265) | Bioremediated contaminated groundwater microbial communities from EPA Superfund site, New Mexico - SAE3-05 (SPAdes) (version 2) | ecosystem: Environmental > Aquatic > Deep subsurface >...
CCCCGGCGCTATTTCGATCAATTTAAGTCCGGAACCGGTCAGTTCGAAAACCGCCCTTTCCGTGACATACATGACCTGCTGCCCTTTTTCCCTGGCATAATGACCGGAGAAAGTTACATGTTCAACCGCGTTGACAAATTTATCGAATTTGCCCTCCTTGTCGATGCTGAGCCTGCCGTCCTTGAAACTTACTTCCAGTCCCCCGGCGGTGAACGTTCCGGCGAATACGACTTTTCCGGCAGTTTGGGTGATGTTCATAAATCCTCCCACGCCGGCGACTCTGCCGTTGAATTTGCTTACATTGACATTGCCTTCTCCGTCACATTCCGCCAGCCCGAGAAACGCCACATCCAGGCCGCCGCCGTCATAAAAATCAAACATATACGGCTGATCAATGATTGCCTGAGGAAAGCATGAAGCTCCAAAACTCAATCCGGAAGCCGGGACTCCGCCGATCGGCCCTGACTCAACAGTCATGGTCATTTCATCGAGTTTGCCTTCCTCTTTGGCAATCTGCGCGATGCCTTCCGGCAGGCCGATGCCCAAATTGACGATTGCCCCCGGCACAATCTCCTGAAATGACCGCTTGGAAATATACCGGCGGGGACCGTCTTCCATGCGCGGCAGATTCAGCTCCCGAATGTCGCCCTGCCGCACATAATCCGGATTGAAATCTTCCGCATAAGTCTGCATGTGATGCGCCTTATCCGAAATGACTATAGCGTCGACATATATGCCGGGGATTTTAATTTTCTGCGGGTCCCGGGAATAATCTTCCGCCATGCGTTCAACCTGCACAATCACTTTGCCCCCGCTGTTTCTGACGGCCTGGGCAATGGATAACGCTTCCGCTGTTATCACTTCATCTTCGAAAGATATGTTGCCGAAGGAATCGCTGGCGGTTCCGCGCAGTAAACCGAAATGAATCGGGAATGCCTTGTACAGCAACCATTCTTTGTCGCTGATTTTGATCAGCTCAACCAAATCTTCCGTAGTCTTAGTATTTAGCTTGCCGCCGTCTTTCCTGGGATCGACAAATGTTTCCAACCCGATGTGGGTGATTCTGCCCGGGTTTCCGGCGGCTATCTCGCGGAACAAGTGACTGATGACGCCCTGGGGAAAATTATAAGCTTCAATTTTGTTTTCCAATGCCAGCCGCCCCATCGCCGGAGCCAGATTCCAATGTCCGCCAACTACCCGCTTGAGCATGCCTTCATGGCCGAAATGATTCAATCCTCTGGTTTTCCCGTCTCCCTGTCCGGCGGCATAAACCAGCGTGAGATCACGCGGCTGTCCGGTTTTCAGAAAGTATTCCTCCAATGCCGAAGTAAGCGCTTCCGGATGCGTGCATCCCACAAAACCTCCCGTAGCTATTGTGGATCCACTGGTCACCATTTCCGCCGCTTCAAGGGCGGTGATAATCTTGACTTTTCTCATCACAAATCCTTTCACTGAATTTACCAAAAATAAGCACATAAAATTAATTAGCAGATAATATGCCAGATTACAGAATTACATTTCAGGATTGCGGAAGAGATTGATGGTTGATTCTTTAAAGGATTATTAACATGTTAGTTACACGAATTATTAATTATCCTTAATAATTACAACAAGACGCTTTCGTTTAAACGGAATCATCGGCAGGAAAGGTTTATTGATAAAAGTGTAACTATATAGATACAGATTATGTTTTATTCGCATAAAGTGTATTTAAAACAATACATAAATTTGATTAAAAATGCAAAAAATGTTCTTTTTTCACGACATTTTTAGCTTGGAAAGCCGTTCGTATAGATTTGACCGGCTGATATTCAGCAACCTTGCCGCTTTTGCTTTTTTGCCTTTGGACAGTTGCATTGCTTTTTCAATTGCGGCTTTTTCCGTCCGCTCAAGAATTTCCTTGATCGGGCCGATTTCGCCGTGAGATATTTTGCCGCTGATTTCTTCCGGCAAATGCTCCGGGCCGATCATTCCGTCCCTGCCGATGATGTTAACTGCCCGCTCCAGGGCATTTTCCAATTCCCTGACATTGCCCGGCCATGGATAACGTTTCAGCATTTGCAGCGCTTGAGGCGAGATATCGTCAACATATTTTCCTAAATGATTGCAGATTTTATTCAGCAGATAAGATACCAGCAACTCAATATCCTCCGGCCTTTCTCTCAGCGCCGGAATTTTGATGTTGACTACATTCAGACGGTAGAAGAGGTCTGCCCTGACTCTGCCGTTGGCGACCAGTTGTTCCAAATCCTGATTGGTCGCGGCGATAATTCTTACGTCAACTTCGCGGGAATATTGCGCCCCGATTTTTTCAATTTCTTTTTCCTGAAGAACGCGAAGCAGTTTGGCCTGCATATTTACCGGCATGTCTCCGATTTCATCCAAAAACAGCGTTCCGCCGTCGGCTAACTCGAATTTGCCGATTTTGCCGCCTTTTTTGGCTCCGGTAAAAGCGCCTTCCTCGTAACCGAACAATTCAGACTCCAGCAGTTCCGCCGGAATCGCCGCACAATTTATTTTGATGAATGTTTTTGCGGCTCTGACGCTTTCCTGATGAATGGCGTGGGCGAACAGTTCCTTGCCGGTGCCGCTCTCCCCGACCAGCAGTACTGTTGAATCGGTCATGCTTGCTTTCTCGGCCATGGTTTTGGCCAGCAGGATTTTATCGCTTTTGCCCAGAATATTCGAGAACGAATATTTGGCGTAACGCCCCATTTCAATTTTACCTTTAAAAAGCTCCAACTGCTGCTGGAGGCTGGCGATGTGCTTGTGCAGCACATTAAGTTCTTCCACATTGCGAAACAGGACTTTTCCCATTGCGCCCACGACTTTGCCATCCTTGAGCAGCGGGATGCGCGAGGCGACCATGTACTGGCCGTTGATTAATTGCAGATGGGCTTTTTCCGCCTTGCCGGTTTTTAAAACTTCCGACAATCTGGTGTTTTCAATAACCCTCGTAACATGTTTGCCGATGGCGTCCTGCTGGGAAATTCCCAGAAAATCGGCATATGCCTTGCTGATAAGAGTGATTATTCCATGGTTGTCCACCACGACAATCCCGTCGTAAGCCAACTCCAGCAGTTTATTCAAAATGTAATCCTGATCATAAACTGGACTTTTTTCCGCCATTTCCTGTGTCCTTCCGTTTTTTCCTCATAAATATGCCGCGCGTTAAACGGAAATGCAAACGCCTGAAAATCATAATATGCCGGGGGAATCTTTGTTTAGTGGATGCCTGGTAGCCTATTCAACTGAACCTGATGCTGTAATAAAAATGGCAGAGAAGACGATTCTGGAATAAAAGCCTCTCTGTCAGGATTATGTTGCATAATATATTGCAGATTAATAGTTTAGCTCAAAAGGAAATTTTCATAAAATTTTGCTTACGGAACCACTGATTTTAAAATTCTGCTTCTCAAAATTATATCTATGGCTTTTGCCTGACACCGGATGTCTCTATCGCAAACTATGTTGATTTTTTCAATTTCAAACAGCGTCATCAACGTCGTAGTTATAAACCGCCTGACCAGATCGAAAAGTTGTACCGAATGGGGAAACTTTGAGTAGTCGAGTTTGATTGCCAACCGATAAAAGAAAACTTCCCGACCAGGGGGCTCGGAGGGGAAGCCTCATATCGCTCACGCGAAACTGGATTTTCCACTTTAAGCGTTGAAATTTTAGCTCTCATATCAGTCCAAAGGAACTATGCGCTGCCGGAGAAGTTCTTCGAACACTGTGCTGTCGTGTCGATTGGCTACAGTCTCGGTGCCAGATAACGGGATGCCATTGCCATCGACCAACAGATTTTTACTTCCGCTTTTTTCTCTGTCGGTAGGGTTGAGGCCGACGCTTCCTGGCCCCAAGGGGTCTTCGCCGAAAGAGCCATCATTTCCAAGCAATGCCCTCCATCTCATCATGTTGTTGACTGTTATCTAAACCATATAACGGGTAACCCAATTCTGCAATTCGATAAATTACTAACTTAAAAAACTTGCACACGCCATTAGATAGTATTTATTTTTTCAACACTGTTTCTGATTATCAGGCGGGGCTTTATCTTGATGGAATCCGGAATGTTCCAAAGAGGGTCTTTTATTTTTGCAAGCAGTTCTTCGGCCGCAGCCCGTCCTATTTCTTCTGTCGGATAAAATACAGAAGTCAACGCCGGAGTGTAATATGCAGTCCATTCTCTAGCGTCAAAGCCGGTAACTGAAATATCCGCTGGAACTTTCAAGCCAAGCAAACGACATGCGGTGATAAGCTCTTTAGCTATCGCGTCTCCACAACAGGCAAAGGCTGTTATTTTATCTTGAAAACACTGGGTATTGCGAATTTCTGATATAAAATTATCTTCCGGTTCGCCGCCTGTTCCGGTTATGTATAATTCAGGCAATTTTTTTCCCGCCAGGAAATTTTTATAGGTATTGTAGCGTTCCTGATTCGCCGGCAGACCAAAGCGCGGAGTCCCCACAAACGCAATATGGCGGTGTCCCATATCATACAAATAATTCATTACAGCCAGAAAACCAGCGTTGTTGTCGCAGCTAAGATGTTTTGTTTGGCAATAGCCTCCAGAATCAACGTCTCCGACAAAAACACAAGGAATACCGCGTTGTATCAATTCATTTAAGTATGGGGGCGGCTCATTCCTATACAATGAGTCAATTATAATTCCGCTAATATCTTTATTTACCAGTATCTTGTGTATATTTTCTATTTCTGTTTCCACAGAATGATTGGACATTTCCAGTATCAGGAAGAAACCTTCTCTTTTTCTTATATCGTTAATCCCGTTAAGATATCCGCCTGAAAATTCAGATATCCTGCTTGCAGCAATAAAGGCCAGATAGTTGGGGCGTTTTAACTTGAGCATTGTTTGAGTTTTAGACTGTTCAACGGTTATCAAGATGTCTTTAATGTTGTCGGCATTTACGTCTTTTATAAAGTTCCCGCTGCCCCATTGGGAATTAACGACGCCATGCCGCGTTAATATTTCTATTGCTTTTTTCGCAATAAACAAAGATACATCACAGGCAGACGCTATTTCTCTTAGGGTTGGAAGAGAATTACCTTTTTTTAATTGTTTCTTATGAATATATTCTATTATGTATTTTGTCGTGAATTGTGTTTTATTCATGGGTTTTTAATTTTTCTCGTAAAAGTGTTTTGTCTATTATATATATAATATAACAATAATCAATATTTTGTCAACACACAACTAAAAAATAAAAACATTTGTTCAACAACCTGATTTACAACACAATGCAGTATTTCTCCATTATTTTATGAATTATTCAAGCTAACCATTTTATATTTTAGGGATTATTTTGAAACTTTTTTCATAAAAAATATTGACATTTTGTTATTCATAGTGTATTGTTATATTAATATATTTAATAACAAAAAACAATGAACTAACAATTTTATGGAGGCACCTATGCGTTTTGGGATTTATTTTGTGTCTTTTCTGGCGATTCTGTCTGCGAATTGTGCCCAGATAAACAGCACTTTGGCAAAGCCTGAAGATTTCGACATTTTTTATGCCAAGAAGGAGCGCATTTATCTTACCGGCGAATGGTTATATAAGAGGGTTGCCTGTAATCATAATGAATATTTTGATGCGGTGCAAAAGAACCTTAGGTTTACCACTGCTGATTTTGATTCATCTTCCTGGGATAAGATGCAGGTGCCTAATTTCATTGATGCGGGAAAGCATAATCCTGAACTTTGCGGCGCCATGTTTTTCAGAAAAAATTTTATAATTCCCGCAGGGATGCAGGGAAAACGTTTTATCTTAAAGCTTGAAGGTCTCGCTTGGGAGCCTATGATATTTATAAACGGAAAAAAGGCGGCAGAACTCAAAAATATTTTACCGGGATTTCCGACTGAATTTTTTCATATTGATGTTACGGAATATATAAAATCCGGTTCCAATAATATCAGCATAGTCATCTTCAAAAATATTCGCCCGCTACGCGTACTGAACTCCGGTATTTACGCTCCTGTAATGATTGACGTTGTTAATCCGGTATATGCAAGTGAAATGTTTATAAGGCCACAACTACCGGATTTGGCAAAGATAAAATGTCTGCTGATAAACTCAACCGGCAAAAAGCTAAATGCCGGAATTACGATAGAGTTGTCGCCGTGGAACGGGCAAGGCAGTGCGATAGTGATTAATCTTGGGGCTATGGAACTGGAGCCAGAGGAAAACCAATTGGAATTTACGGTAAAAATTAACAATCCGGTTCTTTGGAGTCCGGCAAATCCATTTCTATATTCTGTAAAACTTAATGTGGACGGCAAATTGGCGGGATGGGAACGTTTCGGATTGCGCGAGTTTAATGTTGTCGGCTCGGATTTTTATCTTAACGGGAAAAAAATTAACTGCTACGGCATCGCTGCGGAAGAAGGACATTTGTCTTGTCTTCTGTATATTGAAAACGGCAATCCTCAATTCATTAATAACGTTGGCGGATGTTTGCGGAAGTATATAAAACTGCTCAGGCAGAATAACTGTACGAGTATAATGCGCTGGCCTATGTTTACAAAAATAATGAATGATATTTGCGATGAGGAAGGAGTGTTGAATTTTCATGTGATATTGCCGTTCAAACACTCAACGGATATGCCGTTGTGGATAAAACGCATGATAATAAACAAGAACCATACGGTTCCGGAAAAATTGTACATGGGGTTCTTTTATGAAAAAGTCAATGGGGGATTTAAGCAATGCGGCAAGGAGATTTTCGATCTTGCCGGGCGCGATCAGTATTTAAAATATTTGTTCAATAAACTGGGTAAAAGCATAGCCAATAATCCTTCTGTAGTGGGAATTCTTACCGGCAATGAAAATTTCCGTGATTGCAATCAGGCATTTGATTTGCCGGTGCAGCGTAAAGCTTTATATGAAATTTGTCCGGGGATGGTATTTGCAGGGGAACACGGAATCTCGGCAGAAAGTATGGATCTAAACGGAAAATTGGTTCCGGTAGTTCCCGCTCAGGATTTTCTTAATGCCGCAGGGTTGATGTGCGGTGGCGCAAGTATGAATATCAGTCATTTTTCTCTTTATCCCCTGACCCTCAAGTTATTTTATGAACTGTGGAACACGGATGTTTATCCTAAGCCAATACCTGTTTATGCGGATGAAGCGCTTTATTATGGGACTTGCAGAACCTGTAACGCGGAGCGTCTATGGAAGTTGACTAAAAAAAGTTTTTCTCCGATGTATAAAGATGACAAATTAGATGTTCCGCAGATGGTCAGGATTCTTAGTAACCCAAATTATGCGGCAATGCAGGGTATCACCAATCAAAACGAACATGACAAAGCCATGTATGCGGCAGTGGACGGCGAATGGTGGGAGTATCGGCAACTCATAAAATTGGCCGGTTTGCATGCTGACATTTTTGATAAACAGAAAGTATATGAAATAGTTGCGCTCCGCGTCAAAAAAATGGTCGAGATGGTAAGAATGTATGACCAGTATATGCAGGGAGTCAGCGCTTGTTCTGGCCCATGGTTGAACTATGATATGGAGAAGTTGCAGAATCTTAACCCCGACGGTATCCAGTCAACCAGCCCTATCGGCAAAATGTTTAAGTTGGCCTATTCACCATTGTTCACCTGCCTTTCGCTGTATGATAACCAACATAATTTTATTGCCGGCAATAAATTCTGCACCAAAGTATATGCTTTCAACAATACCGGCGAGGACTCGAAAAATGTGAAAGTCAAGGTAACTCTATCCACTGAATCTGACAATACGCTTTTCAGTGAAAACATAGATTTCGGATGTTTGAAAGCCGGAAGCAAAGTTACTAGGGATATTACAATTCCATTTGCTGCCGACTTGAAAACCGGTGATTACAAGATTGCCTTACAAATGACTTCCGGAAACAAGGAAATATTACTTAATGATTATAAAGTATTTGTTCTCGGTAGTGCGGATGCTGCCATGAAAGTAAATTTCAGCCAAACGCTTTATGTTCTCAATGGGAAAAACCGTGTTCTGAACGAAACCCTCAAAACTTTATTGGCTAACATTGACGGACTTAAAGTTAAATATATTGATGAAATAAATATGCTGGTCGATGGCAAATTCCTGCTCATTGGTCCCGACGCTTTGAATCATCTCAACTCAAAGAAGTTTGCCGGACTTGGCGAATGGCTCAAAAACGGCGGCAGAATGCTCTCATTGGAGCAAACATTCGAAGGCACCGTCCCTTGGCTTCCCGAATCACAGATATTGCCTCTGCGCTCCAAAGTAAGCAAATACTTTCGGATGATCGGAATTGATCTGATGCCGGTAGACTTGGATTATCCGGCTTTCGACAAACTCCAGGAACGTTATTATTGGGAGACATTGAATAACAAGTATGGAGAAGTTTATGGGTCTTTGATATTGCCTTTGGATAAAGATGCCAAAGCAATTGGCGCAGATGCCGATTTAGGAGAAATTCCACGCTGTTTCGGGGCTTTACTGATAGAGAAAAAAATTGGCTTGGGAACATGTATTTTATCGCAGGTGGAAGCCGTGAACGCTTGTGGCAAAAATGATGGGGTGGCGGTTAAATACTTGTATAATTTAATAAAACATCTTATTATGGACAAGTAAAGTAATTTTAATCTTAAAAATTTGCACAGAAAATACAATATTAGGAGGATGGCATCATGGTAAAAATAATGACAAAATCATTCGTCCTGAAAAAAAATCAAAGTTTTTTTCAGAGGAAGTCGCTCAGGTAAATTAACCCATCATATAGGAGGCCCGGTTATGAAAGAGTATTCAAGTTGTTGTAAATCGAAAACAATTAGAAGTTTAGTGTTGGTGTCAATATTCGTAACAACCTTTTTCTTCGGGGGGCTCATTCGTGCAGCAGTCTATTACGTGAAAGTCGGTGGTAATGATGCCAATTCTGGATTGAGCGATAATTTGGCTTGGGCAACGGTTGGTAAGGTCAATAGTTATTTATTCCAACCTGGGGATCAGATAAAGTTCAAAGCTGGTGACACGTGGAACCTTCCGATTCAATGCCCGTCCTCCGGAAGTTTGGGTAATCCCATCGTGTTTGGAGCCTATGGAACAGGGGCTAAACCTGTTTTCGATATGCAGTATGTACATTATTGCAATGGGCTCACATGTTATAAGTCATATATTACTATCCAGGATATTGTAATAAAGAATGTCTATGGGCAGGGAATGGAACTCGGGTATATTGGCAGCCCCACATATGGAGTAACAATTCAAAGGGTTGAACTATATGATGTTGAATATGGGAATGCCATCTTGGTGGGTGGGGGCGGCGGTGAAATTCACATTGATAGCATAAAGATCGATGGTGTCGCAAACAGCGGGATTGCATTTATGGGAACAGCTAACGAGGCTACACGTCTATGCAATACAGTAATTGAGAATTGCGAAATATCCAATGCCCTCACTAATGATGGGATTACGCTCCACAAAGATGGCTACGGAAATCCCCTTGGAGCAAATCATGTGATACGGAACAATCGCATATGGAACTGTGCTGAAAACAGCATTGATCTGACGGCCTCCCGCATTCTGGTGGAAGGAAACATTTCACATGACAGTGGTGAAGCGGGATATTTGCTTGCTTCGCAAGATGTTGTTTTAAGATATAACACAAGCTATAATGATGGTACTGTAGGATATGATTTCAGTAATTGTCAAAATGTAATTATGCATCACAATTTGGGGTACGGGACAACATCTCATCAGATCACAATATTGAATCCTTTGACCAACGGATTTAAAATTTATTCCAATACTTTTATCGGCAGTAGTAATGGAAACATTCTTGATTTTGAAGGAGACATCGAAAATATTGTGACAAAGAACAATATCTTCCATGCCGGTTCTCTGCGAAATATCGAAAGATTTATGTCTAACTCCCGTGCGCCTGATTATCCCACTTTCAGTTTTGACCACAACCTCTTTTGGTCAACCAATTCTGATGCGAGGCATTTTTACGTTGCTGCCACCTCTAGGTTGATCACTTTATCTCAGATGCAGACAATATATAACCAAGAAGTAAACAGCATTAAAATGGATCCGCTGTTCTCGGCTCCTGGAAGCAACGACTATACTTTAACGTTAACTTCTCCGGCGATCGACGCGGGCGGTTTCCTGACCACAACCATTTCAGGAGGTACGGGCACGCAAATTCCCGTAGTCAATGCGCGCTACTTCTCAGACGGGCTCGGAATAGGTTCTGGAGACACGCTCCAATTGGAGGGGGGCGGTACGGCACAGATCACAAGCGTGGACTATGCAAACAATGTCATTACTGTAAATAACACTCTTGCATGGAACGCTGATCAAGGCGTCAGCTTAGCCTATGGAGGCAACGCACCGGACATCGGCGCGTTCGAAATTGATTTAAATAACGGCTTGGTAGGATACTGGCCGATGGATGAGACAGATGGCCCCGTTGCGCATGATAGCTCTGGACATGGGTATAACGGACAGCTCAACAACGGACCGACATGGTCGCCCGCAGGTGGTGTTTTAGGCGGAGCGCTGAGTTTTGACGGAACTAATGACTATGTGCAGATTGGCAGCATCAGCTTTACTTCTCCGATATCTTATGCCGTCTGGTGCAGACCGACTTCTGTCACCGGCAGACTAATTGCTTTGGGACGGTACTATGCTGGTTGTTATCTGGGAATTTGGAATTCCCGCTATAGCGGTTGTATCTTGTTCTCCAGCGGAGCAGGCCAGTTCCTTCCAATCACGCCAGCTCCAGTTGCAAATACGTGGGTTCATCTTGCCCTGACATATGATGGTGTTGTGGTCAAGTATTACATCAATGGCGAAATTTCCGGAACAAGTCCGTTAGTAGGAACTTTGGCGCAAATTAATTCTGCATGGCAGATTGGTGCCGACGGAAATAATGGCAACTATTTTGCGGGCCTGATTGATGAGGTACGTTTGTATAATCGGACATTATCATGTGCGGAGATCTATATGCTGGCGCATCCGTAAACAACGAATTGCAATGACGTGGATTTCGCACCATTAACAATTTCGTCAAGCGTCGGAAAATAACAGGAACGCTATAGCGATGAGTAGTTTTTGTCAATGGATTTTTAACAAAAAAACTGAAGGAGTGGCAAAGAAGATGATGAAACATGAACAACAAACCAGTCGGCTCGAAAAAAGTTCAAATTTTTCGAGGGGTAACAACTTTTTGAGACTAAATCTTTACAATTTTACACTCGTTGAACTCCTCGTCGTGATCGCAATTATCGCAATTCTTGCAAGTATGTTGTTGCCGGCGTTGAATAAGGCCAGGGAACAAGCAAAAAAAATTACCTGTACCAATAACATGAAGCAGCACGGAACCGGTTTCGTGGCATATTCGGTAGATTCCGGGAATTTCTATCCGCCTTTCTATTATATTCCGGTAACAGACTATACTATTTGGGACGGACAAATCTATGGTTATCTTAAGGGATGGGGCTTGCATTCCCGTACTGTATTGAGCAATTGGTTTGGTTATACCAAGCAAGCCTATTATGATAATCCTAAAATGTCTATCTTGCGTTGCCCCAAGCGAGGATATAAAGTAGATGCATCAAACAAAGTTTATTCTTATGGTTATAACCTGTATTGCGGGGACAGCAAGCGCAACCGAGGTTACACCACTCCCATTGCCCTTTCCACACTGAAAAAACCGTCATCAAACATGCTTGAACTTGATGATTGGAATTATGAGTCTTCGTATGGATATGCTGTGCTTATGTATCTAGAGGCTCCTCGCCATAATGATGGGCGCAATGCTCTTTTTGCCGATGGCCATGTATTGTTCAAACGTGATAGGGAGATCAGGGCTTTGCCTAAGAATGATTTATTCTGGTCAGCGCCGTAACAGAGGGCAATAGAATGAAGATAAATTTTTATTATGCCCCTTCTCTTGCACATATTGAATTTGCCGCAAATAACGGCTTTAAAAAAGTTGTGCTTGATTCGCGGGGACATGACAGTGACTTGGATGTCGGTGGTAGTTGCAACAATCTGCTTTGCCTGATGCGGGAAGTCCCGCAGATTTATAACTTGCGCAAGAAATTCGCATCTCAAATAATTGAAGCCAAACAGGAAGTAAGGCAACGGGTTGATTTCGCAAAATCGCTGGGCTTACAAGTTTATTTTCATTCATACGAAGTGTCTCTGCCATCGGAAGTGATGGAAGTTTTTCCTGAATTGACGGTGGGACATGTTTCAGAAATGCTGGCGGAAGATGAAACGGCTCGAGTGGACAGATATTTATGTCTTTCCAACCCCGAGGTCCGGCGATTAATCGAGATCAAAACCGCTGAAAGTCTGGAAGACTTTGCCGATATTGATGGCTTCATCTATTCGTTCCACGAAAGTAAAATGATAACTTATTCTCATAACTGTGATCAGTGTAAACAATATCCTGATCGTTTTCCGCTAATCGAATGGTTGAATAAAGCAATTGTTGCTGGCGCATATAAAATCAGTTCTAAAATAGAGGTGATTCCGCGGCTTTGGGGAATCAATCACGTCAAGGGGCTTGGCGGGGAAAGAATAGAATATCTGGCTGATTTCTATAACAATGACCACGCATTATGGTACTGCCGTCGCCCTCGTTCCCGAACTAAATATGTTTACGACCCGGAACCGGTAAATCATAAATTGAAAGAATATGCAGAAACAAATAATTTATCACTCATCTACAAGGCCACCTGGGGCGATTATACCCTGAATCAACCGTTGAACCGATGGGTAAACCAGTATGGCAGCGCGGCTCAGATTGTGGAGTTATCGCTAGAACATTGTGTCAGCGGCAGATATATCCCTTTGATTATCAGTCGTCAACATCAGGAACTGATTAAAAAAACTCAAGGTGAAAATATTTCATATGCAGTTGTTCCGGTTAATTGGGGTCGAATCTGCGACCGGAAAACGAAAGAACCGGCTGCCTATCCGGACAGTTGGAGTTTGAATAAACTGAACTTGACCATAGTTTCCAGACTGCTGCAAAACCCTGAACTGGATATATCACAAGGAATACGTGAGGAACTTGAAAAACAATATGGGATTGATTGCGGGGATGCGTTCGCGGAATTGTTGTTACAGACCGCCGATGTTATGGATATGGCAATTAACATAAACGGCATTTCTACAACTATGAATTTGGATTATCTGATAGTGCCGGCCAACTATACCTTACAGATGTTCGCCAGCATATTGCTTTGGTATGCAATCATGCATCCGGACTGGAAAGAACTTATCGCGGTTGACGAGGCCAATACCGTAAAAATTATGTCAAGACTAGAACGCGCTGTACATGAGGCCGATAAGCTGTATGACAGAGCACTTGCAACTATTAGCGCAATGGATGCCGGGAATGATATAAAAACTGAATTTAAATGCTTTTTCAAGGATTTCAGGGATTTGGCGACAATTCTTGCCGTCAGCCGCCAAAGGCTGTGGACACAATTTACCATGCAACGGCTGCATCAGGTAAATTATAAGAACTCAGCAAAACTTGATAAATTGATGGCGGAAGAAAAGCGATTGATTTCTGGTTCAAAATATCTAAGTGATATTTTTAACAATAATTTAAAAAATATCTCAGGATGGAAATAATCAACGAGGGAGGTTAGCTCGATTTGACGGTTTTTGCGCTTTTCATCTCTCACCGTTTGGGGGATAAAAAGATTTTTAAGGACATTAGAGAGTTCAACATGGAGGTTGCATGAACTTGCAAACAAATCAAAACAGTCGCGCTGAAACAAATCAAACTTTTTTCAGAGGAAGCTATTTTTAAAACACTTGCCAGTGAAACATTGCTCGAAATTATAAAAGCATGCGAAGCGGTTAGTGATTCGTTTCGCAAAATGTGGCACAAGTACTTCAATCCATTTGGACTGGAGGTCATCCAGATTCGCCAAGGCGGACAAATTCTTCGCCTGAAAGAAACGCAATGCCGCATTAATGAATATATCTCTGGGATAGTTGATTCTCTCCCTGAACCGGAAGAAGAAACGACTCAGTCGAACAATGGCAATAACTACAGGGCTATGGCTACAGGAAGTGAGCAGATTTAGCTTCCCCGTAGATTAATTTGAATTCAAAACTTGTAATCGCTAGTAAATAAAATCATTTCTTTTCAAACATAAGGAGTTACGAAGATGAAAAAAAGACGCGTTACCGCAATTTTAACCGCATGTGCACTGTTTGCTTTAAATTGCCATGCAGAAGAAATCAAGCCGGGTCGGGAAATTGCAAACGGCAGCACAAAATATTTCCTCGGAGCAGACGGCAATATTCTGTATTTCAAACTGGACGCCAAGCAGGTATTTAAGGTATTGATTACTATCCTCGGCAGTTCCCAGAAACAGGCAATGGGCTTAAGCAATGGGAAAATTTTATCTGAAAGTTTCAATCTTGATAATGACATGTTTAAAATGAAACGCCAGGTGGCCTTGGCAGATGGCGCGGTTGTTGTTGATTTAACTGTTGATATTGACAAATCGGGAAAAACCGATTTCACGGCGCAACTTAACTACAAAAAAGATTTTACTTGGAGCGCCAACCATAAACGTCTAGCCAATATGATTATAATGGAAACAGCGGAACCGGTGGAATTTAAAGCGATTACCTATCAGGATGAAACTTTGAACGGCAAGGCTGAGGGGAAAGTGGATCGCTATTACCTTAAAGAAGTTACTATGACCTCCGTTGTCGGGCCGATTACCATCAAGGCTGAAAATGACTCTACCTTTATTCGTTTGTCAAGCCCAGCAGCATTAGGGGCCAACTTTCAGGGCGTATATATTCAACCAGGCCTTTGCTCTCCAAAAAACAAAGGCGGCAGCGTACATTTTGAACAAGGCGACACTGAAGTCTTTAAATTCTCTGTTACGTCTGCCGGGGACAACAAACCCAAAGACAACAAATAAAAGTGTTTCCTATGACAATGTGTAAAATAATAAACGATGAGTGTTCTGGACAGAAATCGGGGGACGGGGGAAATAATATAACCGCCGAACTTGCGATGCTCATGCCGCAACCCAAACGTGTTGATATTCATGAAACGGCCGTTAAAAATACCAGAGATGGAATAAAAATGCCCGAAAACTGGAATCGTTTACGTTCACACATGAACGGGATATCCGGGATGGTAAATATTGAGCAAAATTCATATCTGAAAAAAAATGATGAATATGTGATATCGAGCCGTAATGGAGTAATAAATATTTCTGCCGGAACTGAACGGGCCGCGTATTATGCCTGCTATACCTTAAAACAACTTAAATGCTTTCACGATGGTCATTTCGTCGGCGATATTCATGATTGGGCAGATATTGAAAAACGCATAATAATGATTGATCTGAAGCGAATAAGCTGGAATTTTGATTATTTGCTGGGACTTATAAAACGTTTTTCTGAGTTGAAGATAAATTATGTTCTGATTGAGTATGAAGACAAATTCCCTTTTGAAACAATTCCGGGGATTGCAGTCGAATCCGCATTAAGCAAGGAGCAGATAAGACAACTTAACGATGTTGCGCACGAATATTTTATTGAAATAATTCCCCTGGTTCAGAGCCTTGCACACTGGGAATATGTTTTACGGCATGAAAGATATGCCGGATTACGGGAAAATCCGCTGCTTTTTTCGCAGGGCTGTCCACTTAATCCCGGCACGTTTGAGCTATTTACAAAAATGGCTTCTGAAATTATTGCCGCGCATCCTTATTCCAAAATGCTCCATGTCGGCGCTGATGAACCATTCCTGCTGGGCACTTGTAATAAATGTAAAAAAAATGCGCTTGAACATGGATTTAATTCGCTTTACATGGATTATATTCTCAAAGTATTGAATTGGGTCATTGACAAAAATATGATTCCGTTTTGTTGGGCGGATATCGTTAGGAAATATGACGATGGTCTACACCAATTGCCTGCTGCTGCGGTTTTGTGTGATTGGGACTATGGTTCCACCCAAACGCGTTGTGAACGAATTATTCTCAATCGTGAGGGTAAAAGCAGAATCAGTTATGATGACTTTTTAAGCTTAACGGAGAAGACCCAAAAACGGTTTGAAGCCTACTTGAAACCAGATAAAAAATCTAAAAAGTTCTACAGCTTTCCCTTTTTGCCGTTCCTAAAACAGCATACCGAATGCAAAGTGATAGGGGCTGGAAATATTAACAGTGTTGACAATATTTTAGCGCATGCAGAAGCAGCAATAGAACACAATACGAATGGTTTGCTGGCGACTTACTGGGCGGCAGCCAACAGCTTGAGGCAGCCTTATACCATTTATGAGACAAGAATGCCGGGAGTAATAATGACAGCTGCAGCATGTTGGAATTTCGATTACGAAAAAAATAATCGGAAAAACTTTTTTAAGCGTTGCGCCGGTTTTGTACTTCCGGGCAATGTATCTCCTCTATGTCTTGAATTGCTGAATAATACTCAGAACATGCTGGCGTCGGAAATCGAGGACCATTTTGCCGGAATCAAACCGATATCTTGCTCAAATAAAGATATATGCACAACCATCGCCAATAAGATGATTTTTGAACAAACCGCGTTTTCTTCAAAATGGCTGGCGAAACCGCTTTTTAAGTCGAATGATTATAAAATTCTGGATTTGTCCAATATCGCGAATTCGCGTTTCAAATATGTCGCTGGCCAGGCAAGCTGGCCTAATAAAAATGCTGATCTGAGTAATTTCCCCAGAGGCAAAAAATGTATCGGCGGAATTATATACGAGTTCAAAAGTGATGGAAATAAAACTCCGCCATCACTTATTATGGTCGGGGCCGGGCCAGATGGAGTTCTTTTCCCGAATCGGATAACTATTCCAGTTAAGAAAAAAACGGCGGCAATCAGTTTTGTTCACGCGATAGTGGAAAACCTCGGCAATTCTGAAACGTTAGGCAGGTATATTTTTAAATATAATGACGGTACGGAACAGCAAGTCCCGTTATTTAACCATAAAAATATAGGTCCATGGTGGCGGATAATGAATTGTTCCCAAGCGGATATCGCCTGGGCGGGTGAAAATCCGGCCATAAGTTTTGGTAAGGTCGGGATGTTGAGCTGGACATATGTTACCGGCAAAAGCGATGTCGAATTATTGAGCGTGGATTTGGTTTGCAACAGTTTGACAACAATAGCTCTCGCTGCAGTAACAATTATTAATCCCAGTGAGGGAAACGTGATGCCGGAAAACATCATACTGGAAATGAACGCCATTTATAAACGGTTGTGCCGACTACAGCAGAATTTAAAAGTCTTGTTGCCGGAATATATCGGACTGGATTCAGTTGACGAGATTATTAAACTGGCTTTTAATAACAGTTTCAGCCGTTTGAAAAGACTGGAAGAATTATTTAACCTGAAAGACAACAGGGGTGTCGCTCTGGAAACAGATGAAAGTTTTCTTCCCATCAGTCCCCACCGCTTGAAAGGGCGCATTGATGATAGTTTTTCATGTCATAAAATGGCAGATGAAAAGTTAAAAAGAGAAGGCGGAAATATTCCCTATGCACGGCAAGTAGCAGAGATTCTGCCATAGTTCGGCAAGGCCATCCAAAGAGACGGAGTCGACTCAGAG
>Ga0209016_1001595_pt1 | contig 17622 bp, 17 predicted proteins | sample EPASupsiteSAE305_FD_187265 | JGI IMG/M metagenome (GOLD analysis project Ga0209016, IMG submission 187265) | Bioremediated contaminated groundwater microbial communities from EPA Superfund site, New Mexico - SAE3-05 (SPAdes) (version 2) | ecosystem: Environmental > Aquatic > Deep subsurface >...
AAATGAAGTTACTTCATCTGTTAATTATGATTATGTAGCCGATAATGATTATCACGATACTACTTTTACAAAAAATATTTTTATTTATAATAAGACAAAAGTAATTCCATATAAATCAATTTATAAGTTTGGTGTTTCTGGTTATCAACTTCGACAGATAGCTCAGGCTTTTGACTTGAAAAGCAATGGAGAACGTTTGATTATTTCAGTGAATCATCTTAAGTCAAAGTCCGGCTCCGGAACCGGAAATAATGCAGATATTGGCGATGGACAGGGAAGCTATAACTATCAGAGAAAGAATCAAGCTCAATTGGTTGTTAATACACTCAATACGCTTACAAGTTATTATGCCGATCCCGATGTACTGGTAGTGGGAGATATGAATGCCTACTCCATGGAAGACCCTATAAAAGTATATACAAATAATGGACTTGTTAATCAGTTGAAACGTTATTCTCCATCAGATTATAGTTATGTATATAACGGGGCAGTGGGATACCTTGATCATTCATTGGCTACCACCACTCTTAGTCAGCAGGTAACCGGAGCACGTCCATGGCATATTAATGCAGACGAACCCAGTTATTTTGATTATAACTATAGTACCTATTATTTAGCCGATCCTTACCGTTGTTCCGACCATGATCCGATACTAACCGGCGTTAGTCTGGGTACTTATAGTACAGGTATCAAGGATTCTGAGGTTGATAAAACTGAAAAACTTAAGATATATGGTGATCCTTCTCAAGGATACGTAACGCTTTATGCTGCGCAAATAGATAGGGTAGAGTTGCTCACTGTAAGTGGTCAGCTTGTATTCTCGTCTGTAAACCCTAGTCCCGGCCAATATTTCTTGCTTCCTGCAGCTTCCTTGCAGAAAGGATTCTATCTGGTTCGGGCTTTCAATGGGAAGAAAGCTCTGGTCTCTAAACTGTTAATCCAATAGCCCGCCTTTGTTAAGGTAATATCCCGTTAGATATTTATAAAAAGAACTACGCTAAAAATATTTAAGGTCTACTCTTTATAATATAAAGGTGTAGACCATTTTTGAATAAAGGGTAGTCTTTTTTATAAAAGTCTCGTCTGCTATTTGCTAAACTCTCAGCATCTTTTGATTTAACTCCGGTTTATCATTTAACTGATTCTCTATTTCTTTTAAAAAAATGAACAAGTTACAATAGAAATATCTACTTTTGCACCGCAAAAGCAAACTATACAAATGAATTATATTTAGTATGGGACATAAAACAAAAATAGTGATTCTGTCTTCACTAGCCTTGATTGTTGTAGCACTGATAGCTGTATATATCGGTAGAGACGCTCTTTTGAATTACTATGCAAAAGGAAAATTTGACAAATTAGAAAAGAAATACGGACTAAACATCAGTTACGCCCGCCTTCACATGCCCGGAATCAGTGAAATAGAGATCGAAAAGTTCTCTGTGGTTCCTAATGAAAGAGATACACTCTTAACACTCCATTCGGCAAAGATAGACCTTAGTCTTTGGAAAATGCTTACTTTAAATGCGGAGGTAAAAAGAGTTATAACAGACGAACTTCACATTAGCTTTTTAAAAAAAGACTCTATCTCCAATTACGATTTTCTTTTTAAGAAAGATAAAAAGAATGAAACGAAGGAAGATAAAAGAGATTATGCTCGTAAAGTTTCTGATATCTTAGATATGTCTTTCGGTATGTTGCCCGAAAATGGTGATATGAGGGATTTGGTTATGAGTTATCGGCGTGACAGCGACTATACAGAAGTACAGATTCCTATGCTTCATATATCCGACAATCGTTTTGTAACCGAGATTATAGTTAAAGCAGATAATGCCGAACATCACTGGATGAGTAGAGGACGCCTCAATAATAATGAAAAAACCGTTGAGGCCGAGCTTTATTCAAAGAAAAGAGGAAAAGTGTTACTTCCTTATCTGAATAAATATTACGGTGCCGAAGTGGCATTTGATACATTGGCCTATCGGTTAACGGAAACAGAACTTAGAGGAGGCGAGATAGCTTTATCTGGTAAAGCCGAAGTCTGTGGATTGCAGCTTTATCATGCAGCTCTTTCTCCTGAGGTGGTAAATCTGGATAAAGGAAGTTTCAATTATAAAATCAATGTGGGGAAAGATTTTTTTGAGTTAGATAGTGCAACGGTTATCCAGTTTAACAAACTGCAATTCCATCCCTATATAAAGGCTCAGAAGAAAGAAAAATGGCATATAACAATGGCTGTAGATAAACCTCCGTTTGATGCCGACGATCTATTCTCTTCTTTACCCAAAGGATTGTTCAGTAGTGTGGAAGGAATAAGAACAAGCGGAAAACTCTCTTACCACTTCTTACTGGATATTGATTTCAATAATCTGAATGCACTGAAACTGGAATCAGATCTAAAAAGTCACGGCTTTAGTATACTTGGTTACGGAAAAGAAAACCTGGCCAAAATGAACGGCTCTTTTCTCTATACCGCTTACGAAAACGGAGTACCTGTTCGTACTTTCATAGTTGGTCCCGAGAATCCGGGCTTCTGTCCGCTCGATAGTATTTCACCGCTACTTCAAACGGCCGTTATGCAATCTGAAGACGGATCCTTCTTCGCTCATCGGGGATTCCGCCTTGATGCAATGAGGAATGCACTGATTTACGATTTAAAGCGTAAGAAGTTTGCCCGCGGCGGTAGTACCATTTCCATGCAATTGGTTAAGAATGTTTTTCTGAACAGGAATAAAAATCTTCTTAGAAAGCTGGAAGAGGCGATGATTGCGTGGCTTATTGAAAATAAAGGCATAACCTCAAAGCACCGTATGTATGAAGTTTACCTCAATATAGCAGAGTGGGGACCGCTTATTTATGGAGCGCGTGAGGCATCTCACTTCTATTTTGATAAGGAACCGTCACAACTTACTCCCGAAGAGGCTATTTTTATGGCATCCATTATCCCTAAGCCGAAGCATTTCCGCAGTTCTTTCGATGAGAATATGCAGCTTAAACCTTGGCTGGGAAGTTATTTCCGACTAATAGCCAATCGTTTGAGCCGGAAAGGACTGATTACAGAGGAAGAAGCTGCCAATATACTCCCTGTGGTTAAACTCACCGGTGCATCAGTTAATAACTTTCCTGCACCTGTAGATTCTGTTACGGTGATTCTACCTCCCGAAGAAGTGAATAACGAATAAAAGGCAACCACTTCTCAGTGACTGCCTTTTATGAAGAAATTGTTTAGTTAAACTATATATTGAAACTATTATCTTGTTCTGCCGGTGCTTCTGGAGGAACCAGATGAACGGCTTTCACTGTTACTACCAGAACTTCTTTCTGGGGAAGAACTTCTTACACTGACACTACTACTACTACTGCTGGAACCTCTGGAAACGCTGCTACTTCTTTCAGAAGGAGTGATAGTTGGTCGGCTGTAGGATGAACTTCTGTCTGAGTTATCAGAAGAACGGGTTACAGAACCTCTAGAAACACTGCTGCTTCTTTCAGAAGGAGTAATAGTTGGTTGGCTGTAGGATGAACTTCTATCTGAATTGCTTGAAGAAGAACGGCTATAAGATGAACTTCTGTCACTGTTACCTGATGAACGAACCTCGTTACTACTGTTATTGTTGCCTGATTCCCGGCTACTATTATTATTTCTGTCAGAAGAACCGTATGAACTTCGGCTGGATTCAGATGAACTGCTACCTGGATTATAGCCTTCGTTTCTAGGAGATCTTACAGTATTTCTGTCTCTGTTAGTATTATTATCTCTGCTTCTGTTTACACCGCTGCCGGAGTTATCTTTATTTCTGTCAGAAGAAGGGATTTCAATCACTCTATTGTTACCTCTGCCAGAAGGTCTTATATCACCTGATGGAGTCCTGCTTCTTGATGAACCAGAGCTGCGATCGGTATTGTAAAGATCGTCATTAAATGTTCTTGATGAAGATTTTCTACTTCTGTCTTCTGATGATCTGTTTCTGGAATCATCTCTGCCAAAATCAGAACGACGATTGTTTATGAATACATTTCTTTCTTTAACCCGGAAATCGCCTCTATAAACATTGTGGTGATATCTGCCTGAGTAGAAACTGTGATTGTTAAAGTGGTTGCGGAAGTGGCTGCCACTGTAGTCCCAGTAGTGATAAGGTTTTCCGAAGTAGAATAAATACGGATTAGTATATGTCAGATATATACTAAGTCTCCATGAATTCCCTTCAGAGATAATTGGACTGTAGAAATATTCTGTATTAAGGAATTGTTCGTATTGCCAGTCTTCAAGGACCCAACGAATATCATCATTACGAATATCAAGATATTCATAATATTTGTCCAAAGCCCAGTCATATCCAAAGATTACATCATCCATGATATAACGTACGTTATAGATGAAATCATAATTGATTTCATAAGTATCATTGTATTGATCCGTTGAAAGATCCAGCTCATAAGCCATTTTATCTGTCAGGAAGCGAGTCTCTTGTCGAACCTTATTCAAACTCATAGCAGCCATGCTCATGGTACTCATGGAAACCATACCGATGGCAATTAAGGTAAATATAATCTTTTTCATAACTCAACAGTTTTATGGTTCTTTTAATGCAACAAAAATAGGGCGAGGAAACTCCTCGCCCTAATGATATTCCCGATATGTATTTAGGGATTTCCCTATTTATTTTTTTAGTCTTTAGCTAAGCGGATTCCGTTGGCTTCAATGACAATTAATCTCTTTTTGTACAGATCTCCAACAGCCTTTTTAAATGTCTTTTTGCTCACTTCAAAAGTATCGTATATATCTTCAGCAGGACTCTTGTCATTCAGCTGAATGCTTCCACCATTTTCCTTGATATAAGATAATAATTTATCAGAGAAATCATCAATCTTTTCAAATCCTGGTTTCTGAAGCATGAGATCTATTTTACCATCTTCCCTCACTTGCTTTACAAAAGCTTTAAGTTGCATTCCGGTTTGTAAATGCTGGAAAATCTCACTGTCATATAGTAAACCACTGAACTTATTCTCGACAATGGCTTTGAAGCCAAGATCCGTTTTTTGCCAGATAAGAATGGAGACTTCATCATTTGGTTGATAATCAGGGAGTTCTTTCGATAGATATCTATCGACTTTTGCAGATCCAACAATCCGATAACTATCTTCGTCAATATGTGCATGAATTACATATTTTTTGCCTACCAGCATTTTCATTTTCTGCTCCCGGAAAGGAACAAAAAGATCCTTCATTAATCCCCAGTTAAGGAAAGCCCCGAATTCGTTTACCCAGGATACTTCCAGACAAGCAAATTCTCCTACTTGAACCAAAGGAGTTAAGGTGGTAGCTATTAGTCGTTCTTCATTATCCAAATAAAGAAAGACATTCAGGAAATCACCAATATTACACTCTTCCGGTACGTAACGGGTAGGAAGTAAGATTTCTCCTTCTTCTTCACCATCAAGGTAAACACCGAAATCGACTTCTTTTACGACCTCAAGTACGTTAAATTTCCCAAGTTCTATACTCATTTATGTGGAATTTGTTATTTTAATCCGAAAAGACTGACAATTAAGTAAATAATTCCACCTAGAACTGCACTAACTGGAATTGTCAGAACCCATGCCCATAAAAGGTTTATAGTAACTCCCCAACGCACTGCAGATAATCTTTTAACAGCTCCTACACCCATGATAGAACCTGTAATTGTATGTGTTGTACTTACTGGAATTTTTAGGATTTCAGTAATAAACAAAGTCATAGCACCTGCAGTTTCAGCACAAACACCTTCTAAAGCAGTAACTTTAGTGATTTTGCTTCCCATTGTTTTTACAATGCGCCATCCTCCAACCATTGTTCCTAAACCGATTGCGGCGAAGCAAGATAATGGAATCCAGTCAGGCATTGTATCTACAGATCCTTTTTGATAGTATGCAATCATAGCTGTAGCAATGATACCCATAACTTTCTGAGAATCGTTCATGCCATGTCCCAAACTAAATAAGCCGGAAGAAAACAACTGCAATTTTCTGAATGAATTTTCAGCTGTACGGGCATTTACATTTTTGAATATCCATAAAACCAATATGGTAAAAACTGAAGAGATAACCATACCAATAACAGGAGCCAGCACAATAAATGAAGCAATTTTTACGATAGTAGCTGTGTGAATGGCTTGAAATCCAGCTCCACTGATAGCAGCACCTGCAAATCCTCCGATCAAGGTGTGGGAAGAGGAAGAAGGAATACCTAACCACCATGTTAGCAGATTCCATGAAATTGCAGCAATAAGTCCTGAAAGGATAATAGGCAGAGTTATATATTCTTCTAACACAGTTTTTGCAACTGTATTGGCAATACCAAATTCGCCGATAAGATATCTGGCAACAAAAAATGCGATAAAATTAAAAACTGCTGCCCATATAACTGCCTGAACAGGAGTTAAAACTCTGGTGGTAACTATTGTTGCAATAGAATTGGCTGCATCATGAAAACCATTGATAAAGTCAAAAATTAGTCCTAATGCAATAACAATAATAAGTAATGTCATATGAATTGTTTTTTATCAGGCGTATTTTACAAGAATTGTAGTGATAACCTTTCCTGTACTATTGATCTTATTTACAGCTTTTTCAAGTTCCTGAATTATTTCTTTTAGTTTTATAAGTTCTACAGCACTATAATTGTCATTTGTAGCTCCCTTGAAAAGGCTCATAATAGCTTCTTCATAGACAACGTCTGCTTCTTCTTCTAATCTTTTAATTTCTTTGCAGTGTGCGCGAAGACGAAGATCTGTCTTTTTGATGTTTGATAATTCATTAGCAGCATTCAGAATTTCGTTGCTACCTTTTTTGATAATTTCAACCAAAGTAATAGTATGTTGAGGGAAACTTTTTGGTTGATAAAGTAGTACTTTCTGAGCACAACGGTTAATTGTGTCAATAACATCATCCATAACGTCGGCAAGGGCATGAACATCTTCCCTGTCAAAAGGAGTAATGAATGTGTTGTTTAATTCATGGATAATGCTCCCGGTAACTTTGTCACCTTTAACTTCTTCAGCTTTAATAAGTTTACACAGTTCATTTCTGTGCTCTGCATTTTCGCAAGAAAAAAGTTCCTGAAGATAGGTTGAAGACTGGGAGAGGACACTAGCTGTTTCTTCCAACATGGGGAAAAACTTAACATCTTTTGGAGCAAACATGCTCAATAAAGTATTAATTTTCATTGGTAGTCTATATTATTTCGAGTGCAAATATAGAATAATCAAATTATTCATGCAATAGTATTTAACTATTTATATTCAAAATAAATGCAGCAGAAAAAACATGTAAAACAAATGTTATCGTATTTATTATCTGGATGTCCTATCAGAATATGTCTCTAAAAATGTGTATATCAAAAATAGTAAAGATATTGAATTTTATAAATAATGCTTAAATAATGCTTATGAACGGCTCTACTCCCGTAATTTATCTTTTGAGTATTGAAATGTATGTAAGAGTAAGTTATGTCAACGGTTGGATTCTGATGTATATATGGAAAATGAAGATGAAAGTGGAGATCTGTCTTATTGGTCTAAAAAGTAGTAATATGAGAGGTCGGAAAATAAAAGTAGGAAGAAAACATCTTCGCTTTCTTCCTACTCGATATTTTATTCAATTAAAAAATTATTTTTTCCAAAGTCTGGCTCCAATTCTAATCACAGGAGATAAGTCTACATTAGGAATGTTGTATTTTGTTCCGCTGAAATCAAGCTGCTTGTCACCTCTAAGATAAACATGCATTGCTGGCTGAATATATAAATAATGACCGATAAAGAACTGGTATCCTATACCTGCTCCTAAATCGGTACTATGAAGATCCTGCTTCAGGCCAGTACTTTTTTGTTCAATTTCGAAAGTATGCAGTTCGGCGTATGTGTAAATTTCGAGATTCTTCCACACATTGTATCCTAAAAATAAACCTGGAGAAGTTTTGTAGTATCTTTTAAATTCTGACGATGAATTATTTATTCCGGCAGTTTCGGCGTTGTAACTTCCTCCGTTTATAACACTAGCTCTCACACGAAATTTTTTATAGCGGTAACCAACTCCAACGTGAAATCCTCCAGTTATAAACATCGGGAACAAACTCTCAACTTCAAATGCCTGGTTTACATCATAACTTTTTTGTTTTGTTTCTTTACAACACCCAATTTGTAAAGTTTGGCGTTCATAGTTTACATCGAAACTCTTTTGTTTTGTTTCGGCAGGTTGTTGCTCAGCAGTGGTTTGAGCAAAGATTTGTGAGACAACAAATAATAAACATGCCAGTAATAAAGTAATTCTTTTCATAATCTTGATATTTGCTAATTTTGTTTTCTGATGCAAATATCAGGAGATATAACAGAACCATAACTCCGCATTTGTTACCAAATCATTATTACTCAAAAAGAATTTCTTATGCGGCTGAGCGATTTGGGAGCAATTCCCAGATAATTAGCTATGTGATATAGAGGCAACCTCTGGAAAATCTCCGGATAGTTTTTTAGTAACTTTTCATAGCGTTCTTTTGCAGGAAGTATCTGCAAGTCAATGCTAAGCTGAACCAGCTTTACGAATGCCTGTTCCATGAGAATCCTCCCGAACCTTTCAAGTTTATGCATTCTTTTATATAGGTATTCCAGATCTTTGCTTTTAATTATCAATACTTCAGAATCTTCAATGGCTTTGATGTAGAGATGAGACGGAGAATTGTTTAACCGGCTATGGTTATTAGTAATCCATTCCCCTTCAACGGCAAAGTCTGTGGTCTTTTCATCCGCATTATCCAGTATTTTGTAATAGATAAATAAACCATAGTTTATAAAGGCTATCGAGTCGCACACGTTTCCTTCTTTAAGGAAAAACTCATTTTTCTTTAAATGCCTGATCTCAATATGATTATTTAGCAAAGACCATTCTTCATCATTGAGCTCAATGACAGAACCTATAAACATCCTTATTTTATCAGTCTCTTTCAAATTCTGAAATAAATTATTACTAATAATAACAAAAGTACTCATTTTATGTGAGCCAGATATAAATACCTGGTTTTTAATTTCTATACAGAGTAAATTATAGATGCCAAAACGAAATTGCTTCTAAATATGTCTGAATGCACTATCTTTTACGTCAGATTCCCACTATTTGAATAATTATTCCCAATGGTTAATCTGTTAATGAACTATTTTTGCGGTAATCTTAGTAATATGGGTAGCTCTTTAGTCTTTACCCGGAGTTATTCATAAGCAAGACGTTTAATCAAATAATATATAGTGTTATGAAGAAAATATTTGTATTTGCAATTTTAATATCCAGTTTGTTAACTGCGTTTAGTCAGGAAGTGCCTACAAGCAGCCAGGTTGGTGCATTAAAACTACCAGATACAATTGCTCAAGTTGTAGCTCCTTTTGAAATGCCAAAGTTGGTAAAACCTGAATTTCCTGATCGAACAATTAATATAGAAAGTGTAGGGGCTCAACAAAATAAGCTTTGCACAAATATTATCCAGAAAGCAATAAATAAATTGAGTAGTAAAGGTGGGGGCACAGTTGTTGTCCCTGCCGGCCAATGGCTTACCGGACGCATAATTCTGAAGAGTAATGTAAACCTGCATTTAGAGAAAAATGCCGAACTTCACTTCAGTGGTGATATAAAAGACTGTTTGCCGGTTGTGTTTACAAGAAATGAAGGTATAGAGCTGTATTCGTTAGGAGCATTTATTTATGCCAACGGAGCAACAAATATTGCATTAACCGGACAAGGAAAATTAGTAGGCCCTTCACGTGATTGTGAGATTTTTAAGAAACAAATGGAAGGTGTGGTAATCGAGAAGTACATCTCAACTCCTGTTGAGAAGCGAATTTTCGATGGAAAGGATGGAAAGCCAGTTTTTCTTCCCATGTTCTTTGCTCCGATGAACTGTAAAAACGTTTTTGTTGAAGGAGTAACCTTTGAGAAAACACTTTTCTGGAACGTAGTACCACAGTATTGTGAGAATGTAATTATACGTGGTATTACAGTAAACAGTGTAGGTATATTCAGAAGTGATGGTATAGATATAGACTCTTCAAAGAATATTCTGATAGAATATTGTACACTTGACTGTGGTGATGATTGCTTTACACTAAAGTCCGGTCGTTGCGAAGATGGATTGCGGGTTAATAAACCATCCGAGAATATTATAATCCGTTATTGCCTGGCTAAACGGGGAGGTGGATCAGTAACTTGCGGAAGTGAAACTGCGGGAATGATCAGGAATATGTATGTACACGACTGCGTGTTTGATGGTACCAAGAATGGAATTCTCTTTAAAACACGACGCAACCGTGGCGGAGGAGGAGAGAATCTTTACTATGAACGTATTCGTCTAAATATACCTGGTCCGGCTATTAAATGGGATATGCTTGGCTCAAGAGAGTATGTTGGAGAACTGGCCGATCGTTTGCCTGTTCGTAGTATAACTCCGTTGACTCCATCGTACAAGAATATTTTTATGAAGGATATTGTAATAGAGAACTGCGATAAGTTTATTCGTGCAATAGGTATACCTGAAACAAAGATTTCTAACGTTGTGATTGAAAACTGCAATGTTTCCTCAAAAGCACTTGTTGAAATCTCGGATGTTGACGGATTTATAGTAAAGAATACTCAGATCAAAACAAAAAATAGTGCAATGAATATTGCAGGTGCTAATAATATTATTTGGGATAACGTAAAGATTACAACTAAAGATTAGGCTAAAGCCGATAGTTGTATTTTAAAAATAGCCGGCGCATATAATCTGACCCCAGAAATTATTTTCTTTTCTTTTGGGTTCATTTCAATATACGCTCGGCTATTTTTATTATAAAGTCAGATATTCTCTATTGAGCCCTTTTCAACTTAACAGTAAAGTGTCTCATTAAATCAGCTTCCCATTCAATCTCCATTCCTTTGGTGATTGATTCCCTTCGGTCGAAAACATTCTTAAGAGCCACTGCTACTACATCTATGTGATTATTAGTATAAACACGCCGAGGAATAGCTAGTCGCAGTAAGTCAAGTCCGTTGAAGCGGTTTTCCCGGGTTGCCGGATCTCTGTCTGCCAGAATGTAGCCAATTTCGCAGCCACGGATACCTGCTTCCAGGTAAAGTTCCACAGCTAAAGTCTGAGCAGGGAATTGCTCTTTCGGAACATGAGTCAACACTTTGGGAGCATCTACAAAAATTGCATGTCCGCCAGCCGGACGTTGGTAAGGAATACCATATTCATCCAGTTTCTTGCCCAGATATTCCACCTGCTTAATGCGAGTTTCCAGATTCTCGAATTCAGTATTCTCATCCAGTCCCACAGCCAGAGCATTCATGTCTCGTCCGTTCATTCCACCGTAAGTAATATAACCTTCAAAGATTATATTCTTAACCTTGGCAGCATCGTACCACTCCTGCACATTCGTGGCAATAAAACCACCCATATTAACAATGGCATCCTTCTTGGCACTCATTGTCATTCCATCAGCGTAAGAAAACATCTCCAGGCAAATCTCCTTGATACTCTTTCCGGCATATTCCTCTTCGCGGGTTTTGATGAAATAAGCATTTTCGGCAAAACGAGCCGAGTCGATAATCACCTTCTTTCCATATTTATCGGCCAAAGCTTTTGTTTCCCGAAGATTCTGCATAGAAACCGGCTGACCACCGGAAGTGTTATTAGTACAAGTCATAATGATAAACGGCACCCTGTAGCCATTCTTTTTAAGAACTGCCTCCAGTTTGTTGATGTCTACATTCCCTTTGAAAGGTATTTCCAGCTGAGTATCTTTTGCTTCATCGATCGTACAATCCACTGCAAAAGCTTTCCTCATCTCAATGTGCCCCTTGGTGGTATCAAAATGTGAGTTTCCGGGACAAACATCCCCCTCTTTTATCAGGCAGGAGAATAAAACATTCTCTGCAGCTCTTCCCTGATGCGTGGGCAGCACATATTCAAATCCTGTAATTCGGGTTATGGCATCTTTCATATTATAAAAAGAAGATGCTCCCGCATAACTTTCATCGCCCAGCATCATTGCCGACCATTGTCTGTCGCTCATCGCTCCGGTGCCGGAATCAGTGAGTAAATCAATATATACCTGGTCGGCGTTTAGTTGAAAAACATTATAGTGTGCCTCCTTCATCCATTGCTCGCGTTCTTTACGGGTACTCTTTCTGATAGGTTCAATCATTTTAATCTTCCATGATTCTGCAAATGGTAATTCCATAAATGTATTTTTTGTATTTTAGAAAAGATAATAGCAACTCAAGCCAGCTATCATTAATAGTTATGATAACCGGCAATTCAATTTTTTAAAATAAGGCATTAAAGAGTTGGGATAAAGTGATCTCTATCCTTTACATTAAGGAATACTAATTGGTAGATGAGGCTAAAAGAATCTTTCGAATCCATAGGTCTTAATTAGTTCTGTTTCGGGTATAAAAATATACTATTTATTGTTATTTCGCAATAAATAAAGTGCAAAATAAATTGGTTTGAAACCTCTTTATAATAGAAATGGATATTACCCTGTAATAGAAACAATAAAAAGACTGATATTGATCTTACTCTTCTGCTTTTTTATAAATATCTTGTATTACTAATCCAGCCAGTGTAAATCCGAATATTGCAGTAGTATGTGCTAAAGTACCGTTTATCTGTGCTTTCATACTACACCATTCATGATTAACTAAACCAGGATCTCCCGGTCCTTTTTCAGCTTTGGGACAAAGACAATTGGCCGTGCCACATGCAGAGTTGCCTCCTTTGTTTTCCAGCAATTCTTCACTATAAACACATTGAAACTTTTTCGAGAGCTTTTCTCCTTTTTTAATTTTGCGACGAAGAGCAGCACCAAGAGGACAACCGGCTACTTTCCAAAATTCGGCAACTTTTATTTTCAGGGGATCCATTTTCAGTGCAGCACCCATTGATGAAAAGAACGTAGCATCTGTTTTTGTTGCCGTACGAATTAGCTCAACTTTATTTTCCAGGCTATCTATTGCATCTATAATGTAGTCATAGCTTTCCAATTGATAAGAGTCGGATGTTTCGGCACTATAAATCTGCTGCAATGCATTTATCTCGGCAGTAGGATTAATTTCCAGAAGGCGTGATTTCAGAGCTTCAACTTTAACTTGTCCCACCGTTTTCGTTGTAGCCATTAACTGACGATTGATGTTTGTTACGCAAATACGGTCGGAATCAACAATCGTTAAATTCTTAATTCCCGATCTTACAAGACTCTCTGCACACCAACTACCTACGCCGCCTACACCAAAAATGATAACACGAGCGCCGGCAATTCTGTCCATTATATCATTACCTAGCAATAACTCTGTTCTTTTGAAAATACCTTTTTCTAATCCCATCTGTTCACATTCAATAAATTGGAGTGCAAAAGTACAATAAATATTCAAGGTTTAATAAGGTGAAATGCTAACATTATAAAAATGTAGCTATCTGACTATTTATTCCAAAAGAACCATTTTCTTATAATTAATTGTATATTTGCGCTTATCAATCAATTTTTAAGATAATGGAACAAAGCATTGAAATACAACGGTGTGGATGGTGTGGCACAGATCCTTTATATGTGCACTATCATGATGAAGAGTGGGGACGTGAAGTTACTGACGACCATAAGATGTTTGAGTTTCTTGTTCTGGAAAGCTCTCAGGCAGGACTAAGCTGGAGTACTATCCTGAAAAAACGCGAGAACTATCGTAAAGCGTTTGCCGATTTTGATGTGCAGAAAGTTTCTCAGTTTACAACGGAAGACGTTGAACGATTGATGCAGGATTCCGGCATTATCCGAAATAAACTGAAGATAACATCTACCATATCCAATGCCCGCTGCTATATTGAAGTTCAAAAAGAGTTTGGCAGCTTTTGTAACTATCTAACGAACTTCTTGCCGGAAGGGAAACCAATTATGAACCATTGGACTTCATTAGATCAGATTCCTGCCTCCACTGAATTATCAGATGTTATCAGCAAGGATATGAAAAAACGTGGATTCAAATTCTTTGGAACAACAATTTGTTATGCGCATTTACAAGCTGTAGGGTATGTAAATGATCATTTAGAAGATTGTCATTACAAAATCAAAGACTAATCTTCAGCCGTTAGAATTATAGATACATCATTTAGAGTATGCAATATCTTACTAAACTATCATTTATTAAAAACAGACTATTCTCTTTACTATCAATACTATTAAGCGTTATTTCGCTGATTGCTGTAATAAAGATTAATAGAGATATCTCTGCCCGGTATTTAGCATTAGATGGGAAGACTCAACTTTTGCTGGGACTAACCGAATTTGTAGGCTTCTATTTTAAATTTTATATTGTAATAGCCGTCAGCTTAGTTGCTATGGGGCTGTCTATTATAGCATTAAGAAAGGAAGAGGAGAGAAGATATCGTTTAATTGCTTTTCTTCTGGGGATACTTTCGGTTATTGTTGTAATTCTGAATATAGGTAGATTTATGATGTAGAACTTTTCATATCAATGAAATGCATCACTATTTTCGCTCAGAAAAATTAAAAACGCGAAAAAGTCTTGCAGTCTAGCGGTGAGTGTTTAATCGTTTGATTATAAACATATTGTAGCCGCTAGACTTCTTCTTGAAAGTCTAGCGGTAATCTAGCAGTCTAGCACTATGACTCTGTCATCTTTTTTGTAAATTAGATGCCTTTTGTTATAAAATATTCATATATTTGCCTTTCGATATATTTATGAATATGTAGAACTAAAGTTGATTTAATAATGAAGAGAAAAAGATATGGAGCATGGATTATGCTAGCCATCTGTGTTATAGGTTTTTATTCTTGTGGTGATAAACAAGAGGAAGTAATTTGTGTTAACGATTTTACTGGGTCTTATAAAATTACGTCCTTGAAGGCTGATATTAGCGTAGATCTTAATAACGATGGATTACAATCTTCTAACTTGTATAATGAAATGACTGAACCTTATTATTTGGTGAATCCGAGAGATCCTGATTATACTCCCCTGCCAATGTATGACTTTAATCAGATAAGCAGTTGTGCAGAAGTGCGCCCTACGGAGGGTCAGAGTACAAGCATTAAATTACTATTATTAAATTTGCCGTACCAGTACATAACTTATTCTAGTCTGTCAATGTATGCACACGATTTATCGTTCTATTTTTATGATCTGGATGAGAATGACAATGTAGTATTGAAAGAGAAACTTGGAGATACACCAGAAGTGCAGGTTACAGAACTGGAACGATTGGATAAAGATCATTTTAAGGTAATTTATAATGCCAGAATTTATGATTTTGTATCCAAAGAATGGAAAGAAACTTCTGTTAAAGCCCTTTATGAGCGCACCTGTATATGAATATAGGTGGGTTTTTAGATAGACTTTAATCTGAAAAGCCGGACGGATATTTTATAACTTCCCGTTATATTTTTATTTTTACCGGAATTACATTTATGTATGCTTGTACAAAAGATTGTTTTCTTTTGTACAGAACAATTAATTCTTTTGTACAGAAGAATGCAATCCTTTGTACAAAAGTTGATAAATATCTCTAGGGGAAATTAAAAAACCAGGCCGGGTTTTATTAATTATTCAATTGGGTAATTAAAATAATAGGTGTGAATTCTACAGATGTGAGATTGTACACCCAGTCAGACAGAAGAATGAACAAACAAAAAACGGGAAAACATAACTGCCTTCCCGTTTTATATAAAAATATTTCAGTTTAGAAGCGTCTTCTATTATATCCGCCTCCGTTTCCGCCACGATTGTTGTAGCCACTGTTGCTTCTTTCTGTTTTTGGGCGAGCAACGGTTACGTTGATTGTCTTTCCTTCAAACTCTGTTTCATTCAATTCAGAGATTGCTTTTTGACCTTCTTCGTCGTTTGGCATTTCAACAAAGCCAAAACCGCGAGATCTTCCAGTTTCTCTGTCATTGATAATATTAGCTGAAGTAACTTCACCTAATCCTGCAAATAATTCTTGTAAGCTCTCACTTGTAGTGTTGTAGCTTAAATTTGATACGTAAATGTTCATCTTTATTACTATTATTGTTATTGGTTATTCTTATTTGTCAAGAGCGATTTTCACGGCACTAATGCCTCTGACATCACGTTCCAGCTCAAATGTAACCATATTTCCTTTTGCAATTGAAGCAGGGGCATTACTTATATGGAAAAAATACTTTTCCATACTTCCTGTTCGTTTAATGAAACCAAATCCTTTTTCCTGGTTAAAGTGCTCTACCTGTCCTTTAAATACAGTTTCTTCTATCACATCCTCTTTCTTTGGAGTAGAAACAGCAATGTCTTCAATATTAATTTCCTGTTTGTTTTCAGGGTCAGGAGGTGTACTGGTAATAACGCCATTTTCGTCAACATAAGCTATCATATCTTCAAATGATCCACTACCAGCATTAGCCTTGCGCTCTTCTTTGCGTTTTAGCTTTTCTTGTTTTTTTAACTCTTTTTTCTTTTCTAAATCTCTTTTGTTAAATGAATTCGATTTTGCCATTAATTATATCTTTTTTATGCCAATACTATGCAGTCTTTAATCTTTGCCTTTTCTGGGATTCGAAACAGTTATACCCTCCTCAACTTAGGAAAGTGGTGATTCTATCTCTCAATATCTTAATAAATACCCCAAAGTGCGCCAAATAATAATGATGAACACTTTGCAACTTGTTAATACATTAAACAAGTAAGTTGATTTTGATGTCGATTTTGACGATGAGAAGATCCGCCAGATAATTGCGGAGCAAAGCATTGCTTAGAAGGATACAATATAAACTTGACTGTTCAGGTAACAAATATATGAAATTAATTTGGCTATTGAAAAAATAGCTTGAAAAAAAATATTTTAGTTCTCTTTCCTTTCCTCTAAATTCATAGCAGCAAGTAACCCTTGCTTAGTTAGATAGTTAGCTTTATTCGCTCCATATCCCGTTTTTGAACAGTTGGAACCATTTTTCAATATCACTTTTTTCAAATAAACAGATTTTCTCAAATATCTCTTTCGCAAATTCAATAGAAGCAATTCCATTAGCTGTGATAATATTCTTATCGCTCACGGCCGGTGAATTTACATAATTACTCTCACCGGAATATTGTGGAGCAACTGCTTTCAAATAATTAAGATCATTGCTGGTATGCTTTACCTTGTCTAGAATGCCCAGCTGTCCTAAGTAAGCGGTTGCTGCACAAATAGCAGCTATCAATTTCCCTTTTTCAAAGACACTCTTCGTGAGTTGGTTCAACTCATTGTTTTCTCCCTTTTCCCACGCTACGCCGCCGGGTAAAACCAGTAAATCAATGTCATTAACATCTACTTCAGCAAGCGAAATGTCTGGTGTTATTTTTAGTCCTCCCATAGATATTACAGGGTTTCCGTCTTTTGAGAAATAAACTAGTTCAAACTTCTCACTCTTGTTAATCTCTGGTGTGAGATAAGATATTTCCCAGTCGGCTAATCCGTTGAATAGGAATATGTGTACTTTTTTGTTCATGATTTATTGCTTTAAATAATATCCTCCTGTTTTGGGCGCACCTTTAAATCCAATCAAGCATTTATATAAAAATGATTTAAGATAACAC